>Ga0137394_10004966_pt1 | contig 10110 bp, 8 predicted proteins | sample czobulk116metaG_FD_108278 | JGI IMG/M metagenome (GOLD analysis project Ga0137394, IMG submission 108278) | Vadose zone soil microbial communities from Angelo Coast Range Reserve, California, USA - czobulk1.16 metaG | ecosystem: Environmental > Terrestrial > Soil > Vadose zone | place: USA... | reverse complement strand
TGGGAGCGCGCCATGGTTCTTTTTTGCGAACGGTTCAAGGATCTGCAACGCCGGTTCGGCGCGGAATCCATCGCCTGGCTTGGCACCGGCCAGATCGTAAATGAGGAACTCGCCTTCCTCGGCGCGCTCGCGAAATTCGGCATGGGAATGGTCCACGGGGACGGCAACACCCGCCAATGCATGGCTACTGCCGTGACCGCCTACAAGCAGTCTTTTGGTTTTGACGCGCCTCCGTATACTTACGCTGATTTCGAAGAGTCCGATGTCGTTGTGCTCGTCGGCTCCAATCTCTGCATCACCCACCCGATCATGTGGCAACGGCTGATGCGCAACAAAAATCGGCCTGAAATCATCGTTATCGATCCCCGCAAAACCGAGACGGCGATGGCCGCCACCCAACATTATGCTCTGAATCCCAAGAGCGATCTGACTCTGTTTTACGGCCTCGCCAACCTGCTGATTTCCGAAGGCTGCATCGCCACGGAGTTTATCGAGCGCCACACATGCGATTTCAAATCGTTCGCGGAATTTGTCCGGCAGTTCTCGCTCGCTACAGTGAGCGCCGCTACAGGGTTGAGCATTGGCCAATTGCGCCGTCTTGCAGACACCATTCATCGAGGCCGCCGCGTCTCCTTCTGGTGGACGATGGGTGTCAACCAGGGACACGAAGCCACCCGCACAGCCCAGGCCATCATCAATCTTGCCTTGATGACCGGCAACATCGGACGTCCCGGAACCGGGGCGAATTCGATCACAGGTCAGTGCAACGCCATGGGTTCGCGCCTTTTCTCGAACACAACAAATCTTTTGGGAGGTCACGACTTTCTCGACCCTGGCCATCGAAAGAAAATAGCCCGTATTCTGGGCTTCCGGGAAAACTGTATTCCGTCCCAGGATTCCTGGGCTTACGACCAGATTATCGATGGCATTGACTCCGGAAAAATCAAAGGGCTTTGGATTGTCGCCACAAACACTTCGCATTCCTGGATCCACCAAAACCGCTTCAACAAACTCGCCGAAAAGCTAGAATTCCTCGTGGTGCAGGACATGTACCCGAACACCGAGACAGTGCAGTTCGCTGATCTTTTTCTGCCCGCCGCTGGCTGGGGCGAGAAGGAAGGCACTTTTATTAATTCGGAACGGCGGTTTGGTCTCGTGAAGAAGGTCGCCCGTGCCCCCGGCCAGGTGCTGTCGGATTTCAACATCTTCCGCCTCGTGGCTCTGTATTGGGGTTGCGGCGAAATGTTCGCTCGCTGGACTTCACCCGAGGAGGTCTTCCGAATCCTGAAGGAATGTTCCCGTGGTCAGCCCTGTGATATCTCAGGAATCCGTGACTATCGCATGATCGACGACTGTGGTGGGATCCAATGGCCGTGGACCGCCGAGAATTCCAATCCCGCCACGGAACGACGTCTGTTCGAGGATGGAGTTTTCTTTCATCCCGACGGCAAAGCGAAGTTTATCTTCGAGCAACCGCGTGACATGCCCGAACCTCCGGACGCGGAGTTTCCCTTTTTGCTGCTAACAGGCCGCGGGACCAGCGCCCAATGGCACACCCAAACCCGCACAAATAAATCTGATGTTCTCCGCAAACTATTTCCTGCCGATGCTTACGTCGAAATCAACGAGCGCGACGCCGCAACATTGGGCATCACGTCAGGCCAATCAGTGACCGTTGTGTCCCGTCGTGGCCGGATGGAAGCGCGCGCGTTTGTGACTCTCACAGTTCAGCCAAAACAGGTGTTTATTCCGATGCATTACGCCGCCACCAATCAACTCACCTTTCCATCCGTGGATCCTTATTCCCGACAACCTGCCTATAAAGCCTGCGCGGTTCGGGTGGAGCCAACCACGAACCGTGTAGCGTAGCCGCCGACGTCAGCGCGTGTCGCCCAAACCCCCGGAGTGTGGCCGTCCTCGGCCACAGCGACACTGGAATGTGCTGTTTCGCTTGAATTCGATCTGATTTGTGGCCCATCCCCGACTGGTTTTTCCTCTCCCCCGCATTTCGGCAACACGCCCGTCAGTCAGCACACTTTTCTTCGATATGAAAGTCCGATTCTGAAAGGGCAGGGGGCTCAAGCTTAATGTCTACTGCACTTCCGCCCGAAACAACCTGCTTGAGGCCTGTGATGTGTCGCCAAAGCTGAACTTATCGATGAACATCACGTTCGTCTCAATTGGCGTCCAGATGATCAGGTCCGGCGACGCGGATAGGACGACTCTTTGTCCCGGTGCTGCGGCGACCGTGACGGATGAAGTCATGTTAGTTCTTTGCACCTGCAGAACCGGCTTCGGTTCATTCACCCTTACCAGGCGCATGCCGTTGCCGAAACTGGTCACCCAGATTTCGTTCGTATCGTACGGATTGAAGAAAACGCGGGACGGAAAACGAAACGGATAGCCGGCCAGCTGTGTGAAGGCGGGTGACACTGCTCGGCGGTTGGCCGAGAACCAGAGGCCCTGGTCTTCAGTGGCCACATACATTTCGTCAGGGTTCGCCGGACTGATGGCGCATGAGCCTACCGTCTTGAGGTTGGTCGTGATTCGTGTCCAGGAGACACCTCGGTTGGTAGTGAAATACACGCCGCCAAGTCCCGAGGAATTACCCCATTCACCCCAGACGCCCGCATACCAGGTATTTTGCGCGGGATCATGTGGATCAATGCAAAGATCCTTCGTGTAATATTGCATTCCCGCGGCGCTTCGATCGACCCAACTTGCGCCATCCGTGGTGCTCACAAACACGCCCGAGCTGGCTTGAAAATTAGCCGAAGCAATTCGAGCCGAGTAGGTCGCGATGATGGTGCCATCGTTCAGGATAGCGATGTTGTAAGGATGCCCTTGCGTCCGTGGTGGCGTAGCCAGCTTCGTCCAGGTTGAGGATGGTCCAACGTCGAGATTCACTGTGCGGTACACCCCGCCGGTGGAACTGTTGACCATGGTCGCGTAGAGGCGATTGAGATTGTTCGGGTCCAACGCAAGGCCAACCACCGGTCGGCCTAAATTTTTGAATCGAGCCCAGGTGGCGCCCGAGTTCGTCGAATACATCACTTCGCCAGTGCCGCTGTCTATATACGGGTCCTGGCAATAGCGGTCCCACGCGTACATGTCGTGAACCGAAGACATGGCGGCGTACACGACGCCGTTTGTCGGATGCTTCAGGGTCTGATAGGTGCTGTTGTAGGTGAGCGACAGAGGAGACATCCACGAGCCGCCTCCGTTCGTGCTGAGCATTCCGCGCATGTCCGTGAAGCTGCAAAATACCGTGTTGCTGCTGAACCATGAAAGCCACCAGCACGATGTATCTTCCGCACCGGACCCCGTGTAAAAGGTCGTCTTCGGCGTCGCCGCTCCCGCTGGATTCTCGTTTCCTTGCCAATCGTAGGCTTGTCGCCAGCTAGCGCCGCCGTTCGTCGTTACATGGATGAATCCAAAATCAGAAATTATAGCGCGATTCAGGTCGGTCTGGCAGACCGCGAAACCCATCGCGCATTCGCCGTAAGACCACTTTTTCCAATTCCAGGCACCCGGGTCGTCTCCCGTCCAGCCGGTTGCCACATTCGCATTGCCGGTGCATTGCATTACCTGCGACCACGATGCGCCGCCGTTAACAGTCTTGAGCACGACCGGCTGGCCGAGACTGTCCGAGCCTGCCCCGTAGGCGAAGCTGATATTTGTTCGGCACATTGCGACAAAAAATGGGTGATTGCCTCCGACACCATTGGTCACGGCCGTCCACGTACCCGTGCCGCCATCCAGCCGGTAGATAGCGTGATAGTTGGCGTAATCCGATCCTTGCACGCCGGGATACACATCCCCCGATCCAAGGGTGACGCAGAAAAATCGCAAGTTGCCGTTCTCCCTGGCGCCGGTAAATGACACCATTGATTCAGTCGCCGGGATTCCCGGCGTGCCGGCCAGGTAGAATGATGCTCCGCCATTCGTGGACACAATGAGGCCCTGCCTGGTGCCGACATAAATCCGAGGACCATCCCAGAACGCGCCAGCGACGAGCAAATCGTTCGACGTGTAGCAATTCGACCAGGTCACGCCCGAGTTTGTCGAGAGTTTAAGGGTCGTGTAATCACTCACCAAGAGCCTGTTCGTTGATTGTGGATCGGCGAAGAGGGAGTAGACGGATTGTGAATAAGGATCGGGCGGAATGCTCGTCCAGGTTGCGCCTCCGTCGTAGGAGCGTGCCGGCACATCGCCATTGAGCGCGTAGCGCACCAGCGGGTTGGCCGTGAATTCCATCCGGCCCGGCAGGCTTCCGCCCTGCAACATCGTAAAGTTCACCGTATCCCAGGTCCGGCCGAAATCTGTTGAGTGAAAAAGATCGCTCATGTCCGAGCCGATCCAAACGTCGTCCGGGTTGAAGGGATTGATCGATGGAGCGAAAAAAGCGCCCCCGCCCCCGGGTCCGCGCGAAACGAAACGTGCGGGCGGGCTTGCCAGAGCAACACCCGCCACAAAAGCGACGGCGAAAATTACCAGGAAAGTGCAGGCACGGGCTCGTTGTTTGATTTCACGATGTGCTTTGAAGACATGCTCGTCATTCACAGGAATTTCCGTCTGCATTCGGGGTGTCATGGGAGTGATGAAAACTGGATGCTTGCACGTAACCACAAAAAAACGGCGAGCCGCACCAGTGGGACCCCATTACTGATTATTATAACTTAGATTGACCGGTCAGAGTCCCAAGGCGGTGTTCCATGACCGCCTGTACTCACCCATGATACAGCGGGATTTATGCCAGAATTTCGCTCGAATTTGGATAATTGCTAAGAATTTTGGGGGCGCCGATTCAAGGCTCTTTCGCCCCCGGGACCCGAAGCTATACCAAAAGAGAACATCCACCCTGTTAGTGCGGGCGAGGGCGAAAGCTCCCGCTTGTTCCCCTCTTCCTCGCCGTCGTCCGAAAAAGTGAAGGCGTGGCTGGCTCACTCTTTACTGATTCACGCTCTTAGGCCCTTCAGGTCTGCTTCGGGCTTTTCGTTGGCCTTTATCATTTCGTCCCAGCTCACCATGCTGTTTTTATAAGCGGCTGTCCGACCGAGGATTGTGGTAAGATTGCTCCGCACGGCGGCGGGAACGGACGGGTTGTTGAAATCCCCCTTGGTGATGTTATCATGGAAGGTCTCGATATTGGCCACCACGCCGCCTTGGTAAAGATTGACCACCTCGCCATCCGCATGAAATTCCCTGGCCTTAACCGTTACTCGGCCGAAATAGTGTGTATCGACGGCTCCGTTCAGACCATATAACCGGCACATGATGTCGTCGTAACCGAAGCATGCCTGGTTTGAATCGAAGCTGAGCGCGATATCGTTGGGGAAATAAAAAATGACGGCGAAATGGTCCCAACAATTGCCGATGGTTTGAACTGAGAATCATGTAGTGGAGAGGATCTCGCGCAGGAACTTGCAATTGGCCGGATAACTCTCCAACACAGCCTGGCCCGGTGGGACAGCGCCCTCGATTTGAATCCAGCCCCGGTAGCCGATGACATCAAGGGCCGCGCGAACTTTCTTGAAATCGATTTTACCATGCCCGAGCAAAGCGCCATTTTCCTTCGCATGAAATTCGCAAATGTGTTCGCCGAGGTTGCGAATTTCTTTGCAGATGTCATAGCCCATATCGGTCGAGTTGCACAGGTTGTAATAGACCCGCACGGCTTTCGAGCCGACCCGATCGATAACTTGGATTTCGCGGAGGCATATGGGGTAGTGTTATTTTTATAGGCCGCATTGTGCCAGCCCTGGAAGAAAGCTGGGTCGCCAGATCCTGGTTAGCAAGACAAGAAGTAGATCGTTTGCTGACAGGCACTGGAGTTCACTCTGCGGCTCAAAGGGTAAGAGAATCCGAGTGCCGGGCGTCTGGGGTGATGCCCCCAGGTGGCAGGCTCATTGTTTTAGTTTAATCTTCCAGGAACAAAGATGGCTTTCGTTCATCTCAACCCTAAGCGGCGTTACATTCCGGCGGGCGAGAAGGTGAGGCCGTGTCAAAAACCAAAGCAGTTCAAACCAAGGCAAAACTATGAAAAAATATTCCTTAAAACTAGTCGCCGGCACAAGCTTGGCTTTCGCGATCCTAACAGCCGCGTTCGCGGGAGGCACGGGCGGTTCTGGTACAACAATTCCCGCTTATTACGACCACAACCTCTTTAATATCCATTTTGTGGAATTCTCGCCCGCTGCTGAAAAGGCCCTTCTTCAGCACAACGCATCCCTCAACTTCATTTACCAATCCGACCCTGGATTGCCCGGGGGCCAACCGTTTATTTCTGTCATTGATGCTGTTCCCGGCGATGGCTTCAACCCGATCTGGGAAGAAATTCAGGTTACCTTCACGTCAGGCCATACGCCCCGACAATTATTCTCGGACACTGAAGTCGAAGCCGCCTTCGCTGCCGGCGAAATCACACTGGAGCTTACTGGCGAAGTTTATTGGTGCCCCGTGGTTGGGCCTGGGCCAAACCATTAAAACGGGGGGATTTTTCCGAACCACGCGGGCGCCAAAAAGTCGCCCGCCTGGCGTTTTGGAATACTTAAAACGCCTTCTGATCAGGCTATTTACTCGTTATCGCCTCATTGATTTTGGCCGCAAGTTCTCTGGCCTCGTCTTCGGTAAAGGAGCCTGTGACTTGAGCTTTTCCTCCTGAGATTTCTGACCTGATCACGGGCGCCGACTGCAATTGGCCGTCAACCACAATCGCCAGGCGTTTGTTGAGGTTTGCTTTCGTAACTTGAGCAAACAGGTCCTTGCCCACTTCGTTAAACTCAATGTCGATTTCCGGAGCCCCGGTTGACGCGTTGGTCCCGAGGGCTGCTGACTTGAGTGCCGTATAATCCAACAAAGGTGTCTTTTGCACGTAAAGGGTTTCCTCCCTGGCACCACTTGCTGAATTGGTTATTGTCTCGGAATCTTCCGCCGGTTCGTCGAGAACGATTTGCACTTGGAAAGGCGCTGGCTTATTGGGTTGGTTGCGGATGTCGGATGGCTTCGATTGGGCGGCGGCCACGCTTGGCTGCGACTCCCGCTGGTTTCGGCGGAGTAATCCTACTTCACCTCGAAGCCTCAGCAATTCGCGCAGCCGTTCGCTGTCCAGCGAAGACGACTCCGACAACTCCAGGACGCGATTTGACGCTTGTTGATTGTCGGATTCGAGTTGGGCAATTTGCCGGCGCAATGCCTGGTTCTCCTCGCGCAGTTTAACTCGCGCCTGATGTTGAACCAGCAAAGATGTCGCCAGTCCGGCAACCACAATGGCTCCGATAATTCCAGTTTTCATTTTGGTCATCGTGACAAGTTTAAGAAAGGTTCTCACCATCAACCAAACGTAGTGCCGTCGAATACACCAGACCGAGATAGCGTGTGACTACCTCGCGGAAAGCTGATTCCGAGCTGTTTCTGGCAAATTCGGCGAGTAACGATTGAGTGTCAGCCATTTATTCACCAGTAAAGTGCCGCCGGAAGCAAAACCGAACAAACTATTTCCAGCCGTATTGCCAGGACCTCGCCGCCATTTTCAGGGATTTGCCGTTGAGTTTTATATCCGCAGGTTGGTCTTTGAAATTCTCGACAACCCAACTTCCATCTTATAACTATCAGATTCGAAGTTGGCGAGGCAATTCTTGGAGGTGTGCCGTCAAACGCACAGTTGTCACTGACCGCGATCGCAGTAAGGTCGCATCAGCGTGGCCACTAAAGAGCATAAGCGACACGTTCGGGATCTGATTGAAGCCCTGGAGTCTCGTGTCCACGTTGGACCGCCAATTCATTCTACCGAGATCCTCTCGGTCCGGGAGTTTCTCCGACAATCCCAGTTTTCTCCCGCCAGCGATTATTTCAGCCGGCTGGCTGAATTGCAGCACCGCTTGCAGTCCAGGACCCAACCGGCGCCCGCGACCAATGCCAAGCGCAATTACGGCGGCGAGGCGGCAGGGTATTGGATGCAATTACAATCCGCTTACGATCACGTGATCCTTTCCACCTGCTATGAGGGAGAGTTTAATCTAAAGCGCGGCCGGATAAAGGTCTCGTGCCGCTTCAATCAGTCCGGCAGAATCGATTTCGTCGAAGCGAAGCTCCTCCGTTCCTTGCACCCTCTCCTAAGCGGAGCCATCAGGAAACTCTTGACGGTGAAGGATTTTCAGAACATCCGGAAGGATTGGTTTGAGGCTGAGGCCTTCATCCTGGAAGTGCTCCCGCAAGAACTCGTTTTCTTGTACCACGACATTTTCAGGTGCCAAAGGAGCGAACTCTTCGCCTGGCTCATCAACATTGGCCATCGGCTTGTAGGTGACCTTTTGGGGCATTTGAGAGCCCCGCCGGTTAACGGGCGGAATTCTCAAAGCGAACAAAATCCGAATCAGTTATGCCTCGAGGCGCTTCGACAAGATCAGGTCGCCTTGCCGATCCTGGATAAAGCCGCCTCGCTCCAATCCTCGATCGAGATCACGGATTCAAAGAGCGTGGTCGTTCGATATTCCGAAAGCTGATTCTTTAAACCATCGCGGTAAAGTCTCTCCTACCGCTTGCGCTTTGCCGTCTTCCTGGCGCCAGCTCGCTTTGCTTTCATTTTCTTTTTCGCGGGCTTTGCCTTCTTTTTGCTAGGCTTTGCTTTGCGTGACTTCACTTTCGGTCGCGCTTTGGAGACAACTTTTTTAGCTGGTTTCATTTTGCGCCTTGTGGACCTGATCGCGGCTTTGGCATGCGCGCGTTTAGGTTTGGACTTGGTCTTCTTTTGCTTTTTGGTAACTTTCCTCGCAGTTTTAACTTTTGCCTTCCGAGGGGGTGTATTGAAAACGAAGGCACTTTCCACCTCCACCGCAACCGTCTCCACCACCTCCTCGATCTCTTCGTCTTCCCGCCAGCCGTGGGCATCACGCACCGCGATCATGGCGGCGAGGATATGATTCCACGTCTCCTGCTTCATCATGACCGCATTTGGGAACATGCATCCATCCCAGCAGATATGGTGAAGCGCCCTGGTCAGCTGGCCATCATCGCCATGCAACCAATAGCCCGCATGGTGCGGAATTGTGAGCTTCCCGTTAGGGTCATCCGGCAAGCAATGGTGACCGGTATTATCGTGGGTTCCTGAGCCCTTCACTGTGGCATCGTTTTGCGCCACGTGAAAGTCGATTGTCCAGGGCCGTAACGCTTGCGTGAGCGTTTTCATTGCTTCATCCAGCCGTTTCGGGTCCGACCAATCCCAATCTGCCGGCAGAATGGCGTCTTCCGGCGCGTTATAGCCTAATATGTAAAGCAGGGTGTGCGCCATGTCCGCCTGGAAACCTAGTGTCTGGGGTTGGTTTACCCGTTCCAGGAGGTCCACCATTTTCTTCCAGCTATGCATACCGCCCCAGCAAATTTCTCCTTCCGCCGCCAACCGCTCTCCGAAGCCTTCCGCAACCTCACAAGCCTGGGTGAAAGTCTCCACGATCTTTCTCTGGTTTGCTTCGGCGTCCTGTGCCCAATCGGCCACGCTGCACGCTGAATCAATTCGCACAACACCATACGGGCGAACGCCCAAATCCCGCAGCTTCTTCCCGATACGACAGGCCTGGCGAACTTGTTCCACAAAGCGATTGCGCTCCTCCTCGTTCCCTATGGCCGAGCCACCGCCAGTAGGCGTCCATACCGGCGCGACGACCGAACCCACCACAAATCCTTTGGACTGAATTTTGTCCGCCAGGCGCTGAATGCCATCGTCATCGAGAGCAATGTTTATATGCGGTTCGAACAGGAAGAGGTCGACGCCGTCGAATTTGATGCCATCAACCTCGGCTCCGGCTGTTAGATCCAGCATGGTATCCAGGTCGATGCACGGTTCAGCGCCTGGACTGCCCTTGCCGACCAGTCCTGGCCACATGGCGTTGTGAAGTTTGGGATAATTGCTGTGGCTATGTTCTGTGCTCATAACATTGTATTGAGGAAGTACCTCAAAACCTTGCAAGAGAACTTTTCACCAGGCAATGCCAAAGTGGAGGTTGCTCCGTTTAGACGAGACGCTCCGCGGCGATCTTGTTACTGCCACTCTTTTTCCGGCTCGGAGTGCGCCCGTCTTCGGGCCCGTCCTCGGGCGCAGCAATGGTCGCAATC
>Ga0137394_10004965_pt1 | contig 10111 bp, 9 predicted proteins | sample czobulk116metaG_FD_108278 | JGI IMG/M metagenome (GOLD analysis project Ga0137394, IMG submission 108278) | Vadose zone soil microbial communities from Angelo Coast Range Reserve, California, USA - czobulk1.16 metaG | ecosystem: Environmental > Terrestrial > Soil > Vadose zone | place: USA... | reverse complement strand
GATGCCACGGGCGAAGGGTGGAGCGAAGACGCGCCGACGGCGCAAGAAGATCCTCAAGCAGGCGAAAGGCTACGTCGGCGGCCGGCGCAAGCTGTACCGCACGGCCGCCGAGACGGTCCTGCGCGCGGGCGCGTTCGCGTACCGGCACCGCAAGCAGAAGAAGCGCACGGCGCGCGCGCTCTGGATCGTGCGCATCAACGCGGCGTGCCGCGAGGCCGGACTGTCCTACTCGCGCTTCATGGCCGCCCTGAAGAAGGCGGGCGTGCTGCTGGACCGCAAGGTCCTCGCCGAGCTCGCCGTCAGCGATCCGGGCGCGTTCGCCAAGCTCACCGAGACCGCGAAGGCCCAGGCGCGCTGAGGGCGGCGTGAGCCACCCGCGCGTCGAGGCCGTGGCGGGCGAGGCGCGCTCCGCCATCGAACGCGCGGCCTCGTCGGCCGAGCTCGAGGCGATCCGGGTCAAGTACCTCGGGCGCTCGGGTGACCTCACGCAGATCCTCAAGTCCCTCGGCGCGCTCTCCGCGGAGGAGCGGCCGCAGGTCGGCGCCGCCGCCAACGAGGCCAAGCGCGAGCTGGAGGCGCTGCTCGAGTCACGCCTGGAGGGCGCGCGCGCGACCGAGCGCCGGCGCCAGCGCGAGCGCGAGCGTCCGGACCTCACGCTGCCCGGCCGGCGCCCGCCGCGCGGCGTCGTGCACCCGCTGACGCGCGTGCAGGACGAGGTCGTGCGGATCTTCGCCGGGCTCGGCTTCTCCGTCGCCGAGGGGCCGGAGATCGAGACCGATGCCTACAACTTCGAGGCGCTCAACATCCCCAAGGACCATCCCGCGCGGGACATGCAGGACACGTTCTACCTGTCACCGGAGACCCTCCTGCGCACGCACACCTCGCCGGTGCAGATCCGCACCATGCGCGCGCAGAAGCCGCCCGTGCGGATCATCGTCCCCGGGACCGTCTACCGCCGCGACGCGGACATCACGCACTCGCCGATGTTCCACCAGGTCGAGGGCCTGGCCGTAGACACGAACGTGACCATGGCCGACCTCAAGGGCACCCTCACGCTCTTCGCGCAGGAGATGTTCGGCCCGCGCAGCAAGATCCGCTTCCGCCCGTCGTTCTTCCCGTTCACGGAGCCGTCGGCAGAGGTGGATGTCCTCTGCTTCCTGTGCGCGGGCGCGGGCTGCCGCGTGTGCAGCCAGTCCGGTTGGCTCGAGATCCTCGGCTCGGGCATGGTGCATCCGCGCGTGCTGCAGAACGTCGGCTACGATCCGGAGCAGGTGACCGGCTGGGCGTTCGGCATGGGCATCGAGCGCATCGCGATGCTCAAGTACGGCGTGGACGACATCCGCCTCTTTTTCGAGAACGACCTGCGCTTCCTGAGGCAGTTTGCGTGAAGATCCCCTACGGCTGGGTGCGCGAGTTCGTCGACGACCTGAGGCTCTCGCCGCAGGACGCCGCCGATCGCCTCGTCAACGCGGGGATCGAGGTGGCGAGCGTGACGCCGCTGGCGCCGCCGGGGCTGCGCGGCGCCGTGATCGGCGAGATCGAGGCGATCGAGCGCGAGCTGGACGAGAGCCGCGGCCACCGGCTGGTGCTGTGTCGGGTGCGCGCGGGCAAGGGCGAGCGCTTCAGCGTCGTGTCCGGCGCCCCCAACACGCGCGCGGGCGCGCGCGCCGCCTTCGCGCCGCCCGGCGCCACGCTGCCCGGGCTCGGCGTCGTGGCCGCCAAGAAGATCCACGGCGTCGAGTCGCAGGGCATCCTCTGCTCGGAGCGTGAGCTGGGGATCGGCGACGAGCACGAGGCCGGCCTGCTGCTGCTCGACGGCGACGCCCCCGTGGGCGGCGACCTGGCCCGGCACCTCGGCCTCGACGACCACGTGCTCGAGATCGAGATCACGCCGAACCGTCCGGACTGTCTCTCGGTGCTCGGCGTGGCCCGCGAGCTGGCCGCGCTGACCGGCGCGCGGCTGCGCCCGCCGCGGATCCGGATGACGGAAGGCCCGGCGCGGGCGCGCGATCTCGCGCGCGTGCGCATCGAGGCGCCCGAGCTGTGCTCGCGCTATACGGTGCGCGTGATCGACGGCGTGCGGGTGGCGCCCTCGCCGGCGTGGATGCAGGCGCGGCTGCGCGCCGCCGGGTTGCGGCCCATCTCCAATGTCGTCGACGTGACCAACTACGTCCTCTGGGAGCTGGGCCACCCGCTGCACGCGTTCGACCACGCCACCGTCGCCGATGCGACGATCGTGGTGCGCCGGGCGCGGGAGGGCGAGCGCTTCACCACGCTCGACGGCCTGGTGCGCACGCTCGATCCCGGCATGTGCGTCATCGCCGATCCCCAGCGCGCCATCGGCCTCGCCGGCGTGATGGGCGGGCGCAACAGCGAGGTGACGGCGTCGACGACGCGCGTGCTGCTCGAGAGCGCGTACTTCGATCCGGCGGCGACGCGGCGCACGTCGCGAACGCTCGGGCTCAAGACGGACGCCGCGTACCGCTTCGAGCGCGGCGCCGACATCGAGGGTCTCGTGGGCGCGGGCGTGCGCGCGGCCGCGCTCATCGCCGAGCTGGGCGGCGGCACCGTGGCGCGCGGCATGCTCGACGCGTATCCGCGCAAGCGGCGGCCCGTCCGCGTGCGCCTGCGGATGTCGCGCGTGCAGCGCGTGCTGGGCGTGGCGCCGCCGCCGGCGACGGCGCGGCGGATCCTCACGGGCCTTCAGCTGCCGGTGCGGACGCGCGGCCGCGACCTCGAGGTCGACGTCCCGAGCTTCCGGCGCGACCTCGCGATCGAGGACGACCTGGTCGAGGAGGTCATCCGCGTCTGGGGCTACGACCGCATCCCGACGACGTTCGGCCGCGGCGACGTCGCGCTCGCGCGCGGCAGCGAGACCGGCCGCCAGGAGCGGCTCGTGCGCGAGATCCTCGTCGGCGCCGGCCTCGCGGAGTGCGTCACCTACGCCTTCAGCGATCCCGTCCGGTCGGCCGCGCTCGGCGCCTCGCGCGCGCTCAAGCTCCTGAACCCGCTCAGCCAGGACGCCGCGGCCCTGCGCGAGCATCCCCTGGAGGGCCTGCTCGGCGTGGTCGCGACCAACCTCAGCCGCCAGCAGGCCTCCGTGCGCGTCTTCGAGCTCTGCCGGACGTACGAGGCGGCGCCGGGCGGCGACACCGACACGGCCGAGCCACGCTGGGCGGTGGTGGCGCTGGCGGGCGCGCGCGCCGAGGCCGGCTGGCACACGCCCGCGACGAAGGTCGACGTGTTCGACGCCAAGGGCGTGGCCGAGCTGGTCGTCGCGGGCTTCGGCCTGACGCCCACGACGCGGCTCGGCGGAGCGCTGGCGGGCTTCGAGCCCGACTCCCATGCGACGCTCCTGGTCGGCGACGCCGTCGTCGGCGAGTTCGGCGAGGTCGCGGCCTCCGCGCGCGCGGCCTACGGCGTCGAGGTGCCGGTGTTCGCCGCCGCCCTCCGGCTCGACGGCGTGCTGCCGACGGCCCCGCGGACGCCGCGCCACGACCCGGTGCCGCGCTTCCCGGCCGTGCAGCGCGACATGGCCTTCGCGCTGGGCGAGCGGCCGGTGACCGCCGACGCCATCGCCGGCGCCATCCGTGGCGAGGCGGGGCCGCTGCTGCGCGGCCTCGCCGTCTTCGACGTGTTCCCGTTGCCCGACGGCCGGCGCAGCATCGCCTTCCGGCTGACGTTCCAGGCCGACGACCGCACGCTCACCGACGACGAGGTGAACGCGATCCACGCGCGCGTCGCGCAGCGCGTCTGCGCCGCGCTCGGGCTCACGCTGAGAGGCGCGTCATGAGCGACGATCCGATCGCCGAAAGGCTGACCGAGCTCGAGGCCGCCGTGCGCCGCGCCGCCGAGGCGGTGGCGCGCCTGCGCGAGGAGAACGACCGCCTGCGCCGCGACAACCGCCGCCTCGAGGAGGAGCGCAAGCAGGTGCTGGCTCAGATCGACGCCGTGCTGCGCGACATCGCCAAGCTCGACCTCGGAGCAGAGACATGACAGACCAGCCCGCGCGCGTCGAGCTGACCCTGTTCGGCCAGACGCTGACCCTGCGCAGCGAGGCCGATCCCGCCTATCTGAAGACGCTCGCCGCCTTCGTGGAGAAGCGGGTGGCCGCCCTGCAGCGCGGCGGCGTGCGCGACCCGATGAAGGCGCTGACGCTGGCGGCGCTCGAGATCGCCGACGAGCTGCACCGCGCGCGCGAGGAAAAGACGCGCGACGCGGGTCAGGTCGAGGCCCGGCTGGGCGCGCTCGTCGAGCTGATCGACCGGATCGCGCCCGACCCGCCCCGTCGTCCCTGACTCGCATCCAGGGGTGTTTCGGTGGTCCGCGATAGGGGGCTTGACCTGCGGCCGGCCGGCGGGTAAACGTAGCGTGTCCCTGCGCTGTTCGTGATGCCGGAGGGAAGTTTCAACCTCGTTTACACAACGGGTGTCGAACGCGAGAGTGGTGTGCAAGCCCCTCTTGAAGGGGAAGCCTGAAGCTCTCCATAAAGACGCCCACCTGGTCATACCAGGTTCGAAACACCACGGCACACGGCAGAGGCGGGGACCTTCCTTTTTGCTGTATTTGACTCGCCTCGGGCCCCCCACCTATACTCATCAAATCTGACGCATACTTCGAAGACACTGAACGGCCTCTTACGAGAGGACGGATGATGGACTCTCTGGCGTGGTTCGATTCGCTCGTCGGCTTGCTCGCCCTGCTCATCGGCGTGCTCCTGCACAAGTGGTTCACCGACCGCCGGCTCGGCGACGCCGGCACCGCCGCGAAGAAGATCATCGCGGACGGCCAGCGCGAGGCCGACGCGCTCCGCAAGGCCGGCGAGCTGGAGGCGCGGGAGGCCGCGCTCAAGGCGCGGGCGTCGCTGGAAGACGACACGCGGCGCAGCGAGCGCGAGGTCAAGGCCATCGAGCAGCGCATCCTGGCCAAGGAAGAGGAGCTGGGGCGCAAGCTCGACCAGCTCGACCGGCGCATGACCGAGTCCGCCGACAAGGAGCGCGCGCTGGTCGGCCGCGAGAAGTCGGTGCTCGACCGCGAGTCGCGCCTGGCCGCCGCCGCCGAGGAGCAGCGCCGCAAGCTGGAGGCGATCGCGGGGCTCACCGCGGAGGAAGCCAAGCGGCAGCTCCTCGGGCAGATGGAGGAAGCTGCGCGCCACGAGGCGGCGCTGCTCGGCATGCGCCTGGAGGAAGAGGCCCGCGAGGGCGCGCGCGACAAGGCGCGCGAGGTGCTCGCGACCACCATCCAGCGGCTGGCGCCCGACTACACGGTGGAGACCGCGGTGTCGGTGGTCGACCTGCCCTCCGACGACATGAAGGGCCGCATCATCGGCCGCGAGGGGCGCAACATCCGCGCGCTCGAGCAGCACACCGGGGTCGACCTCATCGTGGACGACACGCCCGAGGCCGTTCTGATCTCCGCCTACGATCCGTACCGCCGCGAGATCGCGCGGCTGGCGCTGCAGCGCCTCGTGGCCGACGGGCGCATCCATCCCGCGCGGATCGAGGAGGTCGTCAACAAGGTCAAGCAGGAGATGGACGTGCACCTCAAGGAGGAGGGCGAGAAGGCCTGCTTCGAGGTGGGCGTGCACGGCCTGCATCCCGAGCTGGTGAAGCTCGTGGGCCGGCTGAAGTACCGCACGTCGTACGGCCAGAACTGCCTGCAGCACTCCAAGGAGGTCTCCTGGCTCGCCGGCATGATGGCCGCCGAGATCGGGGCCGACGTGAAGCTGGCCAAGCGCATGGGGCTGCTGCACGACATCGGCAAGGCGCTCACGCACGAGCAGGAGGGCAGCCACCCCGAGCTCAGTCTTCAAGTCTTGACGAAGTACAGCGAGAGTCCTCAAGTCATCAACGCCGCGCTCTGCGGCCACGAGGACGTGAAGGCGGAGACGGTGGAGGCGGTGCTCACCGAGGCCGCCGACGGGATCTCGGCGGCCCGGCCCGGCGCGCGGCGCGACGTGCTCGAGTCCTACATCAAGCGGCTGACCCAGCTCGAAGAGATCGCGCTCTCCTACAAGGGCGTCGACATGTGCTACGCGATCCAGGCCGGGCGCGAGCTGCGCGTGATGACGCGGGCCGACATCGTCTCGGACCTCGACGCGCACCAGCTGGCGAAGGACATCTCCAAGCGCATCGAGGCCGAGATGCAGTACCCCGGCCACATCAAGGTCGTGGTGATCCGCGAGACGCGCGCGGTCGAGGTGGCGAAGTAGCATGAACGTCCTGATGGTCGGCGACATCTTCGGCGAGCCCGGCCGCGCCGCGCTCGCCAGGCTCCTGCCGCGGCTGCGCACGGAGCACGCGATCGACTTCTGCGTGGTGAACTGCGAGAACGCCGCCGGCGGCTTCGGCATCACGGGGCCGATGGCCAAGCAGATGCTGGAGCAGGGCGCCGACGTGCTGACCTCCGGCAACCACATCTGGGACAAGAAGGAGATCGTGGAGTACATCACGAAGGAGAACCTGCTGCTGCGTCCCGCCAACTTCCCGGCCGGCACGCCGGGCGTGGGCCACGTGACCGTGAAGGCCGGCCCGCACCGCGTGGCCGTGCTGAATCTCATGGGCCGCGTGTTCATGACCCCGATCGACTGCCCGTTCCGCAAGGCCGACGAGATCCTGCCCGAGCTGCGGAAGGAGACGCCGATCATCCTCGTCGACATGCACTGCGAGGCGACGAGCGAGTCGCAGGCGATGGGCTGGTACCTCGACGGCCGCGTGAGCGCCGTCGTCGGCACCCACCGCCACGTGCAGACGGCCGACGAGCGGGTGCTGCCGGGCGGCACCGCCTACATCACCGACCTCGGCATGACGGGCCCGACCGACGGCGTCATCGGCGTGGACCGCGAGATCATCCTGCAGCGCTTCCTCACGCAGATGCCCGTGCGCTTCGAGCCCGCCCGGGGCCCGGCCGCGCTGCACGGCGTCGTGATCGTGATCGAGCCGGAGACCGGCCGCGCCTCGGACATCCGCCGCCTGCGCGTCGCCGCGTGATCCTCCACGGCAAGCCCGTCCAGGAGCGCGTCCTCGCGGAGGTCAAAGCCGGCGTCGACCGCTTGAAGCAGGCGCGTGGCGTGACCCCGACCCTCGGGGTCGTGCTCATCGGCGAGGATCCCGCCTCGCAGATCTATGTCCGCAACAAGAAGCGCGCGGCCGACTCGGTGGGCATCGCCTCGCGCGACTGCCTGTACCCGCAGGGGATCACGCAGCGCGAGCTGAACGCGCTGCTCCGCTCGCTGAGCGCCGATCCCGCCATCCACGGCATCCTGCTCCAGCTGCCGCTGCCCAAGGGCCTCGACGAGACCGTCGCCCTGGCGGCCATCGACCCCGAGAAGGACGCCGACGGCCTGCACCCGACGAACCTCGGCCGGCTGCTCGCGGGGGAAGCCGGCACCGTGCCGTGCACCCCGGCCGGCTGCCTGGAGATCCTCGATCACTACGGCGCCAAGCTCGAGGGTGCCGAGGCCGTCGTCGTCGGCCGCTCGCGCCTCGTCGGCAAGCCGCTCGCCCAGCTGCTCCTCGCGCGCCACGCCACCGTGACCATGTGCCACACGCGGACGCGCGACCTCGGCGAGCACACGCGCCGCGCCGACGTCCTCTGCGTCGCCGCCGGCCGCCCGCGCATGATCACGGGCGACATGGTCAAGGAGGGCGCGTGGGTGATCGACGTCGGCGTCAATCGCCTGGACACCGGCAAGCTCGCCGGCGACGTCGACTTCGACTCCGTCGTCACCCGTGCCGGCGCGATCACGCCGGTCCCGGGCGGCGTCGGCCTCCTCACCGTCGCCATGCTCCTCAAGAACACGCTGGCCGCGGCGGAACGCCAGGCCGCGCGCTGAGCGTCACGTGAGTGCTACTTCCGGTAGGACAAGTGAGCGCGCCGTCTGGAGCGTCTCCGAGCTGTCGCGGCGCCTCGCGGCGACGCTCGACGAGCGCTTCCCCACCGTCTGGGTCGAGGGCGAGATCTCGAACTTCAAGGTCTACGGCTCGGGCCACGCCTATTTCACCCTCAAGGACGAGGGGGCGCAGCTGCGCGCCGTCCTGTTCCGCAACCGCGTCCGCCGCATCCGCTTCGAGCCCGCCGACGGCCTGCACGTGCTCGCGTTCGGCGCCGTCGAGATCTACGCCCAGCGCGGCGAGTACCAGCTGGTGGTCGAGCTGCTCGAGCCGCGCGGGCTCGGCGCGCTCCAGCTCGCCTTCGAGCAGCTCAAGGAGCGCCTCGGCCGTGAAGGGCTGTTCGATGCCGCGCGCAAGCGCGCCCTGCCGCGCTTTCCGCGCAAGATCGGCGTCGTGACCTCGCCCAGCGGGGCCGCCCTGCACGACATGCTGCGCGTCATCGGCCGGCGCTTCGGCGAGATCCACGTCGTGGTCGCGCCGGCGAAGGTGCAGGGGGACGGCGCCGCCCAGGAGATCGCCCAGGGCGTGCGCGAGCTCAACGCGCTGGGCGGCGTGGACGTCATCATCGTCGGACGCGGGGGCGGCTCGCTCGAGGACCTCTGGGCGTTCAACGACGAGATGCTCGCGCGCACGATCGCGGCCAGCAAGATCCCCGTGATCTCCGCCGTCGGCCACGAGGTCGACTACACGATCGCCGACTTCGTCGCCGACGTGCGCGCGGCCACGCCGTCGCAGGCGGCGGAGCTGGTCGTGCGCGAGAAGCAGGCGGTGGCCGAGTCGGTCGGCGAGCTGCGCCGGCGCCTGGTCCGCGCCATGAGCCGCCGGCTCGAGGCCCAGCGGGACCGGCTGGAGGCGGTGCGCGAGCGCCGCGTGCTGACCGACCCGCGGCGGCCGCTTCGCGAGCTGACGCGTCGGCTCGACGAGGCGACGGCGCGCCTGCTGCGCGCGGCGAAGTTGTCGCTGCGCCACGCCGCTCATCGCGTGGAGCTGGCCACCCGCGATCTCAGGGGACGCAACCCGGTCGCGCGCACGCGGCAGGACCGCCGCCGCCTCGACGACCTCGCGGGACGACTCGATCGCGCGCTCGCGCGCGGCCTCGACCGCCGGCGTCACCGCCTCGTCGGCGTCGCCGGCCGGCTCGACTCGCTCTCGCCGCTGGCCGTGCTGGGCCGCGGCTATAGCCTCACGCTCACGGCGTCGGGAGCGATCGTGCGGAGCGCGGGGCAGGTGGCGGTCGGTGACGAGGTGGGCGTGATGCTGCACGAGGGACGCCTCGCGGCCCGCGTGACGGCCAGGAAGGAGCGCGATGACCGACCTCAAGTTTGAGGACTGCCTCGCCCGGCTCGAGCAGATCGTGGCCGCGCTGGAAGCCGGCAACCTGCCGCTGGAGGACTCGCTGAAGGTGTTCGAGGAGGGCGTGTCGCTGGCCCGCCACTGCACGAAGTACCTCGACGAGGCCGAGCGCCGCATCGAGCTGCTCGCCAAGGACGAGAGCGGGGCGACCACGACCAAGCCGCTCACCTGGGAAGAGGAGGAGCGGTACCCCCAGGGGGGGGATCGATGACCTTCGACCTCAAGGCGTATCTCGAGGCGCGCCGCGCGATGGTGGATGCCGCGCTCGACCGCGTGCTGCCGTCGGAGGAGATCGTGCCCGTCAACCTCCACCGCGCCATGCGCTACAGCGTGCTCGCGCCGGGCAAGCGGCTGCGGCCCACGCTGGTCATCGCCGGCGCCGAGGCTGTCGGCGGCGCCGCCGAGACCGTGCTCGACACCGCGTGCGCGCTCGAGCTGATCCACGCGTACTCGCTGATCCACGACGACCTGCCGGCCATGGACGACGACGACTACCGCCGCGGCCGCCTGACCAACCACAAGGTCTTCGGCGAGGCCATGGCCATCCTCGCCGGCGACGCGCTGCTGACGCTCGCCTTCCGGCTCGTCGCCGACAACGCGTCGCGCACCGCCGACCCGCGCACGGTGGCGCGGGTGGTGGCCGACGTCGCCGACGCCGCCGGCACCGACGGCATGGTGGGCGGTCAGGTCATCGACATCGAGTCGGAGGGCAAGGACGTCGGCCTCGACACGCTGGAGTACATCCACCGCCACAAGACGGCGGCGCTCATCCGCGTCTCGCTCACGGCCGGGGCCACGCTCTCGGGCGGCACCCCGGCGCAGATCGACGCGGTGCGGAGGGCGGGCGAGTCGCTCGGGCTCGCCTT
>Ga0137394_10004962_pt1 | contig 10113 bp, 7 predicted proteins | sample czobulk116metaG_FD_108278 | JGI IMG/M metagenome (GOLD analysis project Ga0137394, IMG submission 108278) | Vadose zone soil microbial communities from Angelo Coast Range Reserve, California, USA - czobulk1.16 metaG | ecosystem: Environmental > Terrestrial > Soil > Vadose zone | place: USA... | reverse complement strand
TCTTGAAGGTGATTCGTGTAAATTCGCGTAATTCGCGGATAACTTCGCCAAACCCTGCTTCATTGTGTGCGCCGGTTTCCAGCCCAGTCCCTGCAGCCGCATCGCATCCGCCACGACATATCCCAGTCGATCTACTTGCGGCGGGTTGAGTTCGCGGATCAAATCGCGGCGATCCAGCATGTCGCCCAGCAATTCGGCTATTTCTTTCACAGTATGGCCCTTGCCAGTGCCAAGATTAATCGTTCCCTGATAGCGTGATTGCAGCACAGTCAGAAATGCCGCTGCGAGGTCCTCGATATAGATGTAATCTTTTGTGCTGTTCGGCGTCTTGAGCAAGATCTCCTCGCCGCGCCTTAGCTTCTGGATGATGGAACTGCACAGTTTCGCAGGATGTTCGCCAACTCCGTAAGGATAAAACACGCGTGTCCAGGCGAATCTGAACGCCTCCGCGCGCGCTTCTTCCTCCAGCGCGATGCGCAACGCGTTCTTCCACCGCGCATAGGTCGTGGTGGGCTCGATGGGTGTTTTCTCCTCGCTCAGAGGCCTGTCGTCGATGCGATATTCGACGCATGTTCCTGCGGCGACAATCTGCTTCGCGCCAACCTCCCGCGCCCGCTTCAGGAACTTGCGGCTCCAATCGAAGTATTTTTCATTGTCGGGCGATTCGAGATACACACCGGGCGTCGCGATCCACGCGAAATGAACGCACGCCTCCGGTGCAAAAGGCGTTATTTGGTGCCATGGCGGTTCAGCGAGCGTCCCTTTAAACCAGGTCATCTTTTTCTGATCGTTCAGGCCGGCAGGTACAGCTTCAGTTGGTAGCATCATGCCGCCCACCTCATGTCCATGTGCCAAAGCCGAGCGGCAAAACGCAGAACCAATAAATCCCGTCGCCCCTGTTACCAGAATCTTCATTCAGATCTGCGAATCTACTCGAATTGAATTTCTATCTTCTTGATCCGCGAATTACGCAAATTTACACCAATTATATCCCAATACTTTTTTGTGCCGTTGGTTGGAGATCCGCGACCTCCGCTCCTCGAGAGGTCAAAACAATCCGCTTCCATTCGAGACTGCGCGCGCCGAAGTTGATTAGCACACCTACTTCCAGACCGGAGGCTTTTAAGTAATTGATGATCTGGGCCTCCTCCCGGGGCGTTAATGCATCAAAGGCCTTGAGCTCGACGATGAGTTTTCCGTAAGCGAGAAAGTCGGCTATGTAGGTCTTTTTGAGACGCCTGCCTTTATAGTGAATGACCATCTCCTGTAATGGCTCAGCGGAAATGTTTCGTTCTGCTAACTCGATTTCCATGCATTCCTGATAAACGGCTTCCGCGAATCCGCATCCTTTCTCTCGGTGAACTTCCATCGCGGCTCCGATAATCGCATACACTTCGTCCTTCAAGATTAGCTCTGACATAAGTCCTTTCTTTGATGTTCTTGTTTTCGTTCAAAGCAAACGTTCCCCGTACGAGAAGGCAAGTAAGAAAGGTCTGAGAAATTCGTGTGAATTCGCGTAATTCGCGGATCACTTCACAATCTCAGCCAGCAGCGGCAGGACCTTGTCTTTGGCGGACAAAACGGCTTCGCGGATCGGCCATTTGATTCCAACCTTCGGATCGTTCCATCTGATTCCACGCTGAACTTCCTGCGAGTAAAAGTCGGACATATGGTAAAACACCTCGGTGTTATCAACGATGGTTTGGAACCCGTGCGCGATTCCAGCGGGCGCATACAGCATCTTCCACTCTTGCGACGTCAGTTCGAATCCCTCCCATTTCCCAAACGTCGGTGAGTCTTTCCGCACATCCACCAGCACATCATAGATTACTCCCACGGTGCAACGGATCAGTTTGATTTCCGGCTTTGGTTCGACCTGAAAATGCATCCCCCGAATCGTCCCGCGTTTCTTCGTGAGCGTCAGATTGCACTGAGGCCAGCGCGTATTAAGCTTGTGATCGGCAAATTCCTGTTCGCAATAGGTGCGCGCCAGAAATCCTCTTTCATCTTCTCGGAGTTCCAGTTCGATTAAATAAACCCCGGGTAATGACGTTTTTGAAAACTTCATCCGCTTAAACCACTTTCACCTGAGGAATCGGGATGATGAATCTGCCGCCTTTGTTCCGATATTCCTGCTGCTGCCTTAATATCTCGTCTGCAAAGTTCCACGTTAACAACAAAGTGTAATCCGGCCTCGCCTCCAGCAATCGCTCCGGCGGAACGATGGGAATGTGCGTCCCGGGCGTCAATCGTCCCTGCTTGTAGGTGCTGCGATCAGCCACAAACTGCAAAGTCTCTTTGCCTACCCCAAAAAAGTTGAGCAGCGTGCTTCCTTTTGCTGACGCGCCGTATGCGGCGATCGATTTATTCTCTTCTTTGGATTTTCGCAGCAATTCCAGCAGCGATTTCCGCAACGCAAAGACCCGCTCCGCAAATTGTTCATAGTAGGAATTTGCGGCCATGCCCTTCTTTTTCTCTTCCGCCAGGAGTTCAGAAACTGAATTCTCGATCGGAAATGTTCCCTGCCGGCAGGCGAATAACCGCAAAGAGCCGCCGTGAATCGGAACGCGTTCCACCCGAAAAATGGAAAGCCCGTGCCGCGCAAACAGCGGTTCAAGCGGTGTTAAACTGAAATAAAACACGTGCTCGTGGTATATGGTGTCGAATTCCGTGTGCTCAATGAAATCCGCGGCATACGGAAATTCCAGAATGATCCGGCCGTTCGGCTTCAGCAGTTCCCGCAACCCCGCGACGAAATCATTCGGACGCGGCGCATGCGCAAAGACATTGTTCCCGAGAATCAGGTCTGCCTGTCTGCCCTCTGAACGGAGCTTCTTTGCCAGTTCCTCGCCAAAGAATTCCACCAGCGTTTCGATCCCTTTCTCTTGCGCCACTTTGGCAATATTCTTTGCCGGCTCGATTCCAAGACAAGGCACAGCCGATTCTTTGAAATTTTTCAAGAAATACCCGTCGTTGCTTGCGATCTCGACCACCAGGCTGTTCGCGCCCAACGAAAACTCACGGATATGCCGCGCCGCCGCTTCCTTTGCGTGGCTCAACATCAAATCCGAAAAGGAAGAAAAATAGAGATATTCGGAAAACAAATCCACCGCCGGCACCAGATCCACAATTTGCAACAGCCGACACGAATGGCATAGCGCCAGTCGCAGCGGAAACTTTGGCTCCGGCCTGGATAGATCCTCAGGCCGCAGCAGGTTGTTGGCGAGCGGTTGCACGCCCAGATCCAGAATCAAAGAACCATTCGACGATCCGCACGAACGACATTTGAATTCAAAACCTTCGCTCATTCAGTGGCCCACTCCAGCCCTTTGTTCTTCGCGGCCTGCGTGTATTCCCCAATCTGCTCCTGAGAAAACTTCAACATTTCCTTCTTCTTTGAAACGTGCCGCTCAAAGTACCATTCGACCGTCTTCTGGATCGCTTCCTTGAAATCCCATGCCGGATACCACCCTAACAGCGCCGCGGCCTTCTCGATCGACAGCGACAGGAGCATTGCCTCATGCGGACTCTTCGGATCAGACCCGTCAACCCATTTGCCCGGCCACACGCCTAAAATCTGCTCGACCAGCCGACGTACCGGTTGGCGGGCGCTTGGCTCAGGACCGAAATTAAATGCGCTGCACAATTTAGAATGTTTCCCTTCCTTGCTTATCCGCGCTCCCAACCACAAATACCCGCTCAGGCACTCCAGCACGTGCTGCCATGGCCGAATGGCATGCGGATTCCGCACCAGAATCGGTTTGTTCTCGATCAATGCCCGCACACAATCCGGCACGATCCGGTCCTGCGCGTAATCTCCTCCCCCAATGACATTTCCCGCCCGCACGGTGACGACAGAGCCGAGCTTTGCATTGGGGAGAAAAAACGACTTGTTCCAGGATTGTGCCACCAACTCGGTGGCTGCCTTGCTCATCGAATAAACATCGTGTCCACCCAGTGGATCGTTCTCACGATAAGCAAATTCCCATTCACGATTCTCATAGCATTTGTCGCTCGTAATGACGACGACCGGGCCCGGCAGTTCGGCGTGACGGATAGCTTCAAGCACATTAGCGGTCCCGGTGGCGTTCGTTTCGAATGTCTCCAGCGGTTCAGCGTAAGAACGGCGAACGATCGGCTGCGCTGCAAGGTGAAAGGTAATATCGGGCGAAACTTCTTTTACCGCCGCTTTGACCTGCTTGAGGTCACGGATGTCGCATTCACTCTCGGTTTCGAACGCGTATTCCTTGATCACCTCATGAAAGTTCGGATTGGTCGGCGGCGGCAGGCTCAGGCCGTGAACTCGCGCTCCGATGCTTTTCAACCATAACGAAAGCCAGGCCCCTTTGAAGCCGGTATGGCCCGTGACCAGTACATTCCTGCCTTTGTAAAATCCTCCGAACATTACCAGCGGCTCCAGATCTGCGCAGTCGCGGCCAGGACGGTTATGAACAAGGCCCCGGCCATTACCAGATTTTCCAGGGGGCATTTCCACTGGTCCACATATTCGTGAGCAACTGCTGCTCCCGATACGTGTCCATGCATTGCCAAAAACCGGTATGCATAAAGGCGGAGATTTGTCCTTCAGCCGCCAGGCGGTTAAGCGGCTGTTGTTCCAGAATACAACTGTCGTCCGTCAGGTATTCCCCAATCCGTTTGTTCATCACGAAAAATCCGCCGTTAATGTATCCTGTTTCTTTCTCGGGCTTCTCCCGAAAGGACGTCACTGCTTTGTTGTTCGCAATATCTATATCTCCAAAACGGCCCGTTGGCTGTACCGCCGTAATCGTCACAATCCTCTTTTGCTCTTTGTGAAAAGCAATGGATTTGTTGATGTCGCTGTTGCTGACGCCATCGCCGTAGGTTAGCAGAAACGTCTCCTCCTCCACGAAGGGCAATACCCGCTTCAATCGCCCCCCGGTCATTGTGTTCAGCCCGGTATCTACCAGCGTCACACACCAGTCCTCTTCGCTATGTTGGCTATGATATTTGATCTGTGGCTTTGCCCCGAGTTTCAACGTCACATCACTCGTGTTCCATTGATAATTCCGAAAATACTCCTTGATCACATCGCCCTTGTAACCCAGGCACAGCACAAAGTCCTTATGTCCGTAGTGGGCATACAGTTTCATAATGTGCCACAGAATCGGGCGCTCGCCGACAGGCACCATTGGCTTGGGCCGAAACTCGGTCTCTTCCCGCAATCGCGTTCCCAAACCACCGCAAAAAATGACAACTTTCATTTCAATTAACTCTCCATCCGAAACATTTCCGGTAAGAAAAAGTCGCCAGCTAAATACTCGTTCCTGTCGTTCTAGACAATAACGGATTGAAAGCGGGTTAGATGAGTTACAGATCGGTTCCATTCATGGTAAATTCATGCAAGAGCATGAAGCCCATGCCATCTGGATTAACTTTGAAAACGGTGCCGTGGCCATGGGCCCCCATTCTCAGTCGTGCCGTGGCGATCGAATTGAGGGATTTGCCCCATCCCGTGTCGTGCGGCGGTAAATAAACTGTGAACAATTGTGCCTTGCCAGTCGTCCAACGCTATCGGATATCTTAGTCGGATGAATTCCCGGATTTGCATTTGTTGTGGCGAGCCAATGGCTCTCGGGAATTCTCATTCCAGAAATCCCCACATCTGCGCCAGTTGCTCAAGCCTGCTCGACGGAATGTATGACGAGACATCGCCGCCTCAGCCTTCTGAGGGCACTGAGAGCACCGCTGCTGAGTCTCATGATTCTGTCGTCCACGTTGCCGCGGATGATCATATCCAGAAGCCGGCTTAGCCCTTCTGCTGTTTGTTGAGGTTTGCGGGCGCATTTCTGGGTGTTGTTCAAATCGCTCAAATCGCTCAAGGTAGGCGGGACTGCCTCCAAGCCGGCGGAGCCGGAACCAAGGCGAATGATAGCACTCCTGGGACAATAATGCATTCATTCGCGCTCGTGGCCGCTGCGAGCCGATGATGTCTCGCGCTCCGCTCGCGTGTGCTCTCCTGAGTCCTTCTTTTCAACCTGCGACACTGTTGAACGCCTCCGAATTCAAATAAGTGGACTCGCGGAGTTAAGCTCCGGCGAGTCCCTGTTTTAGGGCTCAATGCTTTGCCAGGTCCACACAGACTATTTCTTTGTCGTTCCGAGCGTAAATGTGACGGTTCGCAAAGGCCGGGTGGGACCAAACGACGTCCCGGCCTGCGGCAGTGCCGGTGGGTTCGAGCAGATGCGCGCGGCTGATCTCTTCGTAGCCTTTCGGATTCAGCCTGGCGATGATGAGATCGCCTTTTTCATTGGCGAGGAAGAAGCGATCTCCGTTTTTCACAATGAAGGCATTGGCCCAACGGACCGGTTGACCGTCCGTAGTAGCTTGGAAGGTTTCCCAGACACGCTCGCCGGTTTCGCCTTTCAAGCAGCGCAGTTGTCCATAGCTGCAGACTCCATAGATGTAACCATCTTCAAGGAACGGCGTGCAAAGAACAGCATTGAGATGCGTTGTGTCTTTTTCACTCGCCTTTTGCGTGCGCCACAGCGAAACCTCCGCCGGCTTTTCCTTATCGAGCCGGAGCATGGCCGAGCCGCTGTAGAACGAAGTTACGAGGAGCAGGTTATCCATTTTTCTCGGCGTGGCAATGGTCATGCCTTGGCGGCAGATGAAGGGTTCGGACCAATACACTTGGCCTGAATCCGGATCCAGTGAGTTGATGGCTTCTGGATGCCACACAATAACTTGAGGCTTGCCGTCGGATTCATAAAGCATCGGTGAACTGTATCCTGGCTCCTTGGCACTCAGGGCGCGCCAAAGCTCTTTCCCTGTATCTTTGTCAAAGGCCAGGGCCGTAGTTCCCTGGCCGCCCGCAAGGCAAATGAGCTTGTTTTTGTAGAGGATTGGATGTCCGGCAAAACCCCACATCGGCGTTTTTACATCATACTCCTTTTTGAAATGATGCGACCACTTCACTTTCCCATTCGCCGTATCCAAGCACAACAGATCGCCTTCTGCTCCAAGTGTATAGGCCAAACCATCGTTGACCAGCGGTGCCACGCGCGGGCCGGCCGGGTAGCTCATCGTGTAAGGGCAATCGTACTCAAACTTCCAGACCTGCTTGCCCGTTGCCTCATCCAGGCAAAGAACTCGCTCGGTACCGTTGATGACACCGCGTTGGAAAGGATCTGCTGGATTGTTCGCGCCAGCGGCAAGTTGCCGGTCGGTCACATATGCACGCCCCTTGGCGACACTTGGGCCAGAATAGCCGCCGCCGATGCTCACGCGCCAAAGGACAGGTGGCCCGTTGCTTGGAAATTTTTCGATAATACCCGATTCGCGCCAAATGGAATCGCGGTTTGGCCCAAGCCACTGTGGCCAATCATCGGCAAGGGCGGTGGAGAAAGAGAGGAGGATGCAGCAGAGAGGATAGAAGCCGGTTTTTTGCATGCGCAGGATTATATGAGGTCGGCAGTTCGTAGTCAGTAGTCAGTGTTGGTAGGTCACTTTGGACTTTGGACTTTGGACTTTGGACTTTAGACTCCTCGCATGCTGGATACGAGCCAGAAAGCGCAACAGATCAATGTTGACGCAAAACGCTACGGAACCTTCGCCGAAATTGGCGCAGGTCAGGAGGTGGCGCGCTGGTTTTTCCGAGCGGGCGGGGCTGCCGGCACGGTAGCAAAGACCATGTCGGCCTATGACATGGCCGTCAGCGATGCCATCTACGGTCCCACGGATCGGTATGTGAGCCGGCAGCGCCTGCGCGCGATGCTGGATTACGAGTATGAGTTGCTGCTGGAACGCCTGAAGGAAAAGCGAGGCGCTAAGACAGCTTTCTTTGTTTTTGCCAACACCGTTGCAACCAAACGCGACGGCGGCAATGGTTGGCTTGGAATCCGGTTTCAAGCCGAACCGGGCGCCGAGGCATCAGAAATTCTCATTCACGTGCGCATGTTGGATAAAGAGAATGTCCGGCAGCAGGAAGCGCTTGGAATCATTGGCGTCAATCTGCTCCATGGAACATTTTACCACCATGACGAACCGCAGGCGCTGATCCGTTCACTGCTCGACAGTCTTACGTGGGAACGCGTCGAAGTGGATATGGTCCGATTCTCCGGGCCGGCTTTCGCAGGATTGGACAATCGCCTCATGGCGCTTCATCTGGTGAAGGAAGGGCTGACTGAAGCCGCTATGTTCACCGCCGAAGGCGAAACGGTGCAATGGGCCGAGGTGCTGTACAAAAAGCCGGTGCTGGTTCAGCGCGGCAGTTTCAGGCCGGTCACGAAGGCCACGCTCGACGTTCAGGAGCGAGGTCTCGAATGCTTTATTCGCGAGCCGGAATTGAGAGGCGAAACGCCGGTTGTCCTCATGGAGATGACCTTGCGGCACCTGACGACTGGCGACGTCATCGAAGAAATGGATTTCCTGCACCGCGCCCGCACGCTGGGCGCGCTTGGCAAAACAGTGTTAATTTCAAACTTCAGACGTTTTCATCGTTTGGCTTCTTATTTATCGCGCTATACAGATCGTCCGCTTGGCTTGGCGCTCGGGGCATCCAAACTGGCTGAAATATTCGATGAAAGCTTTTATAACGAGAGCGAAGGCGGCCTGCTCGGCGGGTTGGGCCATCTTTTCAAGAACCCCGCGCGGCTCTACGTTTATCCGAGCCTGAATTCGAAATCCGGCGATGTCATTACGGCGAAAACATTTCCGATCCAACCTCGTTTGAAACATCTCTACGCGCATTTGCTGGAAAACCGCCTTATCCAGGATGTCCCGCAGTACAATGCGGAGTTGCTGCCGATTCGCTCCCGCGAAGTGCTCGCTCACATCCAGTCCGGAAATGGCTCCTGGCAGCAGAAGGTGCCGCCGGCGATCGTGGAGGTTATTCAGCGCGAGGGATTGTTTGGGTATAAAGCGACCGTGCCGGCGTAAGGTGCGGCCATCAATTGCAAGTCCACCCTTTTGAAGTAGCGCAGGTTGGAGAACCTGGGCTTCTAGAAGCCCGCTCAAGAACTGAGATGCGCCGACAGAATGGATGGATGTGCGAACTTTAGACTTTGGACTTTAGACATTAGACTTTATCTTCCGCCGCATGCCCGATACTGAACCACTGACCGCACCCGCGCCCGCAGCCTCCGAGCCCAAGTTTGTCCAGGGCCTCGGCTTGCTCGATTCCACGATGATCGTTGCGGGATCAATGATTGGCTCCGGCATTTTTATTGTGTCCGCCGGTATTGCGCGTCAGGTGGGTTCGGCCGGTTGGCTGTTAATGGTTTGGCTTGTCACCGGCATTCTGACGGTGACGGCTGCGCTCAGCTATGGAGAGCTGGCCGCCATGATGCCGCGGGCGGGTGGGCAGTACATTTACCTGCGGGAATCATATAGCCCCCTCTGGGGCTTCCTATACGGGTGGACGCTCTTTCTCGTTATTCAAACGGGAACCATTGCCGCCGTTGCCGTGGCGTTCGCGATCTATCTTGGTGTCCTCGCTCCGTCGATTTCCGCGACGACCTGGATAATCCAGCCCATCAATATTTCCTCCAAATACGCTGTCAGTCTCTCCAACCAGCAATTGGTCGCCATTGTTTTGATAATATTCCTCACGATCATCAATACGCGCGGCCTCAAAGTCGGCAAAACTATTCAAAACATTTTCACATCGACAAAAACCCTTTCGCTTGTCGCGCTTATTTTTATCGGGTTAGTCATTGGCCGCAACGCGGAGGCGATAAAAATCAACTTCTCCGATTTCTGGACTCCTCATCCGGTGACTAGCATTCAACCGGACCTGGCTTCAATTCCCGCAGTCATCGCATCCGCAGGAGCGTTCGGCTTGTTCATCGCTTTTTGCGTTGCGCAGGTCGGCTCCCTTTTTTCTTCCGATGCATGGAACAATATCACTTTCACAGCCGGCGAAGTGAAGAATCCCCGCCGGAATATTCCGCTGTCGCTTGCTGCCGGCACGGGGCTGGTTATTACTCTGTACCTTCTCGCCAATGTAGCTTACCTCTGCATGCTGCCACTCGACAAAATTCAGCATGCGCCTGACAACCGAGTCGCGACGGCTGCTATCGAAACCATCTTTGGCGGCAGGGCGCCTCATATTATGGCGGTAGCGATCATGAT
>Ga0137394_10004961_pt1 | contig 10113 bp, 10 predicted proteins | sample czobulk116metaG_FD_108278 | JGI IMG/M metagenome (GOLD analysis project Ga0137394, IMG submission 108278) | Vadose zone soil microbial communities from Angelo Coast Range Reserve, California, USA - czobulk1.16 metaG | ecosystem: Environmental > Terrestrial > Soil > Vadose zone | place: USA... | reverse complement strand
GCGGTGGTGGCGCTGCTTCTTCCTGGGCCTTCAGCACGCCTCCAAGCACGCCGGATAACACACCCGAACGAGTACCACCCACGACTCCCGCCGTCGGTGGCGGACCCGAGTCAACGATCTTTGCAATTTCCCGCGGAATCTCGGTTGGCGCGACAATTGTGCCCGGATCGATCTGAACAACTTTTTGCACCACGGGCACCGGCGCAACTTCCTTTGGCGGCGGTGGTGGTGGCGGCGGTGGCGGCGGCGGAGCAATCAGCAGTGTCATGAGCGTTTGCTTCGGCAACTCTGAGTACGAAATCAGCGGAATGAGGATAAGGACAGCAATCAACAGGGCGTGGATCACTGTCGAGACCAGCACGGTCGTGCTCTTCCTGGCCTTCTCCCCTCCGCCGGATTCGATCAAGGAATCCTCGAACATACAACCTCCCTTTCTAAACCCCTGAAACTTTTCCGCGCTTACGCTACGAACGCCGGTGGCGGTTAAGCTGAGGCAGGCACTGTAACAGGATGGAGACTTATATCAGTGCACTCTCTAGATGTCAACCCGCCTAAAGTGTACTTTTTAAGCGCCGGAGCCCAGCTATTTCACCTTTGCCGGCTTTGGTCCCTTCATCATTTTCGATGCAACCGCCGGACGTGCCGGTGCTGCCGCCGCAACAGCTCTGCCATGAATATTCTTGTAGACCAGGACCAACGGAGCTGCAATCGCGATCGACGAATACGTTCCGACGATGATTCCGACGACCATGGCGAAGGCAAAATGATTGATAATCTCGCCGCCGAACAGGAACAGTGCCACGACCGTCACGAACGTCAAACCCGACGTCAGGATCGTTCGGCTCAACGTCTGGTTGATACTGTCATTCATGATCGTTTCCAGAGGATCACGCCTTCGGATCTTCAGGTTTTCGCGGATACGATCGAAAACCACAATCGTATCGTTCATCGAATAACCAACCAGAGTCAGGAGCGCGGCGATCACCGTAAGGTTGATCTCGCGGTTGAAAATCGAAAACAAGCCAAGCGTGACCAGCGTGTCGTGGAAGGCTGCGAATACGGCCGCCGCTCCGTAAATCCACGAATCGAAACGGAAGCCGATGTAAATGAGCATTCCGCCCAAGGCGTACAAAGTGGCCAGCACGGCCTGGCGTTTTAGATCATCGCCTACCTTGGGACCGATCGACGTCGCGCTGAGAACATCAAATTGGCCCTGAAAGCCCTTGTTCAACGCATTAATAATGATGCTTCGGCCGGTGCTCGCGTCTTCCTCTTTCGCGCCCTGAAATTCGATCAAAACGTCGTTTCGGCCAGCAAGTTCCTGGGGCTGGCTATCCGGCGCGCCGTTTTCACGAAGCAATTGCCGGATTTTCTCAATATCGGGTTTTTGATGGAATCGAACCTGGACGATCGTTCCGCCCTTGAAATCAACTCCGTATCGGAACCCGTGCTTGGCCACCATTGAAATCAGGCCAAGCAGCATTACCGAACCCGAGATGGCCAGGTAAAGCTTTCTTTTACCTAGCCAATCGACCTTGACATCTCTGAAAATTTCGATCATCCGAACATACCTTTAGACACCGCGTGTCGTCTCTTGTTCCAAAGTTTTGATAAGCCTCGAATTAAATGCATTCAGCGGATTTTTATCCGTAAACCCGTGTAATCCATGGCTTATCTTTCAAATACTAAGCGCGATTTCCCCGCGTTGTTTGCGGTTCAGCACCCATTCAAATAAAGTCCGCGATACAAAGACCGCGGTAAACATATTCGAGACCAGGCCGATGACCAGCGTGACCGCAAAACCCTTTACCGGACCGGTTCCGAACAGGAATAGAAAGATCGCTGAAATCAGTGCGGCCAGGTGGGTGTCGATCAAGGTAATGAATACCCTGCTGAAACTTGTGACGACGGCGGAAACGGCTGTCTTGCCGGCGCGCAGTTCCTCACGAATGCGCTCGAAGATGAGAACATTCGAATCGATACCCACACCAATAGTTAATATGACGCCCGCAATTCCCGGCAACGTCAAGGCGGCGCCGAAGTACGCCAGCGCGCCAAAAAGGATGATGAGGTTGAGGAACATCGCGATGGTCGCGTTCACGCCCGACAATTTGTAATAAAAGAGCATGAAAACGACGACGGAGACCAGAGCCACAATTGCGGCGATCAGACCAGCCCGAATCGAGTCCGCACCGAGAGTAGGCCCCACGACTTCCTCGTCCAGATATTTAATGGATGCCGGCAGCGCGCCCGACCGCAGGACCAATGAGAGATCCTGAGCAGCTTGAGGCGCGAAACCGGAGGCGCCTCCGGTAATAATTCCGGAATCCGTGATGCGGCCGTTAATGCGCGGCGAGGATTGGATCCGGCCGTCCAACACGATCGCCAGCATCTTTCCGATATTTTCCTCAGTGACTCGCCCAAACCGCTGGGCGCCATCCGCGTTAAGGTTGAAGCTGACGGCCGGACGGCCATTCTCATCGCGTGAAGGATACGCGCCTTTCAGGTCGCGGCCGGAAATGGACGCCACTCGCTGAACAACATAAAAAGAGCCTTCTGAACTCGAGGGAAGTCCGCGTTCCACGGATGGAAGAACTTCCAGGTTTGCCGGAATTATCCCGTTATAGTTCTGCGCCGCGGCAGCAGCACTGGGGAAAGGGCCGCTGTCAACCAGTTTCAATTCCAGCAATGCAGTCGACTGCATGATGTTCTTGACGCGGGCAGGATCGTCCACTCCGGGAAGCTGAACAAGAATCTCGTTCTCCCCGGGTCCGCCATGCTTTTGGATGACAACTTCGCCCACACCCAGCTGATCGATGCGATTGCGGATTGTATTGATTGCCTGATCGACCGATTGATCGCGATACACCTGTTCCTGAGCCGGCTTGAGACGGACGGTGTAGGTGTTCGGCACCTCGCCGGCAGTCGAGATGAGGTCCCATTCCGTGAAGCGCTCATTCAGCAATCGCCGAAAATCAGAGTCCTTGGCCGGATCGACGCCAACAGCCTGAAAAGTGTTGCTTTGCGTTCGAGTCATCTGGCGAAAGACAATGTTCTCTTTCTGAAGCTGCTGCCGGACACTCTCAATCGCCTGGTCGGTTTCTGCGCGAATTGCATCGTCGGTGACTACCTGCAGCACCAGGTGCGTCCCGCCCCTAAGGTCCAACCCGAGCTGAACCTTCTGGTTCATCTTGGCCACGCTGGGAGGAAATCCCGCGAACAACGTAATCGACAACACCGTGACGCCAAGGGTGATCAATAACCTGGTTCGAATTCTTTTGTTCATATTCCTACCTCACCATCCCTGGTTACGCGCAACCCTGTCCATGAATACTGGGGGCGCGAGACATTTCTACTCCTGTTCGGTTCCCTGCAACGCAGTAACAGCATTGCGGGAAAGCTCAACTTTGACGTTTTCCGCTATGCGGAGCTGAATACGGTCGTCCTTGAATCCTACTATCGTACCGTAAATCCCGCCGGAAGTGACGACCTTATCGCCTGCTTTCAGATGCTCAATCATGTCCTGGAGCTTCTTCTGGCGGCGCCGGGCCGGCAGGAATACGATAAGGTAGAAAATTCCAAGAATTAAGATGAGCGGCAAGAAAGAAATGATGCCGCCCGGAGTTTGCGTTTGCTGCTGCAGAAGCATTTTTAAACCTCACGGTTGCGCTCACCGGTCCATGGGCGCGAACCTTTCATTTCACCTGCCCGGACCGGAGCCCGGTTCTCCTTGTTTGTGTGAGGAATTCATCAAAGCGATGAAACTCGATAAACTGCCTGATTCTACGGATTGTGTCAAGGTAGAAGTGCAGATTATGAATGGTGTTCAACACCGACGAAAGAATCTCGTTTGCGATAAAAAGATGCCTCAAGTATGCCCTTGAATACGTCCCGCATACCCGGCAACCACAGGTGGAATCGATCGGCCCGGCATCATCTTTATATTTGGCGTGCTTGATGACGATGTGGCCGTCGCTGGTGAACAACCAGCCATTCCGGGCGTGCCGGGTGGGCATCACGCAATCAAACATATCGACGCCGAGCGCAACCGCTTCGGCCAGGTCCGCTGGTGTGCCCACGCCCATTAAGTAACGGGGTTTTTCTTCCGGCAAATGCGGTTCAACCTGATCGATAATTTCATACATTAAAGGCTTGGGCTCGCCGACTGCGAGACCGCCAATAGCGTAACCGGGAAAATCCATCGTGATCAGCCGCGCAGCGCTCTCCTGACGCAAATCGTGATAGATCCCTCCTTGCACGATGCCAAAGAGGTCTTGGGAAATTCGGGGACGTCCGTCCCCGAATTTCACCGCGTCGAAGTGCTTCTTGCACCGCTCCGCCCAGATCAAAGAACGTCGCATCGAGTTCTCGGTTTCAAAATGACTGGCGGGATACGCAAGACAATCATCGAGGATCATCATGATGTCGGAGCCAAGGGCAATTTGAACGTCGACGGCGGTTTCCGGACTCAGGAAGTGTGTACTCCCATCGAGATGCGATTGAAATCGCACCCCCGACTCAGTGATGTCGCGCAACGAGCTAAGGCTGAATACCTGATAACCCCCGCTGTCAGTCAAAATCGGCCGATCCCACGCCATGAATCGATGCAGTCCTCCCAGCTGGGAAACGGTCTCGTGTCCGGGTCTCAAGAAAAGGTGATACGAATTACACAGAAGAATTTCGACATTCAGATCGCGAAGCTGATCGGACGTCATCGACTTCACGGTTGCCTGCGTGCCGACCGGCATGAAAACAGGCGTTTCGATCACTCCATGCGCCGTATGCAAACGCCCACGGCGCGCGCGTGTTTTGGAATCTTTAGTTAGAACTTCGAATTTCAAGTCTTTTGTGCTTTTTGTACCTCCCTGTGGTTATCCCTTCCTTCCACAAGGTGGCAGGCCGCATCGCGGCCTTCTTCGACCTCCAGCAAGGGCGGCTCTTCAACTTTGCAACGATCGACAGCGATGGGGCAGCGTGTGTGAAAGCGGCATCCGCTCGGCGGGTCGATTGGGGTCGGGACGTCGCCTCGCAGAAAGATGCGCTGCTTTTTCGCGCCAGGATCGGGAATCGGAACGGCACTGAGCAACGCCTGGGTATAGGGATGCCTGGGCGCCAAACAAATCTGCGCGCTTGTTCCAACCTCGACCAGCTTGCCAAGGTACATGACGCCGATGCGGGTGGCGATGTGTTCAATGACCGGAATTGCGTGCGAGATGAAGAGATAGGTCAACCCAAACTGCTGCTGAAGATCGGCCAGGAGGTTAATGATCTGGGCTTGAATCGAAACGTCAAGCGCCGAAACCGGCTCATCCGCAATAATCAGTTTCGGCTTCAGTGCTAATGCGCGTGCAATGCCGATTCTCTGACGCTGGCCGCCGCTGAACTCGTGAGGGTAGCGGTTCATCACGGCCGGATCCAAACCAACCGTCTTCAGAAGATCCGCCACCCGCTGTTCTCGTTCCGATCCACCGGCAAGGCTATGAATAGCAAACGGCTCGCCGACAGTGGTTCGGATGGTCATGCGAGGATTCAACGATGCATATGGATCCTGAAAAATGATCTGCATGTCGCGCCGCTTGCGGCGCAACTCCTGCTTGCCCAGTCCGAGCAGATCGATGCCGTCGAATCGTATGGTTCCGGCATCCGGCTCGATGAGACGCAGAATGGTGCGGCCGGCCGTGGTTTTGCCGCAACCGGATTCGCCAACAAGACCAAAGGTCTCTCCACTGTTAATGTCGAAGCTGATGTCATCGACAGCTTTCACGTGAGCGGCAACACGAGAGAGAACGCCACGGTGAATTGGAAAATATTTCTTGAGATTTCGAACGCTCAGCAGAGGCTCGGCTGCTTCAGGCATGAATGCAACGAACCTTTCTTGATGGCTGCGACTTCTCTTGAGGCTGCGCGCTATCGCGCTTGCGCTCCGCGTCGCGCTTGCATTCGCTCCGCTCATGATGATGTTCGGAAACATGCTCGAGCGGAATTGGAGCCAGCGTGCATTCGACAGTTCTTTTGTAACAGCGCGGCGCGAACGAGCATCCATCGGGCAGGTGAAGCAGATCCGGCACCATACCCTCGATCACTTCGAGCCGATCTTTCTTGTGGACGCTGGAGCCAAGACGCGGAACGGATCGAAGGAGACCTTCTGTATATGGATGCTTCGGATTATGAAAAACATCCATTGCAAGGCCGATTTCGACGATTTTGCCGGCATACATGACCGCGACAGTTTCGGCGACTTGAGCGATGACGCCCAGGTCATGTGAAATGAGAATGAGGGACAAATGATATTGTTCGCGCAGGCTATCCAGCAACTCCAGGATCTGCGCCTGAATGGTCACGTCGAGGGCGGTCGTAGGTTCGTCGGCAATGACGAGAGCCGGATGACACACCAGGGCCATGGCAATCATGATTCGCTGACGCATTCCCCCGGAAAGTGAATGGGGGTACTCCTTGGCGCGCTTCTCCGCATCAGGAATGGATACGGCTTTCATGGCCTCGACTGCGCGCGACCAGGCCTCCCGCTTCGAGACTTTCTCGTGAGCCAGAACGGCTTCGGCAATCTGGAAACCGACCTCAAGAACGGGATTTAATGCAGTCATCGGCTCCTGGAAGACCATCGAGATCTGCGCGCCCCGAACCTGCCGCATCTCTTGTTCGGACATGCATTGGAGATCACGTCCGTTCAACAGGATTTCCCCGCCCACCACTCGTCCTGGAGGGCTGACGAGACGAACAATCGACATGGCTGTGACACTTTTCCCGCAGCCGCTTTCGCCGACAAGGCCAAGGGTTTTGCCTTTGGGAACATTGAACGAAACGTCGTCGACAGCCTTAACGACCCCTTCCTCCGTGAAAAAATAAGTTTTGAGATTCCTGACTTCGAGAACGTCGGTCAAATCGTCAGAGCCTCCTGGTATTCGCCGTGGACCCGGCGAAACGCATCGGAAATCTCTCCCACGGTGGCGTAGGCTTCAACGGCTTCGAGGATGTGTGGCATCAGGTTTTCCTGACCTTTCGCGGCGTGTTCTAAACGTCCGAGCGTTTCGCGGGCAGCGCGCTCATCGCGAGTGGCTCGAATCCTGGAGAGGCTTTCGATCTGAGCAGCTTCAAGCGCCGGATCGGAAACGTGGATTGGAATTTTCTGTTGTTCGCCGATTTGAAACTCATTTACTCCGACGATGATCCGCTCCTTCTCCTCAATTGATCGCTGGTACGCATATGCCGCTTGGTGAATCTGACTTTGTACCCACCCGCGTTCAATCGCCGGGAGCATACCGCCCAGACTATCGATCTTTTCGATTAACTTGCGGACTTCCGCTTCGATCTTACCGGTTAGCGTTTCAATGGCGTAAGACCCGCCAACCGGATCGACCGTATTTGCCAGGCCGGATTCGTATGCGATGATTTGTTGGGTTCGAAGGGCCAGCCTCGCCGCCTCTTCAGTCGGAATTGCAAGTGCTTCGTCTTTGGAATTGGTATGCAGGGATTGTGCGCCCCCAAGTACGGCAGCCAGCGCCTGAATGGCAACGCGAACCACGTTATTGTCCGGCTGCTGGGCGGTCAGCGACGAGCCTGCCGTTTGCGCGTGAAACCGGAGCATGCAGGATTTTGGATTCTTCGCGCCGAATCGTTCTTTTGCAATCATGGCCCAAATGCGCCGCGCCGCGCGGAACTTCGCTATTTCTTCCAGGAAATCGTTATGTGTGTCAAAAAAGAACGAGAGCCGCGGGGCGAACGAATCGATATCCAGACCCGCATCGAGCGCCGCCTGCACATAGGTCATCGCATTCCCGAAGGTAAATGCCAACTCCTGCACAGCCGTCGAACCGGCCTCGCGAATGTGATACCCGCTGATTGAAATCGTGTTCCAGTTCGGTACGTTCTGCTGGCAGTAACCAAAAACATCGGTAACCAGCCGCAATGAAAACCTGGGAGGATAAATGTACAGACCGCGAGCGATGTATTCCTTCAAAATATCATTTTGAACGGTGCCGTTGATGACGCGCGGCGACACGCCTTGTTTTTTCGCTACTGCAATATACATCGCGAGCAGGATTGCAGCAGTCGCGTTGATGGTCATCGACGTCGAGACCCGATCGAGCGGAATTCCCTCAAAGACCGTTTCCATGTCGCGCAGCGTGTCGATCGCAACGCCGACCTTTCCCACCTCACCGGCCGAGAGAGAGTGATCCGAATCCAATCCCATTTGCGTCGGCAAGTCGAAGGCGACGGACAGTCCGGTTTGCCCCTGAGCAAGAAGATATTTGAATCTTTGATTTGTTTCGGCGGCGGATCCAAATCCTGCATACTGGCGCATCGTCCAGAGCCGCCCGCGATACATCGTAGATTGGATCCCGCGCGTGTAAGGATATTCACCAGGCTGCTCGGCATCGCTGGACGTCGTCTCAGACCGGTAAAACGCCTCCAACTCAATGCCGGAGTCGGTCTGGAACCGGGATTTCAAATCGCGCATGCGATTAGATTACCGCACTTTGTTTCGGCACTGATAGGGGCCCCCTACGGGCAAGCTGACATAAACCTGACATTTACAGCCGCGCGATATGGTAACGCCGGGTGAGGGCGTCAACCCGTCCTTGACGCTGGAGAACTTGATGAGTTGTGCGATGCTGAAAATTAAATGTTCACATTAAATGTGGTGAGGAAGCAGTGCCGCCACGCCACGCCACGTCACGGAATCTTCGGGGAATCGGCTTTCCTGGAGCGCCGGCGTAATTCTTTCGCCTGGAAATCGTTGCCGTGCATTACGCCGTGGACTTCGACGAAGTCTCCAACTTCAAGATCATCGAAACGGAGGGTTCCTTCTCGATCCTTCAATATAGTTTCGGAGTTCAAGACAACCTTCGTCTCGTATGTACGTTCCATCTGTCTGGCGATATCCTGGGGTGTCGGCCCGCCGAATCGCCCGAACCTGCCGCCACGGCGAAAACCGCCGGCGCGTGGTGGCACCGATGCTTGATCGTCTTTCTGATCTTTCGCCGTTAACAGCATCACGCCGTGGTTCTTCGCGTCAATTCTCGAAATGTGACCCAATTGAATAAAGCCGATTTCTGAATCAGCCTTGCCGGGCGTGTCTTGCGCAGTGATCGCCGTTGAAAGTGCCGATACCGCTAAGAGTCCGGCCAGCGTATTTGAAATGAATCTGGTCATGAAATGCAGACCTTATCGAATTATTCGACCAATGTCCAACTCGCATTCATCGTGAGCCGTTCACAAGCTCAAACCGGCAAGGATCCCGTAAGACCGGAGGCGGGATCCCCGATCAACGGAGATCTTCGTTCCGCGATTCTCGAGACCCCTCAACACCTCCGGATTGATCTACTGAAATCGGCCCCAGATCAGAGTCCGGGGCCGATTCGTTTCATCTACGGAGAATTAGCCGCAGATGAAGTGGGTCGAGGCACTCCAGTCGGTATAACCCAGCCGTCCCAACGCACGAACCTGGAACGCATAGTTCGTGCCCGGCGTCAGATTGGTGATGGTCCATTTTTTTGAGCCGGGGATTGTGACGGTCGTCCATGTGGCCGGCGGCACCCCATTCACTTCGACGCCGTAATGCACGTCGTAGCTGAGGGCCTTCGGAAGCTTCTTGGGCTTGACGACGACTTGTCCCGTGAGCGGACCACGGTCGATCCATTCAAAGGACGCCGGAGGCAATGGTTGCGGAGAAGTACGCGTGGCGGGAGACAGGACGAATCCGCTGGTATGGAACACCGCCGGATCATCGTTGGAAGCAGCCTCAACGTAGTGCCCCAGCAACGTGTACTGCTTGATCATCTCTGCACGTTGCTTCTTTTTCGCCGAAATGGCCTTCTTGCCGCCATCCTCGGCGTCCGTAACCAGAACCGTCAATTTGTCGATACCGGACTTGAAGGTCTCGATATCGAAGGGTGGAGCGGCGAACGCCGAATTACCCTTCATGCCGTCATGCGCAGCATTGAGCTGTTTCAGCAGGTCGGGATCCGACGTTCCGTTCGAACCGAGCAATGCTTTGAGCTTTTTTACTTTTGTTGTCATACGATTCTCCTTTGTTTTCAAATTTCCGGCCCTCGAAACAACCACATCGGGAGAAGGCGGCCGGTAAAACCTTCT
>Ga0137394_10004960_pt1 | contig 10115 bp, 18 predicted proteins | sample czobulk116metaG_FD_108278 | JGI IMG/M metagenome (GOLD analysis project Ga0137394, IMG submission 108278) | Vadose zone soil microbial communities from Angelo Coast Range Reserve, California, USA - czobulk1.16 metaG | ecosystem: Environmental > Terrestrial > Soil > Vadose zone | place: USA... | reverse complement strand
GAGAAAGATAGTGATGGGCTTTTCTCCTTTGAGTATGTCTGCGACACCTTGCAGCTACGCCCTGATTACATCCGTCAAGGCTTGCTGTCCTGGAAGAAAGCCAAGCGCAAGGAACGTTCTATTCAAGGGCATCGTGCGGATCGCAAGAAGTTTGTGAAAACGCGCGTCGCACACACTTCAGTCAGGCGTTCCAAGACTGCATAAATCTCTCTTGTGAGACCTTTCCTCAACAAATGAACACGGTCGATTTAGAACGCCTCAAGGAAAAAGAAGACGCCGCAATCAAAATCATTGATAGCTGGCCGCGAATCTTTCAGCTCCTCGTCTACCGGCAGCTTTACGCCCTCGGTATCCGAATCAGCAATATCGATTCTGAGATTGAGAAAGAATTGAAGTAGTCTGCCTGAGAAGTACGTCTTTCTCAGCAAGAATTGCGATGTAAGACTCGCGGGTCGATTCCTCGTAATTAAGGGTGGGCAATCGCAAGAGCGCGCATAGCTGGAGTGTGATTCGACGCCTAAAAGAGAACTCCAACCGCAAACCTACGGGAGGTCTAGTGAAAAAGAAAATCCTCATTGTGGAAGATAACAATGACTGCCGCGAGATTCTGGGCCTATTGGTAACGATGATCGGACATCACGCCATAATGGCTCCGGACAGCAAAGAAGCCATTGCATACGCCGAGGCCAAGGAACCAGCCCTCATTTTTATGGATATTGGGCTACCAGATATCGACGGGATCAAAACAAGCTCGATGCTTAAACAGAATCCCAAGACCTGTCACATTCCCATCGTAGCGCTTACGGCGTGGATGTCCGAACTATGGCGGGAAAAAGCTTTCAAAGCAGGGATCGTAGCCTACCTAGTAAAACCGATCTCAGTTCAGATGTTAACGGAGACCATCGAGGAATACACAAACGGATCGCTCGCCCGAAATGCTGTGACGCCCAAGATCTAGATAACAAGATCTCTTTCAGCATTAGTCAAGACGGGGGCCGTCGATCCTACCTATGATCGCCTTGAAAAGGAACAGCTCGAGCTTCTCGCTCGAAAATGCCATTAACACCGAGGAGGGGAAGGAAGGTCTTTGTAAGTATTTAGAGAACTACGTTCACCTGGGAGTAATCAGAGAAACGGCATGGTTTCACCTGGGATTCGCAACAGCCGTGCGGCTTTTTGGAAACTCGCCAGCGATGAAACTGATTGGGGGCGGTCGGAAAGAGGATTCAAAGCCGCGTCCGTTGAAGAGTGAGTTCAAATTATAGGAGGAAAGGTCATGAGCAACCGAAAGAAATCTGGATTTAAGGCAAAGCAAAAGAGGGCATTGCCGGTTACGGCGCCGCAGGATTGCTTCCCGATTGATAAATTACTCATCGTGAGAAATTTGGAACTGGGGGCAACAAAACCCAACGCCGCGCGAGATCTGGCACGAGCTTGAAAGGTCGTACTGTGCCGACAACCTACCTCGACGCGATCAAGACCTAAGTGATGAAGAGCGCGATGAAATGGATCGATTGAGGTGCGCAACGTTGCCGTTAATTCTGAAAGCTCTGCGCCGGCAGCCGGAAAAGTTCGAAGAACTAGTCATCAGATGGCGGTATATCACCGAAGGCCATGAAAAACTGCCGGATGCTCTCAGTGATTTGCCATGACAACATGGGGGGGCCGGGTTCACGCTCGGCCCTGGCGTCCATACTTAACCGATGATAGTTAGAAATAGCCCAAGTCAGCCTAGTTTTGTCAAGCCTAGCGATGATAAAACCGTTGATAATAAGGCAAAATCCACGACTATCCTTGATTTTTTGCCCAACCTTGTTGACCCACCCCATAACCCCACGCGACAATAGAGTCAAGATAGCTGACAACTGACACGATGGGGGTACGACAATGGAAGACAAGAGGTGCCCGGTGTTTGTTGATGGTAAGAAGTGTGGTCGTGAACTGACCGAGGTCAATCGCGAAGCCAAAAAAATAGCGAGATACGACTTAGGGATCTATGAATGCAGCCTCGGTCATCGCGCCTATTTTCTGCTCGAGCCGAAATCGAAAGCCACAGACCCTTCCGGCATGAGCCGCGAAGAGCAAGCTCAACCTATTCGCAAAAAATGAATAGACACCGTGACCCGCGAAGAGATAGAAAAACGGATGGATGACTTAAGCGTTGAGTGAAGTTTTTCTACTGTGGCGGTTTTCTTCTTCCGGGCTGTCCCAATACAAAAACAGAATCCGGATCTTTGTCGCACCGTGGATTTTTGCATAACTCGCCAGCAGCGCCGCAACCTCCATGACCCCAAGGTTGATTTGGATGGTCTTCGCACACCCAACCCCAATAGCAAGGGCATTTAGTAGGCTTTTTAGTTCTGCTTTTTTCCTTTTTGCCGTCATTGGTTGAATTTAACAAATCGACTGCGCTACCTCTAGGCCATCAGCAAAGGGCGGCCCCGATGCCAGCGCCGATGGCGTGAGTTGAATTACGACCTGCCTGTCAGGAATTAACTCACATACAAGAGGCTGTCGATAAAAACACGCGACAGGATCTGACAGTCATGGTGGGTAGCGCGCATGGCATACTTTCTGCGTTAGAAATCTCTCTTCTCAATCTTGATGCTGTGAAGCTGGATCATGACTGTTTTAGACGCTCTTGCCATTCTCGAAACTGCAACCTTGGAGTGTAAGCAAAGAGACATCTATACGCCCGAGGTGAAAGAGGCATTAGATTTTCTACAGTCACACAGTCGGCCCGAATGGTTGATTCCACATTTTCGCTATCATGCACAGCTGAACGAGGTAGATTTAAATAAAGAAGCTCAAGAGCAAGCCCTTCGTGCAATTTTCCCTTGCATTCGTGAATCAGTTAAAGACCTACTTGGAAAAGCAAATGGACACTCTCGCGCGAAAGTTCGCCGCGACTCATGACATGAAAGTGAAGGAAGAGATCAAGCGCCTGGCTAGGGAATATGGCAAGCTCGGTGAGCCGTGGCGTTTCGTGGCGAGGTGAAAGGCCGGGGCCATTTCAGGCTCGCCCTGCTGAGCTGACTTGTGAACGGAGTCGTGTTGACGTAGACATTCGTTATGTTCACTAAAGGCAAGACTTTTCTGTTCCTTGTGATTCTTGCGGGCATTACTGCCGCCGCGACACTGCGTTTGACACTCCACTCCGCAGTGGAACCAGTGCAAGAAAAAGGAGCGAGGTTTATAGATTCTACAAGCAAATATTCCAGTGATTCAAACAAGCAACTGCAAAGCACAGCTTTAGGGTTAGTGAAAAAGATCAGAAGGCTAGTGGATTCTTACGATAAAAAGGATCGCGAACTAATGGGCGAATATCAGACAAATTATCTAGCGACCAGGACCACAGAACGGCAATCGATCACAGACGAATGGAAGAAAAAATCAGCCGAGGCGTACGATTCCACTGTACGTAATTACAAAACAACATTGTTGTCAGAATCTAAAGCGGTTAGAGGCGAACTGCACAGAAGGCTGCCCGAACGCCTGCACCGACCCAATTTGTCGAAGATATATGAGAATCCTTCCAGTGTGATGGAGATGCAAATTATTGCTGATGACCTGGAACTACTTTCCAAGTCATTGCCAGATACTTGATCACTCTCTAAAACACGGCGCAACCTCGTTTCGCCAATCGTTGCGATCTAGCAACCGGCGATCATGACCCGCCAAGAGAAGAGCAAAAGATGGACGAGTTAGAGCGGGAATACCACGACACTCGCGACCCGGAAATCCCTGAAGAGATTTACAGATTAGCCCGCCAGCTTAGGGAGATGGAGAAGGGGTGAATAGGGTTGCGGTGACTAGGGTTACACTTCTTGTTCTAACGGTTTGGTTTATAGCATCACCATCGCACGGCACTCTAGTAGTTTTTCAATGGTCCCACCAGGATTCTACTGGCGGCGGATAGTCTTACCGCCAAGGTTTCCCGATCGTGTCCCTGGTTGTGGTGGAAAATAGGAAAAGCGTATTATCTCGGTATCCCAAAAAACAAACTGGCTCATGGAGTGAGTCAGACCGAGGAGGAACACGCCTATGGGTGAAGGAATACAAAGTTTTGGTCAAATGGAAGGTCTTTTGGGACCTGATCGGTTGAGCGAAGCGTTGCGGGGAAAGGTTCGAGAGATGATTTTGACTTTGGCCGAAGCGGAGCTGAGAGAGGTGTTGGCGGTCTTGCCGTATGAGGGCAAGGGGAAGCGTCGCGGGTACCGTAACGGCAAGCGGGAAAGATGGGTCAGTACGGAGTTGGGAGCGACGGCCACTGAGTTGCCCCGAGCCCGGCTCACCGAGGGTGGAGAGAAGAAGGAATGGCAGAGTGCGCTGATTGAGCGTTATCCCGTTCCAAGTCGCTCACCACGATCCGATAAGTGTGACCTTTGCGAATCGATACCTCGTCAACTCCTATGACCTTCGGCTTGGGCTTACCGCCACGAGAGAGCTGCGCTTTCATGTACTGTTTGTCCAACTCCTTAACCGTGTACCAGTTAAGCTGAGTTCCTTGGCTACGTCCTTGATGGTTGCCGGGCGGCAACGCCGCCCCACATAGTAGGCAAAGCGCTTGATATAAAACGGATTGTCCGCCAAAAACTCCACCAGCTCCCGCTTCACTTTGCCGCAGCTTCGGCAATCCACTCGCCGAACCTCGAACTCCAGATACACCCGCGTGTCGCCGCAGGACAGATTCCGAACCTGACGAACTCTTCGGTCGTACAACCACACTGCAACCCTTGCGCAGCTACTGCATGCCGTTTTTTTGACCGCCGTACGAGGCTAACAATGCGAGCCTTTTCGGATCACCGAAAATTCCTCGCACCGTGGGCCACCCGAAACCCACCAAATGCATACGTGTCCCATAACCGCCGCACTCGTTTCCTTGATGGTGCCATCGCAACACCATGCCAGTTTTTCGACTACTCTCAAGGGTTTCATGGTCAGTCTCTATGCTCCCCTGAAGCCATTTCAGCACAAAAATCAACCCACACGATTACGCGATGAGGCAATATTGTTAGCGACACTTATTGACAGCGCTCTATGGATGACGCTAAAAGAAAAGTCGCAATAGGACTATCCTTCCCCATGGAAATCGCCGAAAGGATCTTGCTCGTTGTCGGCGCTATTCTTTATTTCGTGCCGACTGTTCTCGCGTGGTGGATGCATGTGAAAAGCGCCCGGGCTATATTCTACGTCAATCTGGTTTTTGGTTGGACGATTGTCGGTTGGATCGTGGCGGTGATGTGGGCAATGGCAGAACGAAATGAGCTGCCGACAAATTCTATTCCTTAGACAGAGTTGCCTCACGAAAGCACTGGATTTGCCATGTAAAAACCGCGTCTCGCTCCGTCGGAAGCCTCGAGTAGCCTCCATTTACTGGGTTGATTATTGACATCCTAAAACGGAAGCGTTATAAGCCTGTAATTATACAGCATAATGGCACTCCACCAGCGGCCCTCCTAATCGATAAACTCTGTTTTAACTGCAAACTGTGACAAGACTTCACTTTATCTGGGATAAAGCAAAACCTTCGATAAAGGCGCCACTTCAACCAATTCCGGTGGTATTCTTACCCGACCCGTACCGCAAGCGCCACCACAGAATCGAGCCTTAAGATCGTCCGCCCGATGCCTCCTAAATTCATTAACAAGCGCCAGGTCGCCCAACTTTTCGGTGTGTCCAAAAGTACAATCGAGCGTTGGTTACAGGACGGCAAGCTGCCAAAGCCCAAAAGAAGATTTGGGTGGGCGAGATGGCACTATGAAGAACTGGCCGCCCTACTCAAAAGCAAGACCAAAACCTAACACGCTTATCGGCCGCGCTTTCAGCCCGCCAATTAATGGTAGTTAATTCGGTCGGGGGGAACTAGTGTGCGGCCCTTGTCGTCTTCCGCATGCGACTGAGCCGGCGTATTTTGCTCGCTGGCCGAAAGGCTGGAGCCTGATGACGGTGTTTTTGCTGCTTCTTGATTCCCTTCGCGAAGCCGGTCATCGACCCATTTTCTAGCTTCCTTCATCATTTGTTTTTCGGCGCTTTTCTTTGTCCTAAGGCCAACATTGGGTCGCGGAAGCCAAACGTCGCGAAATGTTCGGGGATCTTCATTAAATTGTATGTGGGTAGCTGCTTTCCAGAGAGCTGTCGCTGGATCTTGGTCAGCTTTCACGAAAATTAGATGATTACGATACCGTTCGACCATCATGCTCCTCGTCTGTCGATAATGATTTGCGCCTTTCCCGACTTTCTCATAACAGCCAGGATTCTTGTTTCCAGGCACCGTCCCTAATGGTATAGAAAGATGAAACTATTGGTTAACTGAAAACAAAGCAAAGAAATAACACAAGACGCTTTCTCTCTCAATCGAATTATTCTAAAAATTGGCATTTTTACTGATCTTGGGGCGAAATTCCTTCGGTTCAAAAATGCACAGGAATCTACTGACTTGGCTCAACTGAAGCGCGTTGAGGTCGTTACCGGCCTGATTTTCAAACAAGGTCGCTTGTTGGTATGTCAGAGGAATTCACGAGGGTCATTCGCCTTGAAATGGGAGTTCCCGGGGGGAAAGTTGGAGCAGGGAGAGGGGCATAAGGGTGCTCTTCGACGGGAGCTGAAAGAAGAATTGGGTATCGAAGCGGGCCACTTAAGCGAGCTCTTTCGGCACGAGCATCTTTACCCTAAAATTGCGAGGGTAAACCTCAGATTCTTCCGTGTCGAGGATTACTCTGGAGAGTTGAAAAATCTTGTGTTCCAGCAGATAAAATGGGTCCCAATTAAGGAACTTATGCAGATAGATTTTCTGGATGGCGATCTCCCGTTAGTCCGAAAACTCGTGTCGTCCCATGAAGAGTGACTGTTATTCTTGGAGCTAATCGTTACTTATTTTCGCGTGGCGAAACAAGCGAGGGCAGTAATTCCTCTATTCGAGTCTATGCAGTTTGACAGGTGAGGTGTCGGACGATATCCTAGGGAGAATTTTTTGCCAATTTGACCAATGAAGATCTTCAAATGTCTTTTTCTATTGCTTTTTTCGGGGCTTTGGTTGACGCCTCCCGGCGTGGCTGACGTCTATGTTTACAAGGATAAACAAGGCGTACTTACGTTCACCAACGTTCCGACCCACCAGGGTTTTCGGCGCGTGATCCGAGAGGGTAATGCAAGGTTCTCGAGTCCGGGATTATCGGCCAATTCGTATGAGGGTTTTATTCGTTCGGCTTCCAACCGTCACAATGTCGACGCTGACTTGATCCGGGCAGTAATTAAGGTCGAATCAGATTTTGATTCGAGCGCTCGGTCACATAAAGGGGCGACGGGCCTCATGCAGCTGATGCCGGAAACCGCCCGCTTGCACAACGTAGGGGATCTATATGATCCAAGTGCCAATATTGAAGGAGGGGTTCGCCATTTAAAACTGTTATTGGGAAAGTATCAGGGCGACCTTGAGTTGTCGCTTGCCGCATACAACGCGGGTATCAAGGCCGTTGAAAAGCACGGCGGTATTCCGCCATTTGCGGAGACTCGCGATTACGTCCGACGGGTGCTAAGTTATTACCAAACGTATCGTGGCGATTCCTTGCAAGTGATGCAGTAAGTTCAACATTCAGTCGGCCGTTCTTTTTCCCTTCGAGCTATCCGTGGTTTGGACGCTTCCAAATCTACTCAGCCTTTTTCGCATCGGTATCATTCCAGTCCTGGTTTATCTGCTTACGTTTAGTGATCGAGTGTCTGCAGTTTTGGCTGCATCATTGTTTCTTATCGCCTCGATAACAGACTATTTCGACGGCTATTTCGCGCGTCGCAACCGGAGCGTTTCTGATCTTGGCAAGATTCTTGATCCATTGGCTGACAAGCTTATGGTCATAGCCGTGCTCATCATGTTGGCAGCCATGGATCGCCCAGGAGAACCAAGTGTACCGGCATGGCTTGTGGTCGTCATCATTACGCGTGAAAGCGCGGTAACCGTGATACGTGGCATCGCCTTATCTGAAGGCATCATCATACACGCGGAGACCCTCGGCAAGTATAAATTTATCCTGCAGGCATTCGCAGTCGTCGGCCTGCTCATCCACTATACTTATTGGGGTGTGGATTTCTTCGTAGCGGGAATCTACTTCCTGGCTTTGTCAGCAGTCATCGCCGTGTGGTCGGGAATCAGTTACCATATTCAGTTTTTCCGATTGCGGCAGGCTAGGGTAACCCACGGTCAGGCCTGAAATTGACAACGTTTGTCGGTTGCTGTAATTGATATAGGCATGCGGGTGTAGCTCAGTTGGCTAGAGCGTATGCTTGCCAAGCATAAGGTCGGGAGTTCGACCCTCCTCACCCGCTCCATTTTTGAAATCCGCAACCCTGGAATGCAGGAAGCGAAACATCGACACACCTGATCGCTCACACCCCAAAGACCCGGAAAAAGCCTTTGATTTCTCAAGGGCGAGGACGGCGAGGGCTTCTAAAAACCGTCATGGCTTATCGTGTCACAAGTTTTGTTATCCATCCGCATTGCCCCACCTTAGCTGGCCAACCACGTAGAGTCCATCTCTGTTCTGAAACATCAGCGCGCGTACCTTGGGCTCTTCTTTGGTTTGCCGCGCGTCACAATCGGACCGTCTAAGGATTAATTCAAATCCAAATCGACTTAGAAAGCCGGTGGCTTCTTTTTTTTTTTGAATCGCTTGACGCCAAAGTTGGGCGGGATGTCCATAGGTGTCCGAAGTAAGGACGCAGGGACGCGAGCTCGCTTCTTGGGGGAATGGCAAATTTTAATTGTACAGGCTCCCAGTCTTTGCCGACCAGGCGCCTAAGCTCGGACAGACCGTCAACTCGCTTTTACCCCGTTACGTTTGCTCCATCCTGTCTATACAGAATTGCCGCAGCTCGCGATGTAACTGGCGTAGAATGCTGAACCGCTAATCTGATCAGCTTTGCGATTCGGTGATATCGTTGAAACCACTCGTCGGAATTACTAGCTCGGCTCTCTTTTTTTCAGCAAAGTTAATGAGGATGCACTTGGGATTAAACTATCAGGGTTTTGTGTATCCGGCTGGGCTATGTACCAGTCAAAATACCCGTCTTTCTCTAATATCTGCTGAATCATTGATCGTTTATTTGGATAGCTCACGACACGTAAACCCCTTTAACTGGACAATCGAGGCGCGTTCTACGACAGCAAGGGAACACTGAAGCACGGGTTTAGGGTTGTACGAGGAATGCACTAACAAAAACCGGAGTTAGAGCGGCGGGTGAGGAAGTTATTTTAACGATTCCGCGCTTCAGTGTCCGTCGTTGCTCTCCATGGACTTAACGTCCTGTGGGGATGCATAGAGCAAACCTTATGCCCGCTATTGAAAGGCTGTTGTTTTTTGACTGTCCTCAGGCTAGCTGTCAAGAAAACCCTACACTTAGAAAGCGAATTGTCAGGAATTTGAAAACAGTAATAAGGAGAGAGGGGACCAAGTCGAAGCTTGTTACTACTCTTGCTAGCCGTTTAGCCGCGGAGGAGGGGATAGGTCCTTATCTGGTGAAGGATTCTGCGTAGCTTCGCGAACTAGCGTCACACAGTCCTTTTTTTCCATTGATGATTGCCAAGCATAAGGTCGAGAGTTTGACCCTCCTTACCCGCTCCATCCTTTTTTCTATCCTCTGGAAGTAGGTCCAGATTAGACGAGTCGCTAACATTTAAATCAGGGGCTCGATCGAGATGATGCTTGTTCAAACGAACTGTTAACCAGTTCCACTGATCGGGATATTTTCCAATCAAGCACTCGAGGTATCGAACCATACGGCGTGTGTTGGTCGCGATGTCATCTCCTAGAGAACCGCTCCGTACGAGTTCGATCTCGGGCTCTATGATTAGATTCATATCGCCGCCGTAGTTTCGAACCAGGTACATCGGAACTACAGGTGCCTCTGACCTCAGTGCTAGGCTGATGGGTCCACGGGGAGATGGCACTTGGTGTCCGAACAGTAGCGCGTCAACCCTACCTTTCCTTAAATTGTCCCCGAGGATGTGAACGATCTCATTTCTCTTGAGTGCGGCGAGGACTTTTGTTACTGCACTTCTCGCTGGCCGCGAAGGAATTACAGATTGGTGATAGTTCGGTAGAAACGTTGCAATGAGCTTT
>Ga0137394_10004959_pt1 | contig 10116 bp, 5 predicted proteins | sample czobulk116metaG_FD_108278 | JGI IMG/M metagenome (GOLD analysis project Ga0137394, IMG submission 108278) | Vadose zone soil microbial communities from Angelo Coast Range Reserve, California, USA - czobulk1.16 metaG | ecosystem: Environmental > Terrestrial > Soil > Vadose zone | place: USA... | reverse complement strand
GGGCTATGCCCTGGTGAACGCGGAAGCCGGCGTCCGCCCCAACCTGGGAGGGCAGCAGCTTCGCATCGATCTCAGGGTTCGAAACCTGGCCGACCGCCCCTATCGCGACTACCTGAGCCGCTACAAGGAGTTCGCCCTGGATCCAGGCCGGAACGTGACGCTGAGAATCACCCGGGGGATCTAGGCGGGGGCGAGCGAGGGTTATCCCGCTCGGGACTCGGTGATCAGATCCGCGATCCTTCGCGCCAGCTCGCGCATCTCGACCGGTTTCGCGATGTGGAGGTCGAATCCAGCGCGCAACGCCTGGTCCACGTCCTCTCTCGCCGCATAGGCCGTGAGCGCCACGGCGGGAACCTTCCCGCCCTGCTCCCGGGGAAGCGATCGTACCTCGCGGATCAGGTCATATCCGCTCTTTCCCGGCATCGCGATGTCGCTGATCAGGAGATCCGGCGGCCCCTCCTCGAGGGACGTGATCGCGTCACGGGCGGAGCTCACGGCCAGGACGTCCGCCCCGCATCGGGACAGATACATCGCGATCAGCTCCCTCGAATCTATCTCGTCTTCCACGAGAAGGATGCGCCTGCCGCGTAAGCCCGGCGCGGCGTCGCCGTCATCGGAGTCTGCCGCCGCCGCGCCGCCGGCACGAGCTTCCACGCGGTCCGCGAGCGGGAGCACCACCTCGAACGCGGCGCCTTTCCCCGGCCGGTTGGATGCGGACACGGTGCCCTGATGGAGCTCCACCAGCCGCTTCACGATCGCCAGACCCAACCCCAGCCCGCCGTGACGCCGGGTCCCGGTCGCGTCCGACTGCCGGAAGCGCTCGAAGATGTAGGGCAGGAACTCGGGATCGATTCCAGGTCCGTCGTCCTCCACGAGAATCCGCGCCGAGGATCCCGCCTGCGTGACGCGGACCGTGACCTGGCCCTTCTCGGGCGCGAACTTGATGGCATTGGAGAGCAGGTTCCAGACGATCTGCTGCAGGCGATCGGGGTCTCCGACAACGGGGCCGCTGAGATTGTCCACGTCCCGCTCCAGCGCCACCTTCCTGGCCTCGGCCGCCGGCCTCATCGTGTCGAGCGCGCCGTCCACGACCGAGGCGACCTGCACCGGCTCCTTCTTCAACTCCAGCCGGCCCGAGGTCATGCGCGAGATGTCCAGGATGTCCGAGATGAGATGGCCCTGGATCTTCACGTTGCGATCGATGGTCTCCACCGCGCGCGCCGTCATGGCCGCGTCGAGCTTACCCTCCTTGAGCAGACTGGCCCACCCGGCCATCGCATTGAGCGGAGTCCGGAGCTCGTGGGAGAGAATGGCCAGGAATTCGTCCTTGAGACGATTGGCCTCCTCGGCCTCCATGCGTCTCATATGCTCGCGAGCCAGCGCCTCTCGCTCGTTCTCGGTGACTTTGTGCTCGGTGATGTCCTGCGACGTGCCCGCCATGCGGATCGGCCGGCCGCTCGGGTCCAGGGAGACATCCCCTTGCCCCAGCACGATCCGCTCGCTTCCGTCCGGGCGAAGGATGCGATGCTCGAAGGTGAAGGGACGCTTGGCCTGGAGCGCCGAGGACACGACCTCGCGGGCGTAGGCGCGATCCTCGGGGTGAATGAGGTTCAGATAGGCGTCGTAGGTCAAGGTGAAGGATGCCGGGTCGAGACCGTAGATCGAGTAAAGCTCCTGCGACCACCAGATCGTGTCCTCCGCGATGTCCCATTCCCAGCTCCCCATCCGTGCCGCGCGCTGGGCTTCGCGCAGGCGGGCCTCGCTGCGCTCCAGCTTCCTGCCCTGCCGCGCCCGCTTCGTGGCCTCCTCCCGGAGCTCCTCGTTCGCGCGCCAGATCTGCGCGGTTCGCTCCATGACGCGCCGCTCCAGCTCCTCGTTGAGGTGCCGCACCGAGGACTCCACGCGCCGGCGTCCCACCACAGCCGCGGCGGTCGAGATCATCGTGACCGAGAGAACCGCCATGAATCCCTGGAGCAGGAGCAAGGACTCGTTCATGGGACGGCCCGCGAAGGGCCCGTGGCTCGCCAGCGTTCCCTGAATCGCGATCGCGGAGAGAATCGTGAGGGCCGCGGCGCATTCGCGCTGTCCGAACCGGAACGCGCTCCACAAGAGTGGCGGGAGGCACAGGTACTGGATGGGATAGCGCTTTCCTTCGACCGGAGACCAGCCCGAGAACACGAAGAAGGCCAGCGTGACCAGGCTGAGGAGCAGGGCCGCGAACTCGGCCCACCGGCGTGGTGTCCACGGAAACTCGTGATCGAGCCACCAGAGAAGAACCAGAGGGGTGACCACGAGCGCTCCGGAAGCGTCGCCCAGCCACCACGTGATCCAGATCGGCCAGAAATCGCCCCCCTTGGCGAGGCCGCCGATCAGGAGGGTCGTGGCGCCGATCGTCGCGCTCACCGCCGGCGCCAGCATGCCGGCGAGCCCGGCGAACTTGAAGGTGGTGCTCGGCTGATCGAAGACCTTGCGCCCTCCGGCAAGGCGTTGCACCAGGTGGGCTCCAAACGCCCCCTCGAGCGCGTTCCCCACGGCGATTCCAAGCGAGGTGGCCGGCGTGCCCGCGTTGGTGACGTTGACGACAAACGCCCCGAGCAGCACGGCGGGCCAGATGCGGAATCCCAGGAGGAGAAAGGCCGCGAGCGCGATCCCCGTCGGGGGCCAGACCGCGGTCGCGCTGGCGTTCACGGAGGCGAAGTGGAGTCCGATCTTCCCCGCGACCACGTAGGCCACGGTGACGATGATGAAAGCGAGGAGGTCCTGCCCGCGAGGGCGGGGGAGGGGTATCGGGCCCATGGGGTGGCATTGATGATAACCCAAACGCTATATTGGGTTCCGTGCGGATCGATGGTTTCAGGATCAGTAGGGTTGCGTGACGGCCCGCCGCGATCTCGCGATTCTCGCCGTCGCGGCGGCGCTCCTCTATTTCATCCGGCTCGGCTCGACCGACCTCGCGTTCTGGGATGAGATTCTCTACGCCACCCGGGCGCTCTCCATCGGACACGAGAGCGGCTGGCTCGATCAGACGGCGGGATCCGTGGGAGGACTCTGGACCGCGGCGCATCCGCCGCTTCTGATCTGGCAGATGGCGGGCCTGACGGCGCTCTTCGGCCCCTCGGAGTGGGCGCTCCGGGCACCGGCGGCTCTGGCGGGAATCGGGTGCGTTCTCGTCCTCTATCTCCTCGTCCGCCGCCTCGCGATCGATCCGGCCGTGGCCCGGATCGCGGCGGGGGCCCTGCTCCTGACTCCTTACTTCACCCAGTATGCTCGCCGGGCACAGCTCGACGTCCCGGTCCTCTTCTGGATCCTCCTTTGCCTCTATTGCGGCTGGCGTGGAGTGTCGGGGCCGCTTCGGTGGTTCGCCCTTTCGGGAGTCGCGCTGGGTCTCGGGCTCATGTCCAAGATCCTCGTGGCATTCCTGGGACCGATCATCCTCGGGGTGTTCGTCCTTTCCGAAGCCGTGTCCGGCTCACGTGGCCGGGCCGCGCGCGGGTTCGTGGGAGTGGCGCTGATGATGGCGATCGGCGCCGCGATCGCCGCTCCGTGGCACCTCTACATGACCGCGAAGCTGGGCCCGACGTACTGGACTCAGGCGCTGGGGTATCACGTCCTCTCGCGCACGTTGACGCCACTCGAAGGGCATTCCTCCAGCCTGGGGGTCTTCTACTGGCCCCACCAGATCCTCGTTCGCCTCGGACCGCTCTTCCCGTTCCTGCTCCTCGGGCTGTCGCGCGAAGGGACGAAGACGGACCTCGGGGATGGCGCGCGCCGGTTTCTTCTCTGCTGGGTGCTCGTGCCGCTCTTCGCGTTCACGATCGTCGCGACGAAGTTCCATCCGTACGTGCTGCTCTTCCTCGTCCCCTTGGTTGTTTTCGCCGCTCTGGGGATCCATGCCACCTGGCGCGGGGCAGTGCGTCCGGCCGTCGCGGGCGCGCTCCTGCCCGCGTCGCTGACCTGCCTTGTCTGGAGTGTCTCGCTCACGCTCCAGCGGCATCTGGAATCGGTGGTGGCCGCGCTGGACAGCGGGTACCTCCCCCCCGGGCCCGATCTCGCGCCCGTCGTCACGTTCGCGCTCGGGTCGGGCGCCGCCATCGCCCTGGCTGGATTCGCGGCGCGCTTGACCTCGGAGGGAACGCGGCGCGCACGGATCTCCCGCGCCTCCGTCGTGGCGGCACTCCTACCCGCTCTGGTGCTCGGTCTCGTGCCTCTAGCGAGAGGACATGGATCGTGGAGAGAGCTCCGGTCCGAGCTGCGGAGGACCACTCGCGATCGCGTCCTCCTGATCTGCGAGGACCCCGCGGTGGGGCGCTACCAGTTACGAGCCGCCCGGCTGCCGGCCCGCGCCGCGTGGACGGTCGTTCCGAGAGACAGCGCAGGCTTCGCGCTCCAGGCGTCGGAGCCCCCGGACGGATCCAACCCATGCGTCGTGGTGGAGACGTCCGGAAATGATTCGCTCCCACGCGCCGCGGGATACCAGGAGCGCTGGCGGAATCGTCGATTCGTTCTCTTCGAGCGAATCTGAGCCTGAACCGGTTGCTCGTAATTTGGGGGGTGGCTTGCCGGAGAGAATCCGGGCTGCTAGAGTTGATGGGACCGTCGATCCGAGCCCCGGCCCGACGTCCCACCCGCCGACCCTCTGGAGAACGACCGTGCGAAAGCTTCTCGTCCTGCTCGCCACCGCCTGCGCGCTCTGCGCCGCGGCCCCGAATCAGCCCCAGGTTGGACCGTGGGGAGTGCACCTCGAGTACATCGATCCCTCGGTGGCATCCGGCCAGGATTTCTTCGCCCACGCCAACGGCCAGTGGCTGAAGACCGCCGAAATACCACCGGATCGTCCGTTCGCCGGCGCCGGCCTCGAGGTGAGCAAGCTGAACGAGGAGCGCATGAAGCAGATCGTCAGGGGACTCCATGCCTCCGCCGATCCCTCGAGCGAGGAGGGGAAGCTCAGGAACCTGTATGACGCCTTCACCGACGAAGCGCGGATCGAGGCGCGGGACCTTGGGCCCGTGGCCAGGGATCTCGAGCGGATCGCGGTGCTGAACACCCACGAGGACGTGGCGAAGGAGATCGCGGATCCCGCGCTCCCGCTGGACGGCCCCTTTGGCTGGGGCATCGGGGCGGATGACAAGGATCCGGACGCGTACGTCGTGAGGTTCGGCCAATCCGGTCTGGGGCTTCCCGACCGCGACTACTACCTGAAAGAGGACCAGGCGCTCGCGGCCACGCGGGACGCCTACAAGAAGTACCTCGCGCAGATGCTGAGCTTCTCGGGCGTGAAAGCGCCCGAGCCCCGCGCCGCCGCGATCTACGATCTCGAGCACGCGCTGGCCGAGGTCTCCTGGCCCGCCGCGGATCGCCGCGAGGCGGAGAAGACCTACAACCCCATGACGGTCCCGGAGCTGAGCAAGCTGGCTCCCGATTACCCGTGGGCCGCATCCTTGAGCGCCGCCGGCGTCCCCCTGAAATCGCCGCGAGGGGATCGTGTCGTGATCGTCGGGGAGAACACGGCGTTCCCCGCGCTCGCGAAGGTGTTCGCCCAGACGCCCGTCCCGGTCTGGCGCGACTACCTCACGGTGCGTACGCTGCACGGATTCGCGGCGTACCTTCCCCGGAGAATCGACGACGCCGATTTCGCGATGTACGGGACCCAGCTCCAGGGGCGGACGAAGAAGCTGGATCGCGCGACGCGCGGAGCGCGCCTCCTCGACGGCCGGATGGGCGAAGCCCTGGGGAAGATCTACGTCGCGAAATTCTTCCCGCCCGAGGCGAAGGCCAAGGTTCAGATCCTGGTCCAGAATCTGCTCCAGGCCTACCGCGAGGATCTGACCTCCCTGGACTGGATGACCGCGGAGACCCGCCAGAAGGCGCTCGAGAAGCTGGGGCACTTCACAGTCAAGGTGGCGTACCCCGATCACTGGCGGGACTACGCGGCGCTCGAGATCAAGCGCGACGATCTCGTGGGAGACGTGAAGCGCTCGAACGTCTTCGAGTGGGATCGCCAGGTGAAGCGGATCGACGAGAAGGTGGATCGGACGGAATGGGGCATGACGCCGCCCACCGTGAATGCGTACTACAACCCGTCCGCGAACGAGATCGTCTTTCCCGCGGGAATCCTCCAGCCGCCGTACTTCGATCCCGCGGCGGATGACGCGGTCAACTACGGCGCGATCGGAAGCGTCATCGGACACGAGATCAGCCACGGATTCGACGATCAGGGGTCGAAATACGACGGGCTGGGCGTCATGCGGATGTGGTGGACCGAGGCCGACCGGAAGAGCTTCGACGAGCGCACCACGGCGCTCGCGCAGCAGTACGACACCTACGAGCCGCTACCGGGACTTCACGTGAACGGCCGGCTGACCCTGGGGGAGAACATCGCGGACCTGGCAGGGGTAACGATCGCGCGGAAGGCGTATCACCTCTCGCTCGCGGGGAAAGAACCTCCCGTTCTCGACGGATTCACCGGCGATCAACGGTTCTACCTGGCCTTCGCGCAGTCGTGGCGATCGAAGCACAAGGACGAGAACATGCGCCAGCGGGTGCTCTCGAATCCGCACAGCCCGCCGGCGTTCCGGGTGAACGGCGTCGTCCGCAACGACGACGGCTGGTACGCGGCGTTTCCCGAGATCAAGCCGACCGACGCCTACTACCTGCCGCCGGAGCGGCGCGTGCGTCTCTGGTGAGGCTAGTCGACCCGGCGTAGGCGCGGCTGGAAGTCCACGTTGTCCCGCACCCAGGCGAAGAACTTCTTCTGCATGTAGAAGGGACGGTTCGGCTCGAGCAGCTTGGGATCGTCCCACTCGGACATGACGACCGCGTCCTGGGTCCAGATCTTCACGCGCTTCCGTGGCACCTCGTCCCGCCAGCACTTGCCCGTGACCGCGTCCGTGTACAGGATCCGGAGCGTGATGTTGCGGGAGAGATTCTCCAGCGGCTTCAGCGTGATGTTGCGGAACTTGGCCGACCGGCTCTCGCCACCCAGGTCCGGCTTGCCGTCGGTGATCAGCACGATGCCGAGCGGTTTCAGGATGAGCTTCTTCGCGTCCACCATGTCGGCAACCTGCGTGAAGAAGGCGTTGTAGTCCGTGAAGGGATTCTGCTTCTTCTTCGGGAAGATGGTCACGAGCTGTGCCTCGATCTGCTCGATGTTCCGGTTCTGGAACGTCTGGATCGGATACAGCGTCTTCGCCTCGCCCTTGTTCACCCCCCCGATGGATCCTACGAACAGGGAATGGGGAATCTCCATCCCACCGAATCCGTTCAGGTGGCCATAGATGTACCGGGCCAGGAAGTGGATCGAATTGTCGAATTCCTTGTCGTTCATGAAGGAGCCGCTGATGTCGACGCCGATGAAGAGAACGAGGCGTCCGGGCTCCGGGGCCGCGTGGCGCTCCGGACCCTTCGTGGCCCAGGGGACGTCGGCATGGAGCGGCGCGGGCAGGAGCAACGCCGCGGCGAGAAGCAAAAGAGAAGGGATGCGCATGGTCAGGCCGCCTTTCGGAGCCGAGATTCGGTCAGTTCCTTGGCCAGCGTTCGCGCGTCCTTGAAGTCCCGTACGCTCTGGAGCGGCAGATCGAGAAGGTGCCGGTTCGCCACGAGCAGCGTGACGAAGTTGAGCGCCGCCGCCACGACCTGCATCGGTGGAACCAGGAAGGCATCGAGCAGCTGCTCGCCTTCCGTGGCGACCCACTCGAATTCCTTCCGCAGACGCCCCGTGAAGCTCTCGGAAAAGAGGGTGGTCACCGGGGGAACGCCGTTGGCCGGGCGGCTTCCGACTCCCTGGCGCGAGATGATCGCCATGATCGTCGGCGTTCCCGAGTTGGCGAAGAGGAACCAGGAAAGGCTCCGGATCCCGAGCCACGTGGTGCCGGCGATCGCCAGCGTGCCCACGATGCCAAGCTCGAAGTTCCCCGAGGTGTGCTGCGCGAACCAGGGAACCAGGGCGTCGACGAATTCGCGATAGAGGAACACCACCTCGACGAACATGGCTACCAGCTCGACCACGCCGATCTTCACGATCGTGGGCCAGTCCTTCGAACGGACGGCCGCCGTGAACGTGGAGAGCACGGCGTAGCTTCCGAGCACGATGAAGAACATGAAGAGGAAGAGGGGGATCCGCACCGCCGCTTCCGTCATCTCCGTTCCCGCGAGATTGGAGAGCGTGTCGATGACGAGCGACGTCATCACGTACGTGAAGATCGTCGCCTCGAACACGCACCAGAAGAAGGTCATCCCCACGGCGATCCAGGGAACGCCCGGCTGCAGGGCGTTGGCGCTGACGTTCCGGATCAGGCGAAGCGGCAGGAGGACCAGCTCCTGGACGAGCGCCCAGACGCCCATGACCAGAATCTGGACCGCACCCATGAGCGAGATCACGAGCCGGAGCATGAAGCGCAGCGCGCCGCCCCAGAAGGTGAAGGTGGCCCGCGCCAGGTCCCACCACGTGACCAGAATCTGGTTCACGAACATGCGGCGCTTCGCGCGAACCACGATGGTCGGAACGCTGAGCACGGTGGTCCAGTACGCGAGGACGACGGCGCCGAGCGGCATGACGAGGAAGATCCGCTTCAGCATCATGAGCCAGACCGGGTCTCCCGCACCCCACACGAAGGCAAAGGCGTTGCTCCAGGGTTGCCATAGCGCGATGGTTTCGATCCAGAACTGCGCTTCTGGGCTCATTTGGATATCCTTTCCGATTAGGAGGTCCTGACGCCTGTTTATCGGCGGCTCTCGGCGCTCTCTTAACCTTCGCGCGCAGAAAAGGGGAACGGTGGCCGGAGAGCGCCTAAGCTCATGCGCGGACTTCTCCTCGGGCCGGCCCGGCTCCTCCCGCGAGGCTCGGTGAGGATCACCCCGATCGCGCCCACGAAAGGCGCTGATCGGGCCCGCGGAAGGTGCTAGAGTGAGCGGTCGAAGTGCGGGGTGGGTGAGGCGGGCCCGAACGTTCCCAGAACACTCCAAGTGATTCGCCCGGATGGTGCTTCCAGCACGAATCCTCACATTTGCGTTCGCTCTTCTGGCCGCGTTGCTCCTCGTGGCCGTGCCCGCGGCTCACGCCAGCACCCCTTCCTTCGAGTTCGTCTCTCCCGTCCCCGGCTCGACCCTGGTCCTTCCCGAGACGAACATCATCCTTCGTCCCGGAGGAATCGTGGACGCGTCGTCGATCTTCGGCGGGGCGCTCTTTCAGGTCAGCGGATCCAGCTCCGGCTCCCATGAGGGCCGGATCCGCCTCTCGGACGACGGGCAAACCCTGACGTTTCAGCCCGACCGGCCCTTCTCCTATGGAGAGGAAGTAACGTGCGTCGCCGGGTCGGGTCTCTGGACCGACACGCGAGGGCTCGTTCTCCCCGGCCGGTTCACCTTCACGATCGCCGGTCCCGAGCATGAGAGCGTCCGCGATTTCGTGCCTCCTTTCGAGGACGGAGCGGACGCACCCTCCACGTTCTCGGGAGGCTCACTCCCGCCGCGGGCGGGGGCGCTGGCGGAATCCTTGCCCGCCGATTTCCCCAACATCCGGGCCTCCGTGTATGGGACGCCCGCTCCCGGACGTCTCTTCGTCACCGACCTCCACTTCAACGTCGCTGGAATTCGCTTTCCCTCCTATCTCATGATTCTCGAGAGCAACGGGAATCCCTATTTCTACCGGCAGCTCTCGTGGACCGCTCTCGATTTCAAGATGCAGCCGAACGGGAAGCTGACGTATTTCGACGGGGACGCTCGGGCGTTCTATGAGCTGAACGCCCATTACGATGTGGTGGACAGCTTCCGCTGCGGGAACGGCTACACGACCGACAGCCACGATCTCGTTCTCCTCCCCAACGGCCACGCGCTCCTCATGGCGTACGACACGCAGATCGTCGACATGAGCCTGATCGCCCCCGGGGGGAGGTTCGGCGCCCGCGTGATCGGCCTCATCATCCAGGAGCTGGACCAGCAGAAGAATGTCGTGTTCCAGTGGCGCAGCTGGGATCACTTCGAGATCACGGACATATGGGATCCGACCCTCCTCGCCCGCTCGGTCGTCGATTACGCGCACGGCAACTCGATCGCCGCCGATCCCCAGGGCAATCTCATCATCTCTTCGCGCCACATGAGCGAGGTGACGAAGATCAGCCG
>Ga0137394_10004956_pt1 | contig 10117 bp, 9 predicted proteins | sample czobulk116metaG_FD_108278 | JGI IMG/M metagenome (GOLD analysis project Ga0137394, IMG submission 108278) | Vadose zone soil microbial communities from Angelo Coast Range Reserve, California, USA - czobulk1.16 metaG | ecosystem: Environmental > Terrestrial > Soil > Vadose zone | place: USA... | reverse complement strand
CCTCCTCATCGTCCTCGCCGACTTGATCGCCGACGCGTTCTCTCCCCTTCGTCCCCTTCCCTTCCTTGCTACTTACATCGGTCTTAGTGTAGACCCGTGCGTATAAAAAGAGACCCCGCCTGGTCTCATGAAAACCAGGCAATCCGTGGCCCAAGTTTCTCGTCTTCTTCTCTCGCGTGCCTCTCTCTCTTCGCCCGTCCGTCCGACGATAATCTGAGCCCGTGCGCCGTCAAATCATCTTACCGGTCCCGCGTCCCTCTTCGTTCTCGTTCCCGCGTTCTCGTCACCGCAAGTCCGATCGCCGCAAGCGTGCGATCTTTCTCGTCTCGCTCACCCTTCTCTTTACGTCTCCGTCAAGACTTTCGTCTCGCGTTCTCGATCTTACAAGGTCGCGGGCGTACCCAAGCGTTCTACTTAGGCAACAACTTCTCCACTTTCAACACTTCGTCCTCACGCGTTTCGCACTCCTCTGGGACGCGGAGGCGTCTCTCCATTACTTTCCAACTCACGGCTGAGCCCTCACATGTTTAGCCCTTTCAGTAATATTGAACGCCATCTCGTACTACTATCCAAGTACCTATCTGGTGGATGTCTTACAGGCAGCCTGTTAGTACATACCGCATATTAACCCCTTTGAAACCACACAGCCAACACAGACGGAGTCCTGCTTAAGAGGGTGCTGTCCGTCCAGATATGTTACCTCCTAGTCAAATGACATCTGATCCTCATACTGAGTCGATCTGAGACGGTGCCTCACTGTCCCTAGGACCGTCAAATGTAAGGTTCCAGAATCGTTCTTCTGAGTCATCTACCACCCCCATCCGCGTTGCCCCTGGTCGGTGATTGTGTCGAATTGTGTCGGGGGGGAAGGCTGTAGTAGTATTCAGATGAGAGATTTGTGCTTCAGGTTCGGCAGGGTTTTCGGGAGAGGCAAAGAGTAGAAGTCGAGGTCGGATAATCAGGAACAGGAGTACGTTGATGGCACCGGAGAGGTTGAGCATAGATTGACCAAAAAGCATGGCTGCAGAGGGTATTTCTTTGTGGCTATACTGCAACCAACGTGCAACAGATACAGGGAGGATGACGAGAGAATATGCAAGTGGATACCTAAAGGAAACGGTGAGTCTTTTCACAAGAGAGAATTGTCATAGCTCACAAAAGCAACCCTAGGGTAGCCCGTCTCTCTGCATATTTCACCCTCTGGTCTTTGGACAGGTTGAACTTGTACCACCTATCGCGGCCAATCGACAAGCGACCTTCCGCCCATAAATACAGGGGGATATACATCACCACTGACGCAAATAATGCTATCCACAACCAGATGTACTCCCCGGCTAGGCGTTCTCCTTTAAATCGAGAACTGATCCAGCACCAATAACATGCAGACAGTGTCCATTGTGAGGAAATATATGAAAGGATAATGGTCGAGATAGCCTAACTCACAGGTGAAGGCGTTTCGTAATTCTTGTGGATTTCATTTCCAATGCCAACCCAGAGCACAATGAATGCGCAACTGACGCCAACAAGGCCAAAAGCAACGCCACGTGCTTTAATCCCTACCCCCCACAGAGCTGCAATGAACGTATGGAGAGCAAGTATCTGACAAAGTGTGCGCCAGTATGTTTCAAACCCAATGAAGGTGACAACAGGGGAGGAGACACACAAGGGTGATCAATGCAGTGCCAAGTGCACCTATCTGCTTGATGATACCTTGTGTTGTGCAATAGGACCCCGTTCTGACTTGCCCGTCGTAAGCCCATCGGACATGGAGGATACCGCCCATAGCATGAATGATATCGAACATCAAAATGGAGAGCTGTCACGAGATCAGTATCGTATTAGGTGGAGGCGTGAGCACTGTGACCGGCCATTACAAAGACATACTATGTAAATGTCACCAGGGACCTAAAGTAACTTCAGCTCACCCATTTGCAGTGCTTTTCGATGACGTAGGATATTCCTCTGTATGTAGATCCAGTAAACTGCAGAACTGACAACCAGGTGAAAGCAAGTAGTGACATACTCCGATTAGAATAAAAATGACGAGTACGCAGATGAAACTAATGAAAGATGCCTCGGCACTTAGCTACACATATGTCGGGTTAGGAAACAACATTGAAGACCGACTGACTGCGTACCGCTAAACCAATGCTTTGGCCATGTGTTAAGCACGTGATTGATAAATCGGGACTGGTGAGAGATGACAAGCTCTGCTGATACAGTTGTGCATCACAGGTAGTCCCATTGACGCCGTTGACTGTGGCCATCTTTATCACAGTGGATGGGGATGAAAGGAGCTATTGAGTGTGTCCTCAGGGCCCAACCATGGGTTTTGAAGCAGCGAGGAAAGCTAGAAAGGCACCAGGGACCTCGGGCTGGGTGTCAGGCGTACCAAATCATGCTGTAAGTGTCAAGGGACAACGCCCCCACTGGCATAAGCCATGAAGGAGTCAGTAAGGCGGACAACGGGGACTGCTCATAGGATGCGATTATGGGAGTTGCATAGCGTTCAAGTTGATACCAGCCATCATGATGAATATGAAATTCGTTGAAAGATAGGTCTCTTTGGAAAACATGAGGCAAAGTCTCCGAGGCTCTGATGGGACTGCTGTGCAACGGGAATTACACGTCCTGTTCCCAGTCAAGTGAAGAGAAGTGCACGCCGCACAGGGACCAATGGCGATCTATTTTCGGCGACATGGCCATTCAAGTCGGCCACTGGAGCAAGCCGGAAGGTGATCAGCATCACGTCGTCAGCACAATGTTGGCAAGTTGCAACACATGATTGCTGTACATACTGTAACATCATACGGCACTACAGCCTCCTATAGGGTTGATTCCGTTTTCGCGCAAACCAATTTGGACCTGAGGAAAAGCCCAAGTCCCCGGTGCAACTATTAAACGTATCCCTACATCCTGTCCATTTGTTGTGCCGTTTCACCGGCTTACGCCGTATATACCTGTCCGCCTTCATGATGGAGATGGGCTATCTCATTCAATAGGGGACACCGGCAGTATTAGTACATATAGCTTTTGACCGAGGGCGTAACATGTAATTTGCTATGTTGTTTGAAATCGCATTTAACTGCTATTACAGACCTACGACAGATAAGTTCCGAAAGTCAACACAACCGTGACCACTATACGTGGACACACTTCACTGGCATGCCAGTGGGCATCCCAGCGGCACGTATATTGGCCAGGTGCGGTTCATGTACCCGGATATTGTATCATCGTATTTCCTCGGGCTTTCCATACGAGCGGACCTGTGAACATCACTGCCGGTGTTGATTAGAATCATTTGCACGGATCAATGGTTTATGCTTAACTGTGTTGCACCTAGTACTGGTGGCACACTTTCCTCACGAGCACGGTCAATGCAGATGAGCCGGTGATTCTGTGAGCAACGAAGAAGGAACCCGCGGTCTGGTGGTGTTCGAGTTACCGTGACTCATTTTGGCACTCTAACTCGGAACCTGGAGAAGAAGGATAGACTCGTTCCGTGAAATCGACACCTTTGGAGTAAGATTGGCACAATCGATCATTCTTTAGATGAATACCGCGTGTTCGGCCTGTTCATAATTATGATTGAGTCGCATCAAAGCAGATTTGAGATTCAGAGGCATGATACTGACATCGTAAATAAATCAACCATGGTCTCGTTAATTCTCTATTATTAAACAGGGTTCGATATAATTGGCGGGGAGGATGACATTGGCGGGCGCAGGGATCGACGGTGACGGGAGGTCTCCGAAAGTGGATGTTGGCGCTGTCTGCCAGTGTTCCGGGTTCGTAAGAAGTTGAACCTGGCGACGAACCTGGCTTATTGGTCATGTCAACTTGAAGGGGGATTGCGACTTCGGCGCGCTCCGAAAGTTCACAGGGAGTTCATGTGCTGGTTGCAGAAAATCACCCAGGGAATTTTACCGGGTCGACCTGGGTGGTTAGGGTAGTGAAGTGGTGGGACTGTAATCCGGGACCGTTATGTGCACACTGGCATTAATTGATTGGTCGGGTTGGCCAAAAAGGGAAAGACGATTCAAATTGTCACACGTGACCCAAAGCACGCTTTTCCCAACAAGCCTTGATCCTTTTCCTCGCCATCAAGGAGGTGACAGGCGGCATTTGTAGGGTTGCTATCAATCAAGGAATCATGATGCTCTGTCACGAGTCTCGGACCAACTTGGGCCCGCGTTGCCTAATACCCCTCGCAGCGGGGCCCATCTGGCACTGGCAATCGCTAAGGAGAAATTTACTCCGTGAGTTCTACCTCTGCGAAGCATATGGAGTCATGGTCGACGTACCTCAGGTGATCGTGGCTGCATGCTGAAGACTTCAAAGCCAATAGTGATAGGGGAAATTGAACTTTCTAGTGAGCCCGGGCGTTCCAGTAGGATGACACGTTAACCGTGTCAAGAGTTCCTCCAATGTCCTCGTGCAAGCTAGCCCTCGCAGGGTCGTAACCAGGGCAACGCAATTTGGTCAGGTACCCTACATAGTATGCTTCCCAGGGGTGCCGTAGATGGCCTGGACAGCGTGTGAGAGATCACCGAGGTGGTTTCGAGTTACGTTTCGAGTCACAAATTAAACTGTCAAGATCGCGGCGCCATTCATCGTTGGTTCTGTCACTGCTGTCCTTGGGACGTTCTTTTCGGCACATATCGTTTATAAAGGCAACCCAGTCATGCCTTGCGGCCAGCGTGCTGGTAACACCTCAAAAGCGGCGGTTCGTTACGTCGTGGTCTATTATCTACGCTAGTCGTAGAAATGGCGTCGCATCCACTAGTACTCGATGATGTCCTCCTGTACAGGATCATAAGCATCATATGTCAAACACTGTTCTATGGTAAGTCCTGCCACCTCTTCCACGTGTCCGTGCTGGCTGCTGACTCTCCCATGTGTCCCACTCCACCAAGGGATATATTTGTGTCTCGTTATCATCTCAACTCACATCATGGTGTAAGGAATCCCTCGTCCAATTTCACCTGATAGCTATTTTTACTCAAGGAACTTTCGTGATCGTGATGGGACAGCACCAACGGGCTCCGAACACGACCACGGAAATGGCTTCTTGCAATGACCACGACCATGTTCGTGTTGTCGACCATGTTTTGGATCGTGTCCGTCGTCGTCACCTTTCTCGTCATCGACGCGTACATTGGCACTCGCAATGCGCCGAATTGGCTGCCGATGTTCAACGCCATTCTTCTCGTCAACGTCAGTACAGTACTAGTACCTTACAGAGCACCGCCCTGTACTCACTCCCATCGTCGGCGAACATTCCCTGTGGGCTGACCCGTCTCCCGGAATTCTGATTTAGTATATTGTCACAGACGGCGTCGTCGTCTGGCGGGCTTGGGTCCTGTGTTCTGACCAGAGTAAGGTCGTTTTGATGGTTCCGGTAGTCATGCTTGGAATCAACGCTGGTGCGTTTTCTTCCCTCTTGACCTTGCTTCGCCTCACCATGACCTGTCCCTCCTTTGAACATTTTCCAGTCATTTACCTGATGGCGGTCGCGGTGAGAGCTGCCTTGCTCATGCCCGAAGATAATGTCCGGATGCATAATGCCCTCCTCACCCGCATGGTGGACGTTACCCAAGTGGCTCACCAGGCCTTTTCCTTGTTAACCAACATGTTGGCCACGTCCATCATTGCTCTCAAGGCCTGGTGCGTCTACCTTGCGAGTGTCCTTGCAAAACATTGACTCCAGCCTTGATTGATGACATGCCCGCTCGCACAAAGGAAATACCGCAAGTTGCTGGTGGCAAGTGGGATCGGTGTCCGAGCCCCTACCCAGGCAGTCAGAATATTGGCTCTCCTTGTTGAGTCGGGTATGCTTTACATTTTGATTGGTGTAAGTTCCGCCTTGGAGCACAAGCACGTTGTCACGAGTCCTTTTCTGTTTCCTTTTCTCTACAGATCACGTCCTTGGCCTCTTTTATCATTCACCTGCCCTTCGGAACGCTTGGTGACATATTCATGCCCGTGGCCGTACAGCTCGTAGTGCGTAACAGTTTCCGAGGAATAACCCTTGAATTGTATTAATTCCGTGGTTTGACGACTAGGGAATGTACCCAATCGTCGTAGTCTTACTTGTGGAACAGAACCACTCGCTTAACTCCACGTATTGTTCGTTTGGTACCATCACTGGCTTCGGTGGAGGTCTATCTCCACAAACGGGACCCATGAGCTTCGCGCCCGGACCAGTACTTACATCAAGCGGCCAGATAGATCTAGCGACGGAACCACAAAATACTGGCGTTCATGTTTCATTCAACTCCATCTTGGAACCAGGCGACGCGGAAATGGATGCAGGTAGCGACGAGGTTTCGAGCGAGAAGTGTGCAGATTCGTAGCACGTCGCTTGTGAGGAACTATCAGGGTTCTATTGGGGCGTGTATGTGTACGTTTCTTTCCTACACCTCGTAATACAGTATTCTGGTCGCTCGTTGATTCATTCCCGCGACACAATTCTTCATAGTTGATCTCAACTCTGATATACGCGCCGCACGCATGCTGCTCGACATGGGGCTACCGGCTTAAATGGGACGTCAAGATCAAGCAATTATTAATTATCTGTCATCTCGTCAGCCTAACGATATGTGCCCCAACGCCATTTGTTGTTACAACCTGGAACTTGAACATACTAGCTGGTTCGGCTCTGATGCCGTAGCACGACCCTACCGCATTCAGTATCTGGGCACCTCTCGCCCTATACGCAGTACCAGACTACTAACAGGACTGGTGCCTGAAGGCTATCGTGGATCGCTGACGTCGACTTCATCGAGCCTATGTAAGCTGGGTGCGCCCTGTTTCCTCAGCCGCAGCCCGCTACACCACCTCGTCGCCGCGCCCGTCTCCCGTATCGTATCTTCTCTGCTCCCTTCTTATCGATTATCTCGCTTTCGCCCGACAAGCCTGAGCCCGACGTCGATCGCGCTCTAATGCGCCTCCTCGCCCTCAATCCCTTCGCCGCACTCGTCCCTTCAGCTGACGCCCCTCTCTTCATTCTCTGACAGCCGACGGCGTACTTGTCGTCCTCCCTTTTCCATGACGCACCTCGTTTCAGCATCGGTCGCCTTCAATCCAGTCCGTACCTTTCACTCCCTCTCCATTACTTGCTTTTCCTTTTGCTTTAGCCATACCTCACGCCCGACCATCGCCTCTGCCTTTCCACCCTGCTCCCTGTCTTGTCTGTGTTGATCCAATTTATTTGGACTTCACCCTCATTTTTAGTAGCTTTCTATTGTCCCTCGGCTTGCGTATCCCTGGCCTCCCTCTGCCTTGCTACGAACGGCAGTTAGACTTGGACTCGCGCTCACAGATAGACCTGTCGTATACCGTATAAAGCACACCGACAGCCTCGTAGGCCAGCGATCTGCGGCCGTTCCCTCCTCCTTCTGTGTGAAAGGCTCAAGTCTCTCTCGCTCTCTCGCTCGACGTACGCCCTCGACAACCAACCTAGCTGCTGTACCGTCAATCGTCTTGGAGCCCTGTGTCGAACGGGCCCCCCTTTGCACCTATCTTACGTCTCCTCCTCTTCTCCTTGGTTTCCTAACCTCGTCGCGCTCGTGTCTCCCCACTTCCCCTTTTGCTTACGCTTCCGTGCTTCCTGAATCACATCTTCGCGTTCCTCGTCTGAAGCCCAGTACTGCACCGCGGTCAGTGGCATGCGGTTCAAACACCATAGCAGTCCCACCCCTCATGCCTCGGGCTATTATGCCTTGTAAATAAGCTGTGATGAATGAGTTGATCCGTAGATGTCTATTGACGCCACTAGCAGTGGAAATGGCCTAAGTACGCGGTCATCGTGGATGAGTTCTGAAGAAAGAACGTTTTGTGTGTTACACATCAGTAGTGTTGTTGTAGAATTCGTTCTTGATGGGATGCTTTGAGCGCTTGGACACAGCCGCCGCGCGAGGAGTAGTACCGAAATTTGACCTGTCAAGACTCAAAGTTCCTCCGTTCATGTGCAGTGCAAGCAAACCCGCTCTGGGTTGTAACTAGGGCGATGCAAGAATTTGAAAAATCGGTCAACTAAGGTATGTGGACGGGCCAGGACGCCGTCCGTGGCGGTTCAGGTAATCAGGTTACACTGGCAACTTGAGTCGTAAAGGCCAAGGATGGCTGTGTCATGCACAATCCAATTGGCTCTGTCACCATCATTGCAAGTACGGAGAGTACTGTGCCCTCGTGGACATTATTTCGGCGTGTATCATATAAAGGCAGCCCACTCATGCCTCGCAGGGCCGTGAGCAGGGTGCCAGTGGTAACCTCAAAGTGTTCGTCGCAGCAGCCTCTCACATCGTAGTCTGTGATCTACGCTGGTCGTGGGAAATGTTTGCTCTACTAGAAAGCGATTTGGACCTCAACTACAGGATCGTAGCCATAATATGCCAAACATTGTTCTATGGTCAGCCTGCCACTTCTCCCACGTTGTCCGTGCTGACCACTGACCTTCCTATGTATCCCACTCCATCCAGGGATATATTTATGTCTCACTCCCATCTCGATTCACATCATGGTGTAAGTTCTCCCTCGTTCATTTCGCCCGATGCCCTTTCTTGAGGTATTTTTTGAATGGGACAGCACCAATGGACTTCAAAGCCGAGCACGGAAATGGCTCTTCACTGTGATCATGACCATGTTCGTTTTGTCGACCGTGTATTGGATCTTGTCCGTCACCGTCACCTTTCTCGTCCTTGACTTGGTCTCGGACGCGCGGTCCACTGGCGTTCGCGGTCCGCAGATTTGGCTGCCGATGTTCAGTACCATTCTTCTTGTCAACGTCAGTACAGTACAGTTCAGAATACTACCGGCCTCGTACCCACTCACATCCGCGATCATCCCCTATCAACTAACCCGCCTCCTGGAATTTGGTTTAGTTAATTGTTGCCGACGCCGTCGTCGTTTGGCGGGCTTGGGTCTTGTGTTCTGGCCAGAGTAAAGTGGTCTTGATGATTCCGGTTGTCATGCTCGCAGTCAACGCTGGTGCGCATCGCATTCTTGACCTTGCTTTGCCCCATCGTGACCTGTCCCTCCTTTGAACTTTTGAACATTCTCCAGTCATCTACCTGTTTATGGTCGCGGTGAGGGCCGCCTTGCTCACAGCTGATGAAAGAGGCCGGGCGTCCCGTATTCCCTTCGAAGCCTTTATTTGGGTCTCCGTAGTGACTCATCTGATGCTCTCCTTGTTAACCAACACTTTTGCCACGTCCATCATGGCTCTCCAGGCCTGGTGCGTCCACATTTATTGTGGCTGAGATATTTTGTTGATTGCGTCTTGACTGCCAACACGGCTCGCACGTGTATGAAGGAAATACTACAAGTTTCTGATGAAGAGTAGGATCGGTGCCCGAACCCCTACACAGGCGGTCAGGATATTGGCTCTCCTGGTCGAGTCGGGCGTGCTTTATATTTTGATCGGTGTAAGTTCAGCCTTGGTGCCACACAGGCACGAGTCGTCACGAATTATCTGTTTTCTTTTCTCTTCAGGTCATGACCTTGGCCTCTCCTTTCATTTCGGGTCGCCTGCCATCTGGAGCGCTTGGTGACATATTTATGCCCGTGGCTGTACAGCTTGCTGTGCGTAACCGCTTCCAAGGAATCACCTGCGAATTGTATTGATTCCGTGATTTGACGACCAGGGAATGTACCCAATCCTAGTACTCCTACTCGTGGAGAAGAACCGCTCACTTAACCCCACATACTGTTCGTTTGGCACCGTTATCGATGTCCGTGGGGGTCAACCATCACAACCGGAGCCCATGAGCTTCGCGCCCGAACCAACAGTAGCATCAGGCGACCAGACAGATTCAGCGACCAAACCACCAAGTCTTGACGTTCACACACATGTTTCGACTCCACGTCGGAGCCAGGAGACGCGTGAATGGGTATAAGTTGCAAGCAGCAAGATTTCGAGCAAGGAGCACCAAGAGGAGCACAATGCTTCTTAGCACGTTGCTTTTGTAGTCGTCAATATCTGATGGCAGGGAGGCGGGGGTACAGGTTTTGCGGCGCGGGGAGTAGTGGTGGCGGGAAGTCCCAGAGAGTGATGTCAGCGCCATCAGCTTAGTTTCCTAGGAAATAGAACTCGGCACGACCCTGAGCACCGTAT
>Ga0137394_10004953_pt1 | contig 10122 bp, 9 predicted proteins | sample czobulk116metaG_FD_108278 | JGI IMG/M metagenome (GOLD analysis project Ga0137394, IMG submission 108278) | Vadose zone soil microbial communities from Angelo Coast Range Reserve, California, USA - czobulk1.16 metaG | ecosystem: Environmental > Terrestrial > Soil > Vadose zone | place: USA... | reverse complement strand
TCTTGGGCGCACGTGGTAGAGTCGCATGCCACGGCCTCGTAGTAAATTGCAGAACCGCCGACAGCCGTGGGTATCTTCCTCCTACCGGAGGCGCTGGCAAAGAAACTTCCCCAATAAACCTGCAGATCTGTGAACGGCGAACGAAATCACTTGTCTAGCCCTACATTGACAGCTGTCCAAAGATCCGGGGCGAGAAAAGCTCACCGTAGCCCTACTCAGCTTTATTCTTGCAACCCCCGGTGTTGCTGAGGTGAACGTTTCGTCTCCCTCACGTGGAGGGGAGATGCACGAGTTTCTTCCAAATGAACAGGAAATGCAGATTTAGCGGACGTCGTATCACCATCTGGTGCAGACTCTTCCGCCAAGCTCCCGTATGTGGGATAATAAGACCGGACTGCGCTGATAAATTAAACTAGGTCTAAATAATCAGGCAAATTCACCCTGTGAAAACAGTGGGACCGTTCGGGCGCTTGGCCACGGTCTGTGAAGGTGAACACAGCACACTAGGCCATTGTTACGTCCACTTACGTCGCGTGCGTTAACCAGCTGCCCGACGACTCGGGAATGAAATCACATGCCTCATGCCGGGTTTGTTGTCACCCGGTCCCCACAACGCGCATGTATCTAGCCAAGAGATAATCTAACTGGGTACACGCGCCTCGTGGGGAGAGCAGACGGCCACAAAGGGCCCCTAATGTGGCTCCATTTCACATGCTTCCTTGGGTCTTATGCTAACTTTTCAGAGAGATTTTGCTGTCATCCTATCTTGTCAGCAACGCCGAGGTTTTACCTTAGAGTTTAAACAAGCGGGAAAACGAGTCGGTTTGTGGCCTGAGACCTCACAAGATGACGTTCTGTGAGAGCTTACCCCGGTCACAAAAATATGGGGTATGTCATTTCTGACTGTCGGGGAGCACCTTCATATTCTCTCACGCACCCGATTCGCCCGTCATTTTCTTGACCATAGTAGAGACCTGCGCATGAGCGTCGAGGATTGGCGTGGTTATGCTCAGTATTACCACGCCCCTGGGTAAGTGGGGTGCAGGCGGAGCCTTACCCTCTAAGCATGTTCACATACACCGCTGTTTTAGCTTTCATCACAGGTGCCACATCGTGCCCAGCAGCGATGGTTGTCTGAGAATGTAGTAATTGACGGACGCGGGGATCACAAGCAATTTCTTTGGCACGTACTTCTTTGCTGCAGCGCCTGCCGGCAATGCATCATGATCGGTGCCTGCCATGCTTGCGTTGTTGGTCTTCTCAATTCCCAGGAGCCTCCTTCAAATCGCATTTCTTCCCCTAGGCCTTACCCACCGGCCATCACCGGCGGCTTTACCTACCCCCGCGCGGGATCACATCGAATGGGCTAGCTACGGTTTCGTCACGCCCGCTACAGAAAGGCGCTTTGACAAACAGACTTACTTTGCTGTCGTCGTCGGGGATAGCACCGATGAGTGTGCGCGCGCTGGATTCGCTGGAAGGGGTTCGAGCCCCGGACTTGCATCTTTGGCTACGTCCGAGTTCAACATGAAGACAAAAATCCCCGCCCAAGCGGGGCGTTTACAAAGACGGTTTTGTCTCTGCGCCGACGTCTTTCATTTCACGATCACGAGTTCATTTTCTACTCGTCCTCGAGGCCGAGGTAATCGGGGGCTGTGAAATAACGATCTTATGGTTGCTCGGTGACAAGACGCGACGTATGGGACCACGTCTTTTGTGGGACTGTCATACACACCTTGCAGTCTTGTGACATAATCTAGGGTATGACCGGAGATGTTCGTTCGTCACCGGTCTGACTTCATCTGACTGAGTTTATATATAGGCGCGAACCTGAGCATAATTACCGTAAGCATATCTCCATTTTGCCCCCTATAATGAACACAATCTACTAATCATCCGAAGCCTGCGGCCGACCGGTAGCCCCGACATGTTGCAGGAATTGCTGCCAGTGGGCACGGTCGGCCTAGCATATCACATGGACATCGAGATAGTGTAAGGCAGGCGTCGGCCTGGGTCGTAAGCCGAACTGAACGTCCCTCCTGTGGCGGCGGTCAATCCCTGAATCCCTGAACAGGGGTGTCCGAGTCGGAGACATCAGCTTTACAGTTAGACAGTTAGGGCTCTAGCTCAGCCTCAACACGCGTTCTGATCACAACATGCTTGGCAGGGCTCCTTTGGACATCTCCGAGTCGTCTGCGACACGATTTTCTATTAAATTCTGGAAAGTGCCTTTTCACAGGCTGCATGCGCCGTTGGGCGCGGTGTTCCGGGTGAAGTAGGAAAAGGTCCTGGGTCTGATGGCCCAAATCTCCCTCCGACGCACTCGCGAAATGAAAAGTACGAGACAGACACGAGACGAGATGGTGAGTCGGAATCACGGACTTCTATTAGAGTCGATTAAGGTGGCGATTGTGTACGGTATGTATAGATAGTTGATACATAGGGCAAATTACTGGTCTATAGGGTGTGTCATTGTAAGATGAATAAGCTATGGGTTCAGAATGGGAATCGCAATGTACTCTCGGGTTCGGAATTAAATCTGCACGTGGTGTGATCAACACCTGTAGTACCTCGAGGACGCTAATAACACAGACACACCTAATGGAAGCTTGGTCTGGATCAGGGTCATGGTCCTCGTTTGAAATGATGCGTGCACGCCTCCGCTTGTAATGTGTAGGAGGGGGAGATAACGCAGGAACGGATAACGGTGGCGCGACAGAGGAGTCGACCATGGAGGCCGGTGGTGGTGGTGGTGGTGGTGTTGTGGGTTCGTGTGTCAGGAGATTCTCGACAGAGGGGAGAGGATAGATGATCGACCGTCGCGCCGACGGGTCGCGAGTTCCAGAATATGTCGACGGTCCACGGGAGGAGGGGCATGGGGATTTTACGCGTTCCTCATCCTCGGGCACGTCGCTGAGCGTTATTGAGTCCTCTTCGTCAGAGTGCTCGGACGAATGCCTTCTGGATCCTACGAGGGTTCTGTCGTCCGGGACTGTCTCTGCGTCGAATTTTGGGTCTACGTCGGAACTGGTGCTGCTGGTGGTGGCAGTGGGTGATGGCAAGGCGGCGGCGGGGGAGCCCAACGGGTCCCGGTGGTGGTGACGACGGAGCGAAGCGAGCATGTTCTTGCACCCAAACGCGGCGGCAGGGTTCGTTGGGGAGAGGTGGGCGAGTTGGCCGAGACGGGGAGGAGCAGGAACGCGCATCGCGTGGCAGAAGCAAGTGTGTCGAATCGAATGGAAACTATGGAAAAGGTCGGAAAACGCAACGCAGACACCACACAGCGGCAAGCAGGTCTTATTATATGCGGGCGCAGAGTGCATGGGGTTTGTGTGGTCGCCAGCGTGGCCGTAGCCGCGAGCTTTAAACGTGGCTTTGCCTCATGAGACGTGTGATGTGGTGGACGAAGGGGTAATATAAACCATCAGTTGCGGGCTTTGCCACGGTGCCACAGGTGCCACGGGTGCCACGGTGGCAGGGCCCTTGGCTGTGTTCCGTCACGGACGTCACGTGATCAGTGCCAGCCCTGCCATCCGCTCGAACCACGATACGACGGCCGCGACGCGACGAACGGCAGCGTCGCTCGCACCGAGGCGCAGGTCCGGTCGTAGATGCATGTCGGCTGGCACGGATGCGCGGGGCATCGTCCGATAACAGATTTCGGCGCGGGACCGGAGGTTCGGTGAGGCCGTGATGGCGGGTACAGGTACGTTGCCGGCACTGGCGTCTTCCGTTGGCGCGACCAGGACATCTGGCGCAGATCAGATGAAGAGAGATCAGCGGTGCGTGGGAGAAGAGGTAAGAGAGGGCGGCGCACTTTCAAAGTGGACCACGTCGCCGCGGCGTACGCGCTCGCCCCCGCCCGCTATTTCCTGCGCCGTGCCGCCCCAAAACTCCGCGACCTCTCGCCACGCGGTGAGCTTGCGAATCGTGATAGCTTCGTCGCCGACGATGAGACGCAACACGGAGACGACGCGACCCGCGTCCGGCCCACGACGCACCGTCACCTCATCCGGCCCGTCGACCTCGAGCACGGCGAGCAGCAGGCACGAGTTGCCCCGCGCCGAGGCGAGCGGGGACAGCGTGCCGAGAGAGAATTGAAAGTCGGGGAATCGCGCGATCGACGACGTGTTGGAGTAGGAATAGGAGTTGGCGGAGGGCTCGTCTTCATCTTGCTGTGTCTGGGGTCTGATTTTCTGGCATGAGAAAGACGCAGTGTGCGAGATCGTCGAGGTGCGTAGCACGGGCCTGCTCCCAGAGTCGATTTCGCACTCGGGTTGGGTCGTTGCGGCCCAGGTTATCAGTGTCGTCAGATCTGGGGAAGGGATATGGATATGAGCTAGAGCTACAACAATGATCAAGGGCAGCCAGGCCTCACCCCTTTGCCCATCGCCCATCAACTCCTCTTCGACCATTTGAGTATCCCCTTCGCCCTCCTCGTCGTGCGCGAATATGATGTTCTCGTACATAGTTGAGATACGTCGGCTTGCGCCGTCAAGCGCAGAAGAGGGGTACCCCGAAAAGGAGTCGATACTCAAGACTGGATTGCTTGTAGATGGAAGTGTGCGCCATTGATACTGTACACCGTCGACGACGTCATTGAGTGTACTGGAGGGAGACGGCGCTCCGAGGAATACGGTGTATCTCATGGATAACGGTGAAAGCCAAGTTGTTCGATTGAGAAGACACGATGTACAGAATAAGACAACGCGGCTTGGTTAGCGGTAATCGCGGTCTCGTCGACGAGGCGAACGCTCTCTATCTCCCCGTCTATCCCTGTCACGCTCTGACTCGCGGTCTCTACTACTGCGCCCATCCCGATCCCGGTCTGGCTCCCGTTCGCGATCGCGATCCCTGCGTCCATCCCTATCATCATCATTGCTCCCCCTTCGTGGCGGCGACCTAGACGTCCTCCTGGACTCGCTACGCGATGCCGGTTGCGAACGAGGTGACGATGCCCTGTCCGACTCTTTGCGTATGAGTGGAACGTACTTGCGTTCTGGGCGGGAAGGCGTTCTCCTTCCACTGCCATCATCGAACGCTTCCCGCTCCTTCGCGCCGATGCCAAGTAGCGCGGGACGAGAGGGAGGCAGCCACGGTTCGACGATGCCTCGTTTCTTGTCCCGGCTCGCAGGCTCTCCGGGCTTCCAGCCCATTCCACGTAGCATTGCTGCGCCAAATTGAGAGACAGGAATGCGCTCGTAAGCTTCTAAAGTCGCCTCCTCGGGAAGTTCATCCACGTCTTGTTTGAACGCGTCATCCTCCGTAGGCGCACGTCGCGTAGAGCTACGGCTCGCCATGGGGATGACATCGACCATGGGTCCTTCAGGGCCATCGTCCCCATCTGCGTCAGCGAGAAGCGCACGGATAGCACGCTGGTCCTCAGATTCCTGTGGCTGGTCCACTGTGATGACGGGTGGCTCATGTTCGATGGGTGCGTCTTGCGTCGTAATGTCGATCCGCGCGCGTTTGCGCCTTTGCAATCCTTCCAATTGTGGCCCGGAATTTATCGTGTCTCTAGTCCCAAGCCCACCTACGCTCCCATCGGCGCCGGTCCCCACCTCACCACCGGGAGGGACGTACATCTTACCATTGGCACCCGCCCGTCGCCTGCGGGCAAGTTCTCGCCAGTCACGGTTTTGGAGGGCAGGTATGACAAGCGGGCCTTGAGGGTCCGGCCGCGGCTTGGCACTAGGATAAATCGAAGGGGCTGGGGTGAGCTGTGGACCCCTGCGCTTCGAGGGGGATAGCATAGGGACGCACCGCTGTACCCCAAACCGGTCAAAGCCGGTTACAAGTTCATCCGTAGGTTGACCGTCTTCCTCATCACTGGAATCGGGGCTATTGTGGGCGCTCCTCCCCGGAGAGCGGCCAGGAAGGGGACTGCCAAGCGTGCTGCTGTTGGCGCTATTTTGGTGGGCGAGGTGGCGCGGCAGAGCGGGTAATTTGAAGCGAGTATCATCAGAATCTGGGCCAGCGGATGCAGCACGAGACTCTGGAGTCGGTCGACGAACTGTGAATGATACTTTGCTGACGGTAGGAGTGGACATGGTCGTTGGTTGTGGTCGACTGAGAGCAGATTAATATTGTGACTCGCAATCGACACGTGATCCACAGTTTCGCAAGTTGCCGGTTGTGTTATCTTAAGTATGGTTTCCCCGGGCCCATGCGCGCTCGGGGCTTTCATTCTCTATCATCCCAGAACACAGAGCAGATGGGGCAAGTAAAGAAGAACCTTACGTTTCGTGACAGCTAGTAATCGAATGGTATTGCTATCTCGTCTGCCCACAGTTCGTGATCACTGGCAGATAGGATTGGACGAATCTAAAAACCCACAATTGACTTGCAGATCATATGTGCGCAGCCTCGAGAATCAATTCCATGCAACTGATTGCCGCCCTTTATTGATAGAATGTACATCGCTTCTACACGTTGGAGTTATCGGCGTGGCTTTCCCCCGATCGACTGAATTGCATTCTTTCCTTATGTCTGGGGAGTCCTCGGCATTTTTCATCCTGGAGGTCCAGGGCCAGGAAACTGCGTTATGTAAAGCTCAAGAATACGAGCATGATTCAAAGAAAAAAAACGCTTATGTGAAGTCTCGGCTGGCTTGGGATGTGAAAGCCTCGTCGCTTCGCTGGCAGTCAAACTATTCGAGTGGGTGGGATGCCGGTCCGAGCATGATTCTAGACCAAATGCGGCAACGTATAACGAGTACGTCGTGACCCAACTACAGTAGTCGTCTGCTAAAAAAACCCCTAACCGGAAGGTGCTATTGCGCGTTAATTTTTGTAGCAGTTCAGCAAGAAGTGAGCAAGATACAACCGTATTCGCCCTTTTGTCCTGACCCGGACGCCGCAGAACTACGTTCCTGTTCGAGCCTGAATCTTGAGGATGTGTTTGGATTCAACCATGCCACCTTGAACTTTGATAGGCTTCAAATCGTTGATGTCCTGGATATAACGAACGCCCATTCAAAATCCCCCGGCCTCCACCGGGAAGTTTGGGAGTTTTACTGGAGCTCCCGCCTCGCTTCAGTGTGGTCCTGCAGCCCTGCAACGTCGTTTTTATGGCCACTATATGTGTACCCTCACCGATGCGTTGTTCGCATTCACCGCCTCCCTGTGAGATACGAGTAACTATGTCTACCTCGACATCTGCCGCGCCAATACCTACCAGGACTGCGTCATCTATCCCGCCCGATATAGCCAGAAAGTACGTCGATCCTTGGCCTTGCTTTTGACGATGACCTCACCCTTCTCCAGAACGGCTCCGATTGTGCGTCCACACTCTTTGGCGTCCTTTGCGTCCAGACTTGTGCGAGTCTCGTCCTGTAACCTTAGCTTTCCCTTTGACCCCACTTGCAGATGTGTACAGCTACAACTTCCCAAATGATAGACGCATCATGAAATGTCTAAGTGTGTACAAGAGATTTGTCTACTCCTTGATCAAGTGACGAGGACCTCTACTTAGCCTACTCCACTTTCCTGTTTGAGACCGCTCAAACAGCTATGAATGGGGCCGACGTCTACTACTGGTTCATAGAAGGATTCGGAAACATCGAACACCTGAAGAGCCCTCATCTAGGTCCTATTGACGTACGACTATTGATGCTCTGCATAATCATTTCAATGGTACGTAGACGGTCTCGAGTTCTTTTTTTTTTTTCAATCTCCCTGACTCGGTACTTTGCATGAAGCTTTCAGTACTTCAAGCATTCATGTCGGTATGGGGCGGGATCAAGGCAAGCACTTCACGATACTCTTGAGAAACTTGGGACCTAACGCGTCGATTTAGTCTCTTATACTCAGGCGGTTCATAGTTTGGAGGTTAAATTTATATGTACGGTGTCAATCTTCCGTTCCGCTCACCGACGCGTTGATGCTTTGTTGCGTTAGCTATGGGTAATCCAGAGCGCATTGGCGGACTTTCTCATCGTCATCGCGATGATTTTTCTCGTACGTGTGCCCTCGCCTCATTTTATTTTGTGTTTCTTTATTTTTTGGTTCGTTTGTGAGCCGGACTGATGCTTCTGCACTGGCAGCTGTCACGGCAGCGCACCAATAGAATTTGATTTACTAATTTCATAATGATACGCGTGGTGCGTCTTACTATCGAAACAAATGCACTCTCTGGTACGTTTGCCTCAATACAACCTAGACGAATATCCATCTCACCCGTGTTGCCACCTTTGAGCTGGCGTGGCTATTGCCCGTCTCATACACGCTGTTGCCTTCCCTGTATGTTTAAACTTTCCTGTCCCACCGCATCTCCTCTGACCTTTGCCTTGCCCATAGCATGACAAATATTTCGTGTTTGCGTATGTCCTTTATCTTCCTCTCTCTTCTCACCGTGCTGTAGCTTACATGGTCAAAAGGGGAGAGATTATTGGGAAAATGTGACTGACATATTTCAATCGAACGCGACCGCATGCCAGTGGGATCAAAAGGCTGACAAGACTTTTCCAGATATTCCAACACGCTCTTAGTGAGCCTAAACAATCGCATCTATTTTTGTGACCACCCTCGGAGGGGCCCCGTCACGGTGGATAGCGATCAATTCGTTGCACCCGGACAGTCTCATCGTACAGCGATGACTTCACTTCAATTCGACCAAGTTGGATTGCCCGCCCACACGACAACAATGGGCGACAATTTGCAGCTCGACACGGTTCCGCACGCGATAGACTTGGGAAAGGCCGAATGCGACGTTAGCAGCATTCGCTCAGAACCAAGGTTAGTGCTAGCGTTTCTACCGCCTCAACTACTATGCGTTTCTAAAGGGGCCTTTCTCTCCAGCAGCGCGTAAATGAGTCGCTCGGGTCAGTGAGCACATCGCCTGCACAGTTCGGGAATGACCAGTGGTTGTTTGGGTTCGCTTTGTTGGATTTGGGTGCCTGGCACTACAGTAATAACGCTGTATCTGATCGCTGTACATTCTTTTTTATTTTATTTCAACGAACATCGTGAATTATTTCCAGTCGGCCTTCATCTGGGTCTGGGAGGCTGCCTTGCTGCCATGCGCACTGCTCTGCTGGCAGGGCTGGAACATGGAGGGTCGGATCCGTTCAGAGTTGTGCTTTGAGTACGTTAGTGTTTTTGTTTCTGTAACATAAGCGTAGGGCTGTTGTCCGCTTGTTGTCCTCATCACCGATCACCAGAAACTTTCTACTGTAAGTCTCAGGCTCGCCTCAGTCCTTCTCGAATCCAAAACCAGGTATCTACCAGTATGTCGCTCGTACCGACGGGTACTTGGCCCGCGGCCTCTCAACGCCATTTCAACTGGAGAAACAAAATTGGTGATGAGATACTAGCTCAGGCCAGGATGCTGAAGGAGATCCATCGCCGATACCCGATGACAACTGTATCGCTCACCAAGGAGCGGCCTTGGGCGCGCGCGAGCGGAGGCGAGAGTCGAGTACAAGGAGAGGAATCGGTCATAGTAGTCCTTTCCGTGTCCGAGTCGCGCGAGGGACCAATCGAAGGCCACACCTTGGGGCGTGGAGCCTGAGCGCGCGCGCAGTCAAGGGAACGAAGTTCCAGGGATTGGTTTTGGTGTCCGATCATCGTAAAGTCGGAATCGAACGACCGTGGCTCACGACGTACTAGTACCCGCCGTAAAGCTCGGCCGTGCTGAGCACGATAATTTCAGTAATAGCACCTCGGATCGCCCTTCACGATCTGGTAATGAGAGACTAGTTATACGATGAAGGAGGCAAGGGGCGCGCCGCCGAACAGCGTACGGTCAACAGTTCGTGTAAAAGCGCATGTTCGAAAATAGTTGTTATGAATGAAAAAGATCTGAGGGCCAGTGCCAGTGGGCGTGAATCCAATGAGTGTAAGACATGGCATCGAGGTACTGTCGCCTACGGGCTGCTAGGTTTTGGCTGTAAAAATCACCCATTACTATCTTTTCCGGGAACCCGTAAACCTACGGTATCTAGGTAGGGCCACCTTCTACGTTAACACCTCAGGGCACAGCTTTAGGCAAAGACCGCCCGTATCAGCATAGTATTTGAAGGGGGTCCCGGAAAAGGCAATAAATTCGTCAGCAGTTCTGTAAAAGGAGAAAACTCGGCCCAGAAAGGTCATTTTCTTTGTCACCTCCTTCCTTGAAAGGCAG
>Ga0137394_10004952_pt1 | contig 10122 bp, 9 predicted proteins | sample czobulk116metaG_FD_108278 | JGI IMG/M metagenome (GOLD analysis project Ga0137394, IMG submission 108278) | Vadose zone soil microbial communities from Angelo Coast Range Reserve, California, USA - czobulk1.16 metaG | ecosystem: Environmental > Terrestrial > Soil > Vadose zone | place: USA... | reverse complement strand
GTCGTGGCTTCGGGGTTGTGGGTGATCATGACGATAGTCTGGCCGAGATCCTTATTCAGCTGGCGAAGCATCTGCAGGACCACTTCCGAGTTCTTCGAATCCAGATTGCCCGTAGGTTCATCAGCAAGAAGGATTTTTGGTTCATTAATGATCGCCCGTGCGATAGCCACGCGCTGCTGCTCGCCGCCGGAAAGTTCGGAAGGCTTGTGGTGAAGCCGTCCGGCAAGGCCCAGCATTTGCGTGACGACTTCGAAGCGATGCGGGTCAAAGCCGTCGCCATGAATGAACTGCGCGATGGCAATATTGCCCTTTGCCGTCAGGGTAGGGAGCAGATTGAAGCGCTGGAAGACGAAACCGATCTTGTGGCGGCGCAATTTGGTGCGCGCGGCGTCACTCAAGGACGTCAAATCATTGCCATCCACAAGGACTTTCCCGCGGGACGCTTGTGCCAGCCCGCCGATGACATAAAGCAAGGAAGACTTCCCGCAGCCCGAAGGACCCATGACCGCCACAGACTCGCCGGGCTGCACTTCGAAATTCACGCCGCGCAGAGCCGGCACATCCACCTTGCCCGCGCGGTAGAGTTTCCACAGATTTTCTGTCTTGAGTATCGGCTCCACGCTCTTTTTTCCCTGGAAAAACAGCCCTTCGGCAGGTGCCCGTATTGTAGCTGCGATTCCCATCTGTGCCTAGCCGTCCCTCTCGTTTTCGCTGACGTTTTATCTCTCTTCCGTGCACTCCGCGTTCTTTGCTTTCTCTGCGCTAGTTCTCGTCTCTCTAGTCATAAGAGAGCGCTTCCACCGCATCCTTCCGGCTGGCCATCCAAGCCGGATAGCTCGCGCCGAAGATCGCACCGGCGAGCGCAATCCCCGCCGCGCGGAGTATCCATCCCGGGGTGATGAGAATGGACAACGTGGGGAATCCTGCGAGAAACGCCGCGCGGACGGCATAGCTCAAGCCGACGCCCGCAAGGATTCCAAACACACAGAGTGCCGCAGATTCCGTGAGCAGCGCGCGAACGATGAAAGATTGGTCCGCACCGAGTGACTTCAGCACACCGATGTCCCGCGTGCGTTCGATCACCGTCGTATACATCGTCAGAAAAATAACCAACAGACCGATCGAAATGGCCAGCGCGATCATGGCGTTGATGAATGCTTGCAGGCCGGGGATATTCGTGGAGGTCATCAACGAAAGAAAATCTTTTAGCGGTCGGACCGTGTAGCCCGGCAGTTCATGACGGATTTCGTCCATGACGTCTTCCGTGTGTTCCGGCCGCGTGCATTTGATCAAGAAAATCGACGCTTTGTCGCGCGCACCAACAAGGTCCTGTAAAGTGGCCAGCGGCACGAAGAGCCGCGCGCCTTTTCCATGTTCGATAATGGCCGCGACGTGCCAGTCGTGATTCAAAAGATTGTAGGTGTCGCCCACCTTAATGTGCTTGGCCTTTGCAGCCCAGTCGTCCACCAGCAGATCGTCCGGGCCTTCCATGTCATGGCCTTCCAGAAACACGAAGCCGCCGGAAACGGTGCGGAAGCTGTCGCGGTCGATTCCATAGATAACATCCACGCCGCCAGTGGAATTAAATTGCAAGAGGGCGGGAGCGACGGCCTGGACGTATTTAAGTTCGGCAAGCTTGCCACCGATTTTGATCGGCATGGGGGATCCGCTGAACCCAAGAAAGATGGAAGCGGCGGGAGGCTGCAGCATGATGTCAGCACCGATTCCTTCGATGCGCTTTGCGGTTTCCGTGAGCAAGCCGCTGGTGAGCCCCACAATGAGGACCACCAGTGCGACCTCCACGGCAACGGCCATCACCCCGATCAGCGTACGCAGCGGACGGTGGAGTAAATTGCGGACGATCAGCTCGCCCATCATGGCTGTTTGCTCTCCGCGCCATCGCTGACCTGCACAAGCTCTGTTCCCGCAGGCTGTTCGAGCTTGAAGCGCTCGGCCGGGATCTCATCATTCAAGCTGATCTTTGTCACCTGCAGGTCCAGCTTGTAATCATCGTGCGGACGTTCGAGCCGTATGGCCCTCGGAAACGAGGTCACGCCATCCGCAGGCGCCGCCGGAGTATTCTGGCTCGGAGCGTTTTCTATCGGGCGCCAATCCGCCAGATGGACGTCCGACAGCAGGAGTCCTTTCGGCCCGAAAGTCTGCATCCGCGCGACATGCAGATCGGAGCGGTCAAACCAGATTTCGCGCAGAATTTCCACCTGGTAGCCGCCGCGCAAAACCGCCAGTACGTAGTAGCGCGCGTTTTCGTCGTTGAACTCTTTCAAGTACACGGCTTCTTCTTTCCTGATTTCCGGCCAGAGCAGCGCATCCAGCAAATGCTGCGGGCGGAGATTTTCGATCGGTTTGCTGCTGTTCCGTTCGACGGCTACGGGGCCAACCAGGAATTTGTTCTTCGATGGGATCAGAACTCGAAACGTGTCGCCGTCGCTGCTCATGTCGAAAACTGTTTTTCCAATCACCGGGGCCTGCCCAATCATGCGAATTTGCGCCGGCCGCGCCGCCAGAAGAAACGCTTTCACTTCGTGATACTCGACGATAACTCCGCTGTAGGTTGAGCCAGCGATGGGCGTCAGCTCCACCGTGGCATTGAGTGTCTTTATCCCCCGCGCGATCTGATTGTAAAGATCGAGGAGCTCTTTGCGCGAAGCATCCCTTGCGACCGGTTTCTGCGATTGCGGCACTACGACCTTATTACGCACACCGTTTCTGACGACGCAGCCGCCGGAAATTGCAGCCACTGTCGCCAAAAGAACCCAGGTTGGCACACGTCGAATCAACTAGTTCCACCCCCAACTGTACAATTTAAGCAATCCAACAACCACTTGGATGCCCATCAAACCACGAGGGACACACCCACTGAGGGCACTCAATTGGGCCGCGCAATGTGCACGTCAAATGGCTGGACCGCCGGGCGCAGCCGCCGGATGACTTCACTGGGCCAGAGGGTTTCGCTCAGGAGCGTAGCCCAGCCGCCTTCCGGCTCGCATATCGCGCAAAGGGTATAGCGGGCGTAGACAGGTTGGTAGGCATCCAGCCCGCGCTTGGAGAGGTCGCCCTCAAGTGCTGCATCAGCCTCGTTCGCCGCCACGCCGATCCTGATGCCAAAGGTTTCCCCTTCGAACCGCTCGAAAATTTGGCGCAACAGTTCCTGACTCGGCTGCGGCAATACCACGCAGCGCTCGGCTGCCTCTCGCAGTGCAATTCCGCGCGCTTTCGAGAACTCCCGGACGCGATCGATGTGGCTGAAAAAATCCACCACGTACGGTTCGCCCGCCACCAGGGCCGGGAAAACCGCTGACCAGATTTCCGCGGCTTCCTTGCCGCGCACCGGCTCGCGATTTTCGGTTTCCACCAGCTCGAGTCCCACGGCTTTTACCCCGACGCCCAGGTCTAGTGCCTGAACGTCCAGTGAAAATGGCGGCAATTCGAGCGCGCCACCGCCTGGAACCGGACTGCCTGCCGCGCTCATTCGATAGTCTCGGTTTCCGCGTCAGGAAACTTGTCGCGGAATTCCGGGGAGTGTTTGCGCACTTCCAGCCAGTCGAAGAATGTGTCCGGTGTCTCCAGCCAGATGCGAAACCAGTTCGCCATCTCCACTTTTTCTTCGCGCTTGTGCCGTTCGACTTTGTGATTTCGAGAAATCATCTCCGCCCGGCGCTTGCCGAGCCGCGCCACGTTCAGCACGCGCTGCACCGCGGCGTGCTCGCCTTGCGAGCGGAATTTACGCATCAGCTCATCCAGACGCATGATGCTGACCTCTGCATCTTCGAGCGTTTTGAAATGCAGCAGATCCTCAAACTCTTCTTCGTACTGCTCCTCGGCCTCTTCCTGCAACGTCAGCAGGACTCTGTGTCCGGCATCTTTGAGCACTTCCGCGATGTAATCCGACCCCGTTTTACCGGCCTCGCCATGCTCCGCAACGAGCCGCCGGCGCAACTGGTCGATCTCCGCAGGAGTCCACTTTTCCACCTTGATCTCGCGGGCGGTATCGAGGATTAGCAACTTTTTCGTCTTTGCTTCTTCGTTCATCGAGCTGCGCCTCGGTGCGGCTTTTTGTGCTTCTTCTTCAAGCTGGGCGGCGGTGGCGGCGGTGGCGGAGGATCCGCCGGCAGTCCCGCCAGAAGCCGACGGTACTTCACCACATTTTTGTTGTGTTCCGCTAGTGTGGGGCTGAAGAAATGGCCGCCCTGCGTGTTGGCCACAAAATAAAGATAGTTCGACTCCGCAGGCCGCAGCGCAGCACGCAGAGAGGCTTCGCCCGGATTTCCAATGGGCCCGGGCGGTAGCCCTGCATGCTCGTACGTATTGTAAAGCGAATCGAAACCAAGGTCCTTGCCCGTCAGCGACCCGTTATATTTTCCAAAGCGCTCCATTCCATAGATGACCGTGGGGTCGCATTGCAGGCGCATGCCTTGGCGCAGGCGATTTTCGAAAACTCCTGCAACCAGCGGCCGCTCCTCCGGCTTCGGGGTTTCTCTTTCGACCAGGGACGCCAGCGTCACGATTTTGAGCATAGCGCGGTGGTCGCCCCCACCCGCTTGCTCACTGGTTGCCGGCGGTGCAAGGTGCTTCCACTCTTCCTTGAACTTGCGCACCATTTCGGCGGTCAATTCGCCCGCCGAAGGATGGCGCGGGAGTTCATACGTGGCGGGGAAGAGGAATCCTTCAAGCGTCTGCGCTCCCGGCGCGAAATCGCGAATCAGAGCGGTGTCGCCGGCGGCATAAAGAAAATCGCCCGCGGGCATGAATTTCCCGGCAGCCAGTTCGCGGGCAATGTCAAACATCGTCTCGCCTTCGCGCACCGTGAACGGCTGCTGGTAAACGTCTCCTTTGGCAAGTTTCCAGAAAACATCCTTGCCGGTCGCGGCGTGATCGAAAAAATATTCTCCGGCTTGGAGTGTGCGTCTTGGATTCCGGCGGGCGTAAATCTCAAACGCCGTGGCGCTGCGAATCACACCATTTTTCTTCAGTAGGTAGGCCACATACCGGCGCGAAGCTCCGTGCGGTACGTCCACGAAAACACCTTCCGGTGCGAATTGCTGGTAAGGGTTCGTCATGCCGTACCACATCCAGACGGCTGCGCCGCCGGCAATCAAGAGAATCAAAAGGATGATAGCGAGAATGAACTTCAAATCGGCCTCACGCGTTCAGTTTTTGAAATCCCTCAAGCATTCTCTGCCTAAGCCCCCTGCCGCTCCAAATACTCCTTCAAAATTACAGCCGCTGCCACGGCATCCACAGTCATTTTCGCCTGTGCTTTCTTCGGCTTCCTGCTGCTGGTTAGTTTCTCGTCGCGGATGAATCTTCCCTGAACCTCCTCCAGCAGCCGTTCCGCTTCCCAGCTCGTCAGCCGCTCGTCCACCATTTCCACCGGCACACCAATCTGTTTCCGCACGCGCTGCGCGAAGCGCTCCACTTCTTCGGCCATTTCGCCGTGTGTACCGTCCATCCGCAGCGGTAGCCCAACCACGATCTGCTTTACGCCGTGTTCGCGCACCAGCTCGCGCAATCGCCGCAGGTCCTCGTTCCGGTTGATGCGTTCCAGCGTGCTCAGCGGTTGCGCCATGCGGGTTTCGGAATCGGCGAGAGCGAGCCCTATTCTGGCACGTCCGTAATCAACGGCGAGAATCGACCTGCGTACACCCGTGTTCAGTTCGGCGGTGGTCCTTGGCACTCACCTAGTATACCGGGAAGCTCCTCGACAAATATGGGATGCTTCCCAAGGAAGCTAATGATGCAGAAGAATTCGGACTCTACCTTGTTGAATGTCTAGGGTTTACGGCCGCGCTGGCCGCTTTGCCACGCGTCCCAATAACCCAGCAATTTCAGCTGCTGGTCGAGGCCGGTCTCTTTCACCAAAATGTCGAGCTCGGCGCGGGTGAGGCGCTTGCCGAGAGGTTCGGTGCGGTCGGCGATGCCCCAGACGGTCAACGCGGCGAGCGCAGTGTGCAGCTTCAGTTCGCGCATGTCGACTTTGTCCAGCGTGTCCGACGCCGCGTGGTAATTTGGCAGGTAGTTGGCCTCTTCCTGGTTGGCGACGAGCGTGGGCACTCCTTCAAGCAGGAAATCAAAATTGTCCGTGCCGAACGAAGCGTCATACGTGTGGGCGTTCGCGCCCCAGGATTCGAGCGGCTTCAACACCTCACGGACACCGGCTTCGATATCGCGGCGCCCGCCCAGCGAATAGCCGGTGACGCGGCCGATGCCGGAGTCATAGGTGATCATGGCGCGGATTTTGTCGAGTTCAGCGCGATGGGCCTTTACGTATTCGAACGAGCCAACCGTGCCTTGTTCTTCGCCGCTGAAGAGCACGAATCGAATCGTGCGGCGAGGCAAGAGCCCGGTGGCCTTGATCGCGCGCGCGGCTTCGATCACCAGCGCGGCATTGCAGCCGTTGTCAAGCGCGCCGGTGCCCAGTTCCCAGGAATCGAGATGCGCGCCCAGGATGACGGCCTCATCCGGCTTTTCGTAGCCGCGGATTTCTCCGACAACGTTTTCCTGTTCGATGGGCCCACCGATTTTGTTGGGCATGTCCAGCCCTACGCGGACCCTTGCTTGGTAAGCGGCGACGGTTCGCGCCAGGCGCAACCCGTCTTCACGCGCCAGTACGGCCTGAGGAATCTTGTCAATCTCCCCGGCCAGGGAATTCGTGTGGCGATAAAGGAGCAACCTTTCCCGAGCACCGATCCAGAGAATCGCCGCAGCGCCTTCTTTGACGGCGCGGTCAATGATCATCGGTGGGCGAAGATACTCGTTGAACAGGTCCGCCCAGGTCGAACCAATATCACTGTGCACCAGTAGGATCGCCCCTTTCATGGAAGCGCCCGCCTTCCTAAGATCATCATCCGTGCCGTAACCCACATCGATGACGCTTGCTTCAATGCCGCCCGCTGGCGTTCCAGGAGACCACCCCTCCGCCTTCAACCGCACAGGAAATTTCACCGGGCCGAGGAGCTCGAGCCGCGTATCGCCTTCGCTCCACGTCACAGCAAGCGAGTACTTTTCCGTGTGGACGTCAATCCCCGCGGCGCGAAATGCAGTGACACCCCACGCGATGGCTTTGGCCATTTGGGGCGTTCCGGTCACCCGTCCGCCGATTTCGTCAGTAAGCCGCCACAGATTTTCTTCCATGGGTGACGGCCCCATCACGATCGGAAGAATCTTCGCCGCGGCTTGCGCGCAACTGGATGTGTCTAGGACGGAGCAGGCTGTGGAACTCATGACGCCTTGCTTTGGACCGAGCGCGTCCTTTTGTCCCGATGGCAACTGTGCCGAAGCCGGGAACGAGGAAGCAAAAACGCAAAGAAGTATTGAAGCAAGGAGAATCGTGCGGTGGGGCATGAATGGGCCCTCTTTTCTGCGGAGTCTGATACTTGCGTTCTGAAGTTCGCTTGCGGCGCGGATTATACCCAACGAAGCGCCATCCGAGCATCGGTTCATCAGATGCCGGCGGCGCCGCAGCTGCTAGTTCTTCGGCGCAAGCCCAGGATCGAGAACGCAATCGGCGGCGCGCGCCACTTGCACCATCTCCGCGACATCGTGGACGCGGACGATGTGCGCACCGTTCAGTATGCTCGCCGTCACCGTCGCGGCCGTACCCCAGATGCGCTCTTCCGGGAGCGCGGGTTTGCCATCGCGAGCCAAAGTCGCGCCGAGAAACCCTTTGCGCGAAGTGCCAACCAGCAGCGGGTGGCCGAGCTTGGCCAGTTGAGCAAGTTTCTGCAACAACTCATAGTTCTGCGCGTAGCTTTTGCCAAAGCCGATGCCGGGGTCGAGGATGATCTGCGACTTAGCGACTCCCGCTCTTCGGGCGATGGAGAAAGATTCTCGCAGGCCCTGCAAGACGTCACTTACCACGTCACGCGCGAAGGGGCCTTTTTGCATCGTGCGCGGCTCGCCGTGCATGTGCATCATGATAAGCGGAACACCATGACGCGCGGCCACTCCCGCGATGCGAGGGTCGTTCTTCAAGCCTGAAATGTCATTGATGATTTCCGCGCCCGCATCGAGCGCGGTCTCCGCGACCTCGGCTTTTTGCGTGTCAATGGAAATGGGGATTTTCAAAAGTCTGCGCAGGCCGCTGAGCACGGGAAAGAGTCTTCTCCATTCTTCCTCCGCGGAAATTCCTTCCGAGCCGGGCCGCGTGGACTCTGCGCCGATGTCGATGAGATCGGCGCCGACGCGCTCCATCTGCATGGCGTGCTCGATCGCATGTTCCTCGTTGTAGAACTTGCTGCCGTCGGAAAAACTGTCCGGCGTCACATTCAGGACGCCCATAATAAGAGTGCGCTTGCCCAGAACCAGAGTACGGGACGGGAGTTTGAGGCGGAAGAGTTTGCGGCGGAGCATTGGCGGAAGTCAGTTTAGCGCGAGAAACAAAGAAAAAGATAACGCAGAGACGCAGAGAACATAGAGGCAGCACTGAAAAGGGCGCGCGACAAACGCGTGCGAGAGGCGAGTTGGACTAGTCGAGGTCGAAATCGCGGATGGGTTTGCCAGCCGGGGCATCCTTGGCTTTCTTCATGGCCTCTTCGAATTTTTTCGCCAGGATGTCTTCCTTGTTGGTTTCCTGCATCCAGGAATCGCGGAATTTGTCTTCGCGTTGGCGGTTTTGCTCGGCAAGAATCTTCTGAGCGTCGGTGAGGTCCACATCTGGCCCAGGCTTCACGGGTGCTTCGTGCGAGAGCACCGCGCCGAAGACGGCGTCCACGACCAGCTTGGCGTGACAGCACGGACAAGTCACATTCAAATTCTCGCCGCTGCGATTTCCCATGAGGCTATTCTACGCCGTCCGCTTGAAAAAAGAAGGGCGCAGCACGGCTGCACCCTCCGAAGAAAGCTGCACGCGTTGGTCAGGCTTTCGCCGGGTTTTCTCCGCGGGTGAAGCCGGGAGCTGGGCGCAGTTCGGGGCGAACAACCTTGGGGTCGGTGATGGGTGCGGCCTGCGTGGGTGGCGGAGGCGGGGGCAGCTTCTCCGGCAGCGGCTTGCCTTCCATGAGCAGCTTCACCTCGTTGGCGTCAATGACTTCGCGTTCGAGGAGAGCCTGCGCAATGCGTTCGAGGGTTTCGCGATTGGTGGATAGCAACTTCTTTGCAGCCTCGTAACCGCCATTCACAATGCGTTTCACTTCCTTGTCGATCTGGATGGCGGTGTCTTCGGAGTAGTCGCGGTGCTGGGTGATTTCGCGGCCCAGGAAGATGGCTTCGTCTTTCTTGCCGTACGCCAGCGGTCCGAGCTCGCTCATGCCCCATTCGCAGACCATGTTGCGCGCGATATCCGTGGCGCGTTCGATGTCGTTACCCGCGCCCGTGGTGATGTGACCGAGAAAAATTTCCTCTGCAGAGCGGCCGCCCATCAGCACGGCGAGCATGGTTTCAAGGTATTCGCGCGTATAGGTGTGTTTGTCGTCTTCCGGCAACTGCATGGTTAGACCCAGCGCCATGCCGCGCGGGATGATGGTGACCTTGTGGACCGGATCGGCGCCCGGCGTCATTGCGGCGACGAGCGCGTGGCCCGCCTCGTGATACGCGGTGTTCTTCTTCTCTTCATCTGAAAGAATCATGGACTTGCGTTCGACGCCCATCAGGACTTTGTCCTTGGACATCTCGAAGTCCACCATCATGACGAACTTGCGGTTCTGGCGCGCCGCCCACAGAGCGGCTTCGTTCACCAGGTTCGCGAGGTCCGCGCCGGAAAAACCCGGGGTGCCGCGAGCGATGATGGACAAATCCACGTCATCGGCAATGGGAACCTTGCGGGTGTGCACGCGGAGAATTTCTTCCCGGCCTTTCACGTCGGGGCGAGCAACCACAACGCGGCGGTCAAATCGGCCCGGGCGGAGAAGCGCTGGGTCGAGAACATCCGGCCGGTTCGTGGCGGCGATTAAGATCACGCCTTCGTTCGATTCAAAGCCGTCCATTTCAACGAGCAGCGCGTTCAGCGTCTGTTCGCGCTCATCATGCCCGCCGCCGAGCCCGGCCCCGCGATGGCGGCCCACGGCATCGATTTCATCGATGAAGATGATGCAGGGAGCATTTTTCTTGCCTTGCTCGAAGAGATCGCGCACGCGGCTCGCACCGACGCCGACAAACATCTCCACG
>Ga0137394_10004951_pt1 | contig 10122 bp, 1 predicted proteins | sample czobulk116metaG_FD_108278 | JGI IMG/M metagenome (GOLD analysis project Ga0137394, IMG submission 108278) | Vadose zone soil microbial communities from Angelo Coast Range Reserve, California, USA - czobulk1.16 metaG | ecosystem: Environmental > Terrestrial > Soil > Vadose zone | place: USA... | reverse complement strand
ATGCGCAACACGATGATCCTCCCCGGAACGGCGGATCCCGCCGCGATCCTCTCGGAGGTGGCGGACGGGATCTTCGTCTGCCGCATGGGTGGCGGCGAGGTCGATGTCGCCACAGGGAACTTCGTCTTCAACTGCTCCGAGGCGTACCGGATCCGCAACGGCAAGCTCGCCGAGCCGCTGCGCGACGCCACGCTGGTCGGCAACGGCCCTCACGTTCTCTCGACGATCGACGCGGTGGGCTCCGATCTCGGCTTCGGTGTAGGGACGTGCGGGAAGGAGGGCCAGGGAGTTCCCGTCGCCGACGCGCAGCCGACCCTGCGCATCCCGAAGATCGTCGTTGGCGGCGTCGAGGGGGGGGCGGGGAGATGAGCGACGCGGCCCAGCTCGCCGATCAGGCCGTTTCGGTTCTCTCCGGAATGAAGCTCGAGGCGGAGGTCTACCTCGAGGACAACGCGATCACGAGCGTCTCCGTCTCGGGTGGAAGGGTCGAGAGCCTCGAGATGAAGGAGGAGCGAGGGGCCGGCATCCGCGTTTTCGACGGAGGCCGCGTGGGTTTCGCCTACACCGCCGATCTCGGCGCCGGCGCGGTGCGCTCGGCCGCCTCGGCGGCGAAGGCGTTCGCCGCTCATATTGATCCGGAAGCCTCGAACAGGATTCCGCGCCCGGAGCCGTCGAATCTCCCCGATCCCGAGCCGGGCGATCTCTCGGTCGGAAGGCTCGAGGCGTACCGGAAAACCGCGATAGCCCGGGCGATGGAGGAGGCGGCGCGCGCCGTGGACCCCCGGATCACGCGGGTCCGCCAGGCGCGCTACACCGACGTCGTCGGGCGCGTCGAGATTCGGAACACAACGGGGCTGTCTCGCGGCGCTCCCTTCGCCCGGATCTACGGCGCGATGGAGCTCCAGGCGGAGCAGAATGGCGAGCTCCAGAGCGGTTACGCCAGCGACTTCGCCCTCAAGTTCGGCGGCCTCGATCCCTTCAAGATCGGCAGAGAGGCCGCCCGGAGAGCGCTGGCGAAACTGGGCGGGGTTCGCGCGCCGACGCAGCGGGCCGATATCGTCTTCGACCCCGAGGTGACCGGAGGCCTCCTCGAGGCGCTGAGCCCGACCCTCTCGGCCGACAGCGTCCTCAAGGGGAAGTCGATCATGGCGGCCCGCCTTGGGCAGAGAGTGGGGGCAGCCTCCGTCGATCTGGTCGATGATGGCCGCTTCCCCGGGGGGAACCGGACCTTTCCTTTCGACGGCGAGGGGAACCCGACGAAGAGGGTCGCGCTGATCGAGGGCGGGATCCTCCGCGGCTACCTGCACAACGTGTATACCGCGGCGAAGATGGGATGCCCGCCGACCGGGAACGGATTCCGGTCTTCCTACGCGGGACCGCCGCGGATCTCGACGAACATGATCTATCTGGTCCCTTCCGCGGCGACGCGGGAGGAGATCCTCTCCAGGGTGCGAAAGGGGTTCTGGATCTCCGAGGTGATGGGGCTCCACACGATTGACCCGATTACGGGAGAGTTCTCGCTGGGAGCCTTCGGCCACTGGATAGAGAGAGGTGCTGTCGGGGGTCCCGTCACGGGCATCGGCCTCGCCGGGACGCTCCTCGAGCTCCTGGGCAACGTGGAAGGGGTCGCCTCCGATCTGCGTCTCCTCCCCTCGGGGAGCGCCGGGTCCACCGTCCTCGTCAGAAACCTTTCCATCAGCGGGAGCTGATCGGCGGTCACTCCCATTAGGCTCCAGGCGTCCTCCCATGCGCCGCGCTAGGCGATTCTTTACCGTTTTCGTTCGTCGGTCCCCGGCTTTGCACCCAGATATTTTCGATTTGGCATAGTCGGGAGCGTCGGTGCAGATATGCGCAGTCAGCATCCGATGGGACGAGTCGTCGGCTTCCGCGGCCTTCGTCGAGCGCCGTCAACGGCAGTTAACGTTCATCGATATCGCCGGTTAGGGGATGAAGTGGAGTGCACGTCCGGCCCATAAAAAGGCGAAAAACTTGTTGACGCACTTGGAGAGTCTCCGTATATTACGGCCACTTCAAATTGGGCAAGACCGTTTCTGCGTGTGCAGGTGCCGCAATTCATGCTTTCCTGTCATTTGTTGGGGAGAGAACCTTAAGGGCGAGGGCGGTGGTGTCCTCGCGCGCATGACGTAACTGGGAGGAGGTCATGTTGAGATCAAGGTTTCCCGTTTCACTCTTGAAGGGAGCCATCGGGCTGGGCTTGGCGGTTCTCTTGATCGCCCCGGTGGCGGTCCTGTGGTCAGTGGGACCGATTACTGACGAGGATGGTCAGGGGAACTCGAGACCGATCGGGGTTGGTGGTGGACCGTCCAACGGTTACCCCCCCGAGCTTCTCGCGGTCCAACTCGCGTTCCTGCAGAAGTCGCACCGGGCGATGTACGACCGGACGACTCCTGTCTGGACACCCGAGATGGGTTCGCCGAGGATCGGGAATGTGGGTATCGGGCAGCTCTACTCGCCCGACACGATCCTTCTGCCGATGAGCAAGGGCGCCATCAATTCCAGGCGTCCCGCTGCCGTCGCGGAAAGCCTCAGGAAGTCGAGCAACGATCCTCCAGGTCTGCGCGGCGATTACTTCATCGCGCAGCTTGACCTCGCGGCGGTCAGCGGAAAGAGCAACGCCGACCTTCGCAAGGCCGTCGCCGGCTCCGGCGCGGAGATCCTCGAGTTCATCCCGAACAACGCCTTCCTGGTTCGCGTCAGGGCCAAGGATCAGCAGACCTTCAAGACCTCTTCCCTGTTCAGCTACGTCGGCGCGTATGAGCCGGCCTACAAGATCCATCCCGCTCTCGGCCGCAACAAGCTCTACAGCCCCGAGAAGGCGGCGAGCGACAAGATCGACGTCGTCATCCGCCTTCACCGCGGTGAGGGCAGCGCGGATCTCGAGAGAGAGATCATTCACGGCGGCGGCAGCGTCGCGTCGCGCAATGTTCTCGACAACGGACAGACCGTCATCGAGGCCAGCATCCCCTCGGCGGATGTCACGAGAGTGGCCCGCAGGGACGAAGTCTTCCAGATGACGGAAGTTCCCCAGTGGAAGAACCTCTCCCTCGTAACTTCGATTCAGACCGAGATGGGTCGCCTCATCGACCCGCGCGAGAACGGCGGCGCCTTCATCCGTCCGTTCTACGCCGAGAATATCGACGGCGGCGGCACGTACGTGACCGACCCGAACCAGATCCCCGGCTGCACTCCGTTCAGCCCTGCCACAGGCAGCGTGGATCCGAACTGCTACATCGTCGCTCCGCAGTTCGTGGGTCTCGTCGACAACGGTATCGATCTCGACTCCGCAGCGCTTTCGAACAGCACCACGAGGTCGTGCACCGGCACCACCTGCGACTCGACCACACTCAATGTCAATCCCACGACGGCCGTCGGCGCGACGCACCGCAAGGTCGAGCTCTACGCCAAGGCCACCGACAAGGACCACAACGGCGTCCTTGACGTCTGCGCGGGGTGCGGCGGCGAGGGGGACTTCCTCGGCTGCGGCGACATCAACTCCGGCGGAGAGACGCACGGCGCGGTCGAAGCCGGGACGATGCTCGGCAACCCGTCGGGCGGCCAGTTCGGCCTCGGATTCTTCTTCGAAGATGCCGACAACTCGAACCAGTTCGCCTCCTATTATAATGATGAGAACGAGAAGAACCTGCCGATGGACGGCCAGGCGCCAGGAGCGCGTCTCCTCTTCATCGATGCTCAGGGGAACGGCACCCCCGTAGACGGTCCGCCGCCGTGCGCGACGAACCGGCTCAGCGACGTCAACGTGGGGTCGCTCGTCGTTGACGACGTTCAGGCACTTGCCCTCCGCTGGGACCTCAACGGGATCGGATTCGGCGTGGGCGCGGGTGGCAACTACACCAATAACGGTGTCCTTCCTGCTCGCGGCGCGAGGGTCATCGTCCTCCCCTTCGGCTCACCGACGAACTTCGACAACAACATCGACAACGGCCAGGGGACTTACGCGGGGAACGCGCAGGATATCGACCGCTTCCTGTTCAACAACCGCCGCGTTCTGACGGTCGTTCCCGTCGGCAACGACGGCCAGGACCCGAACCTGGGGAACGACATCGATCCGTTCGTCCAGACCAATCCGAACGATGTCTACAACGCCCAGGACATCCAGGTCCAGGATCTCGCGACCGGCAAGAATATCGTCTCTGTCGGCTCGAACAACACCGACTCGTACCAGCTCAGCTCCAACAGCGGGCTCGACGGGACGGAGTTCATGGCCAAGTTCGCGTCGAAGGGCCCGGCGACCTTCGCTTCCGGGCGCATCGCCCCCCTCGTCGTGGCTCCCGGGGTCGATGGCACGCTCGGCAGCGGCTCCCGTGAGGGCGGCTACTCCGACGACTTCCTCAACTCGCACGCGGCGATCGTCTCCTTCGACGATGACCAGACGTCGGGTCCGTCGGGGACGGGACCGGTCGAGCTCATCCGCAACCAGGGGAGGACCGGAACGTCCTTCTCGGCTGCGAAGGTTGGTGGCGCTGCAGCCCAGATCCGGGACTACTTCGCCAAGGGGTATTACCCGAAGGGGATCCGCGGCACAGGCGCGGCAGTCAAGGACGTCAGCGGCATGCTCGTCAAGGCGCTGCTCGCGGGCTCGACGGACTTCGCCACAGGCCCGCCGCTCATCCCGGACTGCACGGCCAAGTTCTGCATCCAGGAGGGCTACGGCAAGGTCGAGCTCGCCAACATCCTTCCGCTCAAGTCCTACTCATCGACGCGGCGGCCGGGGAACACGAGCAACCTCAGCCTCCAGCCCGACACCCCGACCAGCATCGCCGTAGTGGATGAGCTTTGGAACGGCGGTCTCTCCGGCGACCAATTCAGCGTTCTCACCGGGGGGACGATCCTTAACTCCCACGGTTTCGGCGTTGTCCCGCTGGGTGGCCGCATGGAATACAAGTTCAAGGTCGATCACGGCGGCGCATCACTCAGGGCCTTCCTCGCGTGGTACGACAAGGACGGCGAGCTCCTGAACAACAACCTGGATCTCGAGATCCAGGACGGCGACTTCGACGATACCGTGGGGAGCTTCTGCTCTCCCGCCAAGGGGATAGGCTACGGCATCTGCGGTGGAATCGTCGACTTCAGCTCTGCGGGCGACGGCTCAGGTTGTACCCCGCAGCCCGCCGCCTGTGGCAACTGTCAGGATGTCACCGGGGGCTACTTCGATCCCACTTCCAAGAGCCCGTACATTCGGCGTTACCTCGGCAACAACTTCCGGGATCGACAGCAGTTCACTCACCATGCGGCGTGCAACGCGGGCACCCCGCTCACCCTCGATCCTGCGTCGCCCAACTCGCAGCGAGACAAGACCAACTCGACGGAAGGGGTATACCTCTACTACCTGAACAACGGTGACGCTACAGCCGGCGCGCTCACGCTGAGTCAGGGCACGGGCAGCTCCGGCTTCTTCAAGGCCATCGTCACTTTCCCGGATGATCCGGCCATCATCGAGGTGGGTGCACCGAACACTCCGTGCGTCGTGTGCACAGGCGCGGGATGTCCCGGAGACACGGTCGGCGCGACGGATTCGATCCTGACGACCGCCGACGGCCTGTTCTACATCGGGTCGGGAGTGGACGATCCGAATACGGCCGGCGTGGACGAGGCCAAGTGCAATTCGACCGCCGGCTCGCCCAGCAGGCAGCTCATTCCGAACAACTCGATCGGCCAGCCCTTCGGCCTTGTGGTGACGGGTCCGATCAGCTACGTGGGCAACAGATCAACCAAGGTTGAGACCGACAAGGGCGCCTACGACTGCTCCGATACCGCCTTCGGCCTGGAGATCACGGAGGATACGTTCCCGCCGCCCTCAGCGGCGACGGTGGCATCTCGTACAACGATTCAGGTCCTGAACGCGTCGGGCACGGTTCTGGACACCGAGGCGAGCGTGGCGCTCGTGAACAGTCCGGCCGCCAATATTTTCCGCACCTGGCGCGGTCAGCACTTCATCACGTCTCCGGCGCTGCGCCTCCAGTACATCGGCGGCCTGAATCCTTCGCGCAATCCGATCGCCAACAACGGCCTCATCGAGGTCAATGACGGCCAGCGGCTCCACGTCATCTACAACGACGCCGATGCGGGCGACGTTTCGGTCAGCGCGGACGCGGCCGTTTCGTGCCGTCCCAACATCGGCGACGCCTTCGTCGGACTTACGTCGGAGAACGTCAAGCCGAAGTTCGTCTCCGGTGGCTGCGACGTCGGCCGGTTCCGCGGTGGTCGAGGTGACTTCAACTTCGACGCCAAGGAGCGCGTCACGTACCAGGTCTTCTTCACCAACCACAGCTCCACTCACCTGAACGACCTGAGAGCCACCCTGACCTGTCAGAACCCCGCCGGGGTCAACAACCCGTGCCAGTATCTGACGATCATCGACCCGATCCAGAACCTCGGACGTGTGCCGTTCGGTCGTGAGGGGGCGGCGGCCTGGAACATCAAGGTCGCGGAAGCTCTGAAGGCCGCCGTCGACGGGAACACTCTTCCCGCGGCGGAGAGGGTCGTTCTCCTGAACGTCACCTTCACGGCGAGCAACTCGGACTTCGCGGCCGGTCTTTCCACGCAGACCTTCCAGTATCGAGAGGCTCTGCAGGCCGACAACGAGCGGTTCTTCTACAACACAGACAAGCCCACGGGCGGCAAGGAGTTCGTGGACTACAACCGGAACGGGCTGATCGAAACGGCCGAGCTTGCCAACGGCGGCGCGCGCGAAGAGCGCGAGATCCGCACGTACTCGACCTGGCTCGGGACCACCAACAACAGCCTCGCGATCTCGGGCGGGGCCTGCGGTGCGAGCCCGTGTATCCCGTTCAGCTTCGACAACAACAACGGCGGCTTGACCACCCGGATGGCGGCGGACAGCAAGCCGGGCGCCGGCTACCCCGCGTCCACGCAGGGCTTCTTCTACGGCACTGGTGGCGCGTGCGGCTGGCAGTCGCAGGCCGGCACACTCCCCGCCTCGGCGAAGGGTGTCTGGCACGCGGGCCAGGGGCCGATCCAGTCGATTCTCTCGGCTGGCGTCTGCGGCTCCTACGTCATGCCGAGCGATCTCTCGACCTCCCCGAAGAACGAGTTCGTGCACTGGACCCTCAGATCGCCCGAATTCAAGAAGGTCAACACGGGGACGGACGTTCGAGGCTTCCTGTTCGACGTGAGAATGGAGGATCTCGCCTGGAACTCCAGCGAAGAGCTCCTGGATGCCCAGGCAGGAATGTCCGCTGAAGTCGATACCAACCTCGACGACGACGGTCCTGTCGTCCTCGGCGACTCGTACACGTATCGTCCTCCGTTCCCCTCGATCTCCGGTGAGGCGAACGGCCCGAAGACCAACTCGGTCAACGGCGCACGGCGGTTCGGCCCGACGACCAACCCGTCCGGGGTGTTCGGCGACGAGGTTGGCCAGCCGGCTCCGCTGGCGGCCTATGACGCGGGCAACATCTTCCAGAGACCCTTCCTCGCCTGGCCCGCCACGGACTCCGACGGGAACGCCGCCAACGGCTTCACCGCCGACGAGCGGATCTCGACGGGCGGCAACTGCGGCCCTGTCCCGGTCGGTCAGCCCTGCAGGGGTGGCGGCTTCACGACGGCTGCCGGTCCTTCCAGGAACCGTGACCCGCTCGATACAGGCAGCGGCGCATTCAACGGCGGCACATTCGAAGACTTCAACGGCGCCTCCGGCTCCCGCTTCCAGTTCGAGCTGAACTGGACCCTCAGGGAAGGCGGCGCCGGCGCCGTCGGCTGGACGCTGGACGATCTCAAGTTCGAGTGGTCCGAGCAGCATCCGGCGGACCAGCTCAGCTTCACGACCGCGGCCGATGGCGGTTGCTCGATCGACGGAACGAATGGATTCCCGGCCGGCACCCAGGGCGTTTGCGGCCCGACGCCGGCCAACACCTGCGTCGGTGGACCAAGAGCCAGCCTCTTCTGCCGCACCGGCCGCAACGATGACTGCCGTCTCGTCTCCACCGAGGGAGTCTGTACCACAGGCACGTGCACGGCCGGCCTCCTCGGGAAGACGCCATGCTCGGATCAGAACGACTGCGACCTCGGCGTCTGCAGCTCCGGGAACTCCGAGATCGGCTGCGCGGTGGACGCGGACTGCAAGCTGGCCACCAACGATTGCGACGCCATCCACGTTCGTAACGTGGGCAGCTCCGCTTTCACGGCGAGTCAGTGCGCTTCAATCAACGTCGAGAAGCTCTTCCTCTATAACTGCACCAGCAGCCTCAAGGCCACGGTGCAGGACGACACCCCGAACCTTTGCGGCGTCGGTGCCGGTTGCACCACGTCACCCAGGCAGGTCATCGTGAACGCCCGCAGCGCCGAGTTCCCTCTCGGCACGGACTTCAAGCTGACGGAGACTTCCAGCCTCTCGGGAGTCTTCACGGGTGAGATCCAGATCAGCGCCTCGGCCTCCCAGCCGGGGATCCTGTTCCTGCAGTCGAACCCGGGGGAGAACGTCAACCTGGCCTTCGCCTATGACGACACCGACTGCGATCTCGACTCCGACGGCCAGCTCCGTGAGGATGATTTCACGGACAACGACGGCGACGGCGTGAAGAACTTCGGCGCCGACAACGTCTCCGCCGACCAGGACCCGGTCAAGACGTACATCGGCGGCGGCAAGGTCTCCGACGACGATAACTGCCAGAACATCTGGAACGCGGTGGGTGTGGCGCAGGTCGACAACAACCAGGACGGAACGATCACCGCCGCCGACTGCCACGTCGATCCCAACCACAACAAGACCGGTCAGTGCGACTTCGATGACGACGGCAGGGGCGACGTGTGCGACAACTGCCCGAGAGCGGCCGACCCGGCCCAGCTCGACACCGATGCCGACGGCATCGGGAACGTCTGCGAGGATAACGACATCGACAAGGACGGCGAGCTGAACAACAACGACAACTGCCAGACGGTCTACAACCCGACGCAGGCTCAGGCGAGCGGCGGCGGCCACGGCGGCAGCGCCTTCAACCGCGGCGTCCTCTGCGACGCCACCGGCACCAACGGCGACTTCGACGGTGACGGCGTCGATGAGAACGTTGACAACTGCCCGAACGAGGGGCTCCAGGAAAATGGCTCCGGCGGGTTCTTCCCCGGTCCGTGCCCGGGAGGTACAAAAGCCTGCACCTACAACCCGGACCAGCGTGACACCGATAACGACAGCGTCGGCGACGTCTGCGACAGCGAGGACTTCGACGGCGACGGCGTTACGAACGCCATCGACAACTGCCGGACGGTGTACAACCCGGCCGATCCGGCCCTGCAGGCGCAGGCCGACTCCGATGGTGACGGACGCGGTGACGACCGGAGGGGTACCGACACGGTCGGCGTCTGCCAGCCCGGCAACGCCAACGCCGGGGTGCGATGCCTCCCGGTGGGGACCGCAGCCAACTGCGTCACGGGTCCGCCCCCCAACGGGACGGGCGCTTTCTGCATCCAGTCCGCCGACCAGTACTGCGACTTCGATTCGACCGACGATAACTTCAACGGCGTCCCCGACGACCTGATCCAGTTCACCACCCGGATCGACTGCAGAAACGGTGGTGGAATTCAGGGAACGCCGATCCTGGATATCGCCAACGTCCAGGTGGCGGCGGTGACCGTCACCGACGACGGCACAGCCGACCCGGTCTGCAGGAAGCTCCCGGGCGATGGTGACCCGAACCCCAACAACGCTCCGGTGTTGCTGGATCCGTGCGCCCACGATCCCAACGGCGTTCCGATCAACACTCTGTGCGACACGCCGCCGGGGACCATCCATAACGGCGTCTGCATCCACTCGCCCGACAGCATCATGGACCCGGGTGAGACGGCCACCGTCGCCTTGTCGGTCGCCAACTCGACCGTGACGGCGACCAACGTCGCTCGAAACCTGACCAACGCGACGATCGGCATCGTTCCGCAATCAGCGACGATCGGCTGCGTTCCGAAGGCAACTACCCTGGTTCGGTCGCTTCTCAACGACGGTGGCACGCATCCGGCGCCGTCCGGCACCTGCTCGGTGGGTGGTGCACAGTGCGAAAACTTCGGTGGAGTCTGCGCGACAACCGGGACATGCGTCCGAGACCCGCTTCTCCGCTTCATCGTCAGTACCTT
>Ga0137394_10004950_pt1 | contig 10125 bp, 15 predicted proteins | sample czobulk116metaG_FD_108278 | JGI IMG/M metagenome (GOLD analysis project Ga0137394, IMG submission 108278) | Vadose zone soil microbial communities from Angelo Coast Range Reserve, California, USA - czobulk1.16 metaG | ecosystem: Environmental > Terrestrial > Soil > Vadose zone | place: USA... | reverse complement strand
CTTCCCATTCGTTTTGTGTGACTTGCCTGCCCACACTTCTCCTTTTCTGCTGTCCCATCACCATTTGTCTTAGTGGCCCTGCCGTTGGTCACTCTTGTTTTCTCTCCGAGTCATCCCTTTGCTTATTTTCTTCCCCTCACGTTGTCCAGCCTTTTCCGTTGTGAACAACTTTGCCATGCAGCCAACATACAATGGGCTTCTCCGGTCTCAGGGAGAACACTGACCGGCCTGTCATCTTGTGGCAAAGCTGTGTAAGGGCAGCGTGTGCGCTGGCCCTGCACAAGTCTATTTCCCTGCATGTCCGACCTCATCCGATAGCCGACGCTGTGTGTCCACCGCGCGCTCGCTTCCTCGTGCGTTCCACCACGAGTGATCGTCGACCTTCCCCTTCCTCGCACCTCATTTCGTGCGCCCACGTGGTCCTGGAGAATCAAGGGAGAAATAGTACACATTAAGGTATATTGTGAGTAGGTAGCGAATGTTATAAAAAGCCGTGCCATCACCTCGTCGAAAGATAGGCTAGAAGAGACGGACACTTTCCCCCCTTCCTCCTCCGCGCGAACTCTCCTCGTCAACTGCCACTACCGGTCCATCGCAGGTCCCTCGCCGTATTCTATCGCCCGCCGACGACGCCAACCGAGCTACCGTGCTATCACGACGCTTGTCAGTTCGAGGGCTCCTTCCTACTTCAAGCCTCTGCCATGCCGTTTCTCTTAGTCGTTCTCAGCCGTGTCGTCAGTCTCAGCCACCGCCCGACAAGTTGTGTCATATTCAAGCTGTCGTTTCTGCCACCGCCGCCCTCGCCGTTCGTGCCACGCGCACACCTCTCCTCCTCCTCCTTTCCTTTGCCTTCCCCTCTTGCGCGTTGCTTCCCTTCCGGGAACGTGATGTGGCCTCAGATCTCCAGGTCGCGAGACCAACCCCTTACTCACTCACTCGAGGTCCTCCTAGGATCTCGCGTTACAGCTGTAAGCGGACTCAAAATCACTACGAAACTTTTTCACTGAAAAGTGACCCGAGAGTCGACATGGCAGGCTCAACTTTTGACTTTGAAGAGGAGATTTGGCTAGTCATAAACAATAGACCGCAACGTATAGTAGATTCGACAATATAATTTGACAGCTCAAATGTAGATATTAAAACTCGGTAAACACAGTAAGTTATGCGTTGACAAGAATCAGGGGGAAAAACTCGACAGACCAGGAAAAACAGCCCCAACTTGAGTGTGATGAACTCAAGTACTTTTCTTTGCTCGCAAACTCCGCTTTGGTGGTTCATACCCCACTTCTTTGAGATGACTGGGTAAGGTGGATGCACGACCTGACCTCGTTGCCTGCTCTGGCTTTGCTGCTTCCTTCGCTTCCTTCGCTGCCTTTGCTGCCACCTTTGCAGCCTTTGCCGCTTCAATTGCCGCCTCCTGTGCAGCTTTTGCCTCCTTCGCCAGCCTATCAGCCTCTTTTTCTTCTTTTGTAGCCTCTGTCACCTCTTCACCTGTCGTCTCTGAGTCCCCGGTACTCTTCGCATGCTGCTTCTTCCTCAGCTTTGATGTGCCACCGTCCTTTGTGCCTACCAAGGCATCGTTTGCCCTTCTCTTCCTTGTGCCTCCTCTTTTATTCCCGGAGTTACCTTGCGACTTCCCACCACCTCGCGTCTGATCTGCGACAGCTTCATTCTCCTTTCCATTCGGTAAACCAAGTAGGCTGGCAGGCAATTGGATAGCTTTGCTGGGCACCTGAAGAGGACACTCCTGGGTAGGGACAGATGCGAGCGGAGGCGCAACATGCGGAACGATGGTCCCTGGAAGAGAGGGAGGGGGGTTAACGTCGCTGATCGGAGGTGGCAAGAGCGAGGGTGGATGCGCATCCGGTAAGTGAAGTCCCTGGGAATAACTGTTCAGCGATGGGTCCGATAGGAACAAGGACTCGGAAAGATTGGCCGTGGGTGAGTCTTGAATAGCTGAAACAGGTAGCAGTGTTGGTGAGAAACTGATCATCCCCGTTTCTGGTACACCTTGTGTCGATGTTGGGACCGGCAGTCCCTGGGAACCTGCTTGGGAAATCACTGGCACGACCGCTGGCTGTGTAGCCCCCAATGCCAGATTAGTGTTCTGCAGGCTATCGTGAGGGAGAGAGCTGAAGATATTGTCGAACCAGAGATCCGATGGCCTGTTAGGTCCTTGAAAAGTAGTCCAATCAACATCGGTAGGGTTGCCAAAACCTTGATCGTCGTATCGATCACAAAGGGATGGACCCATCAAAAGAGATGTCGAGTCAAACACAGGTAGCAGCATGGCCGACTGCCCTGGGTTGGCAACATTGCTGGATTCATGGGGCAAGGGAGCTGGTTCGTTGGTTGGAGCGTCTCCTAGCGACATCTGTCCTTGAACTAGGATACACATACTTGGTCAGGACCGGTAACTCCGACTGGATTGAACGCGTACCTTGCAGTGCCTCATTGATCTGTTGACTGTTCCCTCCGATCCGATATTGGACATCGGCTGGCACCTCGTCAACAGGCTTGTCAACAAGTTGGCTGACTTTCTGACACCCATTCCTTGACGACAAATTGCCAGAGCTATGTACGTCCGTGGTCCCATGACTCCCATCCACATGATTTTCGCCCACTTCATTTCCTGTCGCTTTCAACTCATCTGAGCCCTTGAAAATACGACGAGAACATTCTTCCGGCGCTAGTGACATCGAGGGTTGTTAACTGAACTTTTTGTGCATGACTACTTAAACCCACTCACGGAAATATGCCTTTCCATATTGCAGCATCATGTCCTGTAACCGGCTCCACCCTTCCGGATCGAACTGAGGCAACAGCTTCTTCGTCATTCCTTTCGAGGTGTCAGACTGAATCCTGGAATAAATTGAGTCAGATTTCCGCAGAAACATGCCAGGCACTGTGCGCATGTATTGGCACACCGCACATACCACTGGCAGAGATGGCGACTGGCACCACCGGAAACGATGTGTGCCCTCGGGCTGAGCGCTGGCTTGCCGCCGAGAGCTCAGGTCCTGAAGCGATTCCCCACCAGCCCCTGCCCCAGCACCCTCCTATCCGACTAAGAGCAGTAGAAATATTACTTACGATTTCATTACGATTTCGCTGTTTGATGCTCCAAGCGGTGTTACGGCCAGAATGAGGATGTTTGCACCCAACCATTCGGACATTGCATCGGCAAAAGACGGAAGCACCTGTTCGGCAATCTTCCAAGCCCTAGGCATCCGAATGTTAGTCTACGTCCCACTGTCGCATGGTGTCTATGACTTACTGATCAAGATCTTCAGGTGAACCCGCGAATGATGCTTTATTCTTCCACTCCGCCATTGCGTTCTCGTTTTCTTTGTCAGTTTGTTTCATGATCTCATCCCGAACTTCTGAGGTCTCCTTCTCCCAACAGTCCCTTGCGTGCTCATTCCACATTTGAAGTCGTTCGTGAGGCTTCATGGAATCCTTTATCGATTCCCAGAGCGGGTCGAACGTTGCCTTAAGCCTTGCCTTATTGAGATTGCTGTATTTGCTGACAGCAGTTATCTTTCTAGGGCGAGCCACACTCCTTGATGTTATGCGCTCGATAATGTTATTGACGTAGGACTGGTTGACACTCCTGTCAGTGTAGCGGTGCCGATACCAACAGCCAAGCTTCTAATATAAGAAATAGTAAGTTTCGCATTACAGTCATGCGATAAAGTGGCTTACATCACGAAGTTCACGGTAGAACTTACTCCGTCGGTCAGACTCTAAGTTCTGCTTGTCCAGAGGTAATGTGGGATCGATATCTTTCGGGGTATGCATATCATCGTCATCACCTGGCTTTGGGTTGCCCTCGATAGCTAGGTTGTATCCAAACTGTTGGATGAATGATTTGGCTATCAGCGTGTAGAATCCGCCACGGTCAGTAGAGTCGATGAACCGATCCTTGTACGACTCAAGGAACTCTAGTTTTATGCCACTGAACGCGTTCTGTCGGCCCTGTTGCCTGGGTTCGCCCAGTAGCTTCTTGCTGTCACGTTTCTTGGCCTTGGAAGCCCGTGCCATGGCAGCCATGTAGCGAAGGAATCTGGAATGGAGGGTGCGAGAACACAACCCGGATGACTATGCGTGATAAAACAGCGAGCAAAGGCGATCCGAAGTGAAACAAGAGGGCCTTGAAATCCGGATGCAAGACGGTGTGTGGGCTCGGTTCAGCGTTGGGTTTTAGTGCGGGGCAAAGGGAAGAGACGTGAGAATCCAACAAGGAATTAGGAGTTTTTAGATGAGGCGTTCGCTACATTCATCACTTCTACAGACATACGAGCAGTTTTTGAATAAAACCGAGTGCACGCCTCTGACTACGAAATGCCAAATGCCAAAGTGAGCGCCAGCCGGGAGATGGAGAGAGAGAAGGTGACCAAACAAATAGCGCTGAAAAGCGGCAAGGTGTCAGTTACAAACAACGGCATACCATAGGGCCCAGCGGGGAAGACGGGTAGTGAAGCTGCGGAAAGTCAAGTCCGGAGGGGGAGCAATGCCGAAAGTGGAGGGACATGCGTCGTTACTACTCGTTAAACACATAAAGCTAAGCTAGAGTCTGCTAGACAAGGTGAGCGGACAATGAATGAGAGATATTAATATACAGTGTTAGTACAGAATGCATATCGGGAGATCGATCATTGGTTATGCTAGCACGAGGACTCGGAGGCGCCCCACAGCAAGTGGCAGGAAGCATTGGCAGAGGTAGTGCTGTGCATGGCCTGGCTCGGCCCGAAAGGCTGCTGGGAATGGTTACGTCCTCGGGTGGGCGGAGGACGGTGAAGGCGCTGGGGAGGGTGTGGTGGGGATGGAGACTGTGGCGGGACGGGATGCGCCAATCCCACTTCTTAAGAAGCCGGACTCGGAGAAAGTAGTCGGGGGAAGGGGCAGCCCTGGGGCAGCGAGAAGCTCTTGCAACTATCGACGCACACGAACCAGGGGAGTGTGCGAGGCCGTGAACGCTGTACCTGTCCCCACCAAAGATACCGCCAGCGTCGAGCTCACTAGCGCAGCTGAGGGAGCCGCAACCGCGAAACCCGAGGCATTGGGACCTTGTGCGGGTGGCAAGGCCAGGCAGGGGTGCGAGTTGGGATGTCGAGAGAAAGGGAGGGCACGAGTGTGAACTTGAATGGACTCGAATGGAGAGAGGAGACACACAACCCAAGCCATCACCCCGGCTCACGGCCTGAGGCCTGGAGGAGGCGGTGACATTCCCAGCTCGGAAATGGATATTTGTCTGCGTGCCCCTTGTAAGCCTCCGCCAAACATGAGGCCTGAGGCGTCCAGCTGTCGCCGCGCTCGCTTTTGCTCAGCTTGTGCCACCGCTGCCTACCTTGTATTAGCATCTTTAGCAAGTACACCTGCCTTGGTCACTACTAAGTTACATTCTATGACCACTGCCATTTTGATGAACATTCACCCTGTCTACTGAAACAAGATAAGAAGGCGGCAGTGATCTTATGTATTAGTGTTCAAAAGAGATTGATTGATGCCCAATGTAGACGCAAGGCACTGCAAATGCTGCTAGAGTGAATGCGTATATGCGCGCGAAAGTTCTGCCAATACATTATAATGGGCGCGTATGCGTGCATGCGTCGACTCTCCGACAACAATGAATGAACTCATAAAGGTCTTATAATCCCAAAGCGAGACCATTTTCAAATGGGCATTGTCAGGAGGTCCGTGACTGCGAGCTAAATTAAGCTTACCAATTTTATGGTCGCCCCTTTTGTCAACATGGCCCACATCCGCTCACTCGCGCCTCTGTCACATCCAATCAAATCCTCAAAACTGTTCATTCATTTAACGAACCTCACTGCCCTCACCCTTGGCATGGCACACGCTAACCTAGTCCTCTCCTTATCCGTCACCCACCGATCATCCCCTCCCTGAGCGAGCCGACCGGGCACTGTCAAGTTATGCCCAGGACACCCTCCCTGAAACCCGTCGCACCCCTCCATTCCATACCAGTGACTTTTTCCCCTCAATACAATCCCATGTCATGCGGATTGCCTCCACTCCCGCCGATTCAGCGGACAGATCGTTCTCCGCTGATTCCCCGTTGGACGATGATCCACTTGTTTACTTGGACCCTGAGTCAAAATCTCCGAAGGCATCTCCCCGCGCATCGCCAAGGTAAATGTAGATCCATCCTCCCGTCCGACTCCTTCCCAGCCTCGGCCCCGCCCCTTTGTTCCCCTCGCTGACCTATTTTCTTATCAGGTCCAGCTTACCCTCGGAAGCGCTCGAGGAATTTCTTTCCATCCCTAGGCCGTCCCTTTTCCCTCCCCGTTCTCCGATCCTCCGTCCTCTTAGATACTCAGTTTCGTCGCCCCACGATCGTGCTCTGACACTGCCTTCCAAACCTCTGGGCGGGATCGACAACCTTTCTGTTCTCCCACGGGACGATTCTCGCACCCCCGTGCAGCTCCACTCAGCTCCCGCGCTCCCCAGCCCTGCGGAAACGAAGAGAATGATGCAAGAGCAGAAACACCCACACGATATTTTGGTTCCGGTCTGTTATGTACGCAGTTTACTCGTTCCCGCATCTTCCGAACTCCTTCCGTCTTTTGGCGCCTATTCGTATCGTTTACCACCTGTCCCCTGTCTTGTTAATAGTGTCCCCCATCTCCCGCATACACGATCGATCTTGTCACGGCCGCTCTTCCCCTGTTACGCCTTATGTTTTACTTCCCACATCTAAGATGGACTTTGTGCCCTTACATACCGATACGAATTCGTACGCATTACCCTTTCGGCTTTCTCCAAGGCCAGAGAAATCAAGTGCACATTCCCTCCCTCCATTCTGTGTGCTCTCCTTGCCCTTGACTGACCTGAACCTCTCCTGGTATGGTAAAGACAAAGTCGCGGTTGCTAACGCATCATGCTCAGCCGGCCCAGCGCAAGTTTATTACCTTGAGCAATACTTCGAAGCGTGTCCGCAAGGTCTTCACTGCATCGGCATCAACTAGCTCCCTTGTGCAAAACCAACTGGAAGAAGAGTCACTTGACGGTGGCCAGTCAATTATTGTGGATGATTTGGATGGCACTCCTGCCGACGTAGATTGCCCCGCCAACATCTCTGTACGCACAAAGGCTAAGAGATACCAAAATTCAGTACGTCCATGCCATCACTGCATCAAAATCAGCATTATCTGATCCGTGTCTCTAGGATGTGCCATTACTTACCTGGAAGCAGTATCGGCATGAATACCTAGATGCTTGCCTCGTGCTTGATGGCCGAGGACGATACAACAAGTGCTGTACACGCTCTGGATGTCAGCAGTCCAGTCCGACGTTCCGCTGCCGTGATTGTTTTGGGCTTGCTCTGTATTGCAAGGCCTGCATCACTGATCATCATCGCAACGAACCACTACATTTTCTCGAGGTACTCTTACTACAACCCTGCTACTGTGATATCATTGCGAACTGAACCATTGTCGACATAGGAATGGAAGACTGGTTTCTTTCGAAGGACTACATTCCAACGCCTGGGGCTACGTATTCAACTGGGTCATGAACGTGGGATATCATGTCCCTTCCGAACTCCGGGTCACAAAGATTTCGTCGTTCTTCATGTTAATGGCATCCATGTGCTCGATATCGACTTCTGTGGTTGTGATGGTGCTCTGACAGCTCATGGACAGCTTTTAGAGGTTGGTTGGTGGCCATCAACGCCTCTGGAACCCCAGTCAGCCGCGTCTATGGCTGTTCTTCGGCTGTTTCATATCTTAAACCTCCAAGGCCAGATTGCCCCGACAGATTTCTACCGAGGCCTGGAACAAATGACCTGTGGTGACGGATTGTCATATGTACCGGTGAGCCTGGTCATTTTATTAATACTTTTGTATTACTGATCTGTTGACGCTTTTCAAGGATCGCCTCACCCAATGGATGCTGATGGTTCGTCAATGGCGCCATATCAAAATGACGAAACGCGCCGGCCGTGGTCATGATCCAAGTGGGATAGATGGAACATCTCGAGGCGGCCTTTCGATTCCTTGCCGTGCCTGCCCACATCCCGATATCAATCTTCCAGATGGATGGGATGGTGTCCCACCCGAAGATCGGTCTGTATTAAACCTTTTATGGCTGCTAGTGGCTGATTGTCTTTGTGACTACCCAATTTAGATGGCTATATGCGCTTTTCTTGGCGGAGGATGCGAATTTCAAGCAAAAGGCACAATTGCGTTCGGATAATAATAAGGACCCCCCTTTAGGGCCTGGGTGGGGAACATTTGTTGAGAATCAGGCTTACCTTGGCTATGTTTCACAATTTGTGGATCAAGACGAAGTAAGTTTCTCACTACGACATTTCCCAGTTATGTTGGGACTGATAATAATGTCTTAAGATTTCACACTGCGTGGGCTTTCAGGCATTGTCATCAGCCAACAATAAACAATCAAAGGGATTACGGTCCACTGGTATAGGCTCAGTCAGTTGTGGTCGTCATGAGATGTACCGGCCAAATGGCATGGGAGACCTACAGAAAGGGGAACGGTATGAAGTTCTGCTTTTCTGTATGTGTTCTCTCCTCTCTAATGGTCATGGGTCTTTAGATATGCAAACATGGATTACATATTCCTCGCTAGCATGATGGGAGTGATGCTTCAGCTAATCTTTGCTTCATACGACATAGCTTGCCAGTGGGCAACTAATCTCTTTGCTCGAATGAATGCTCCCACCATGCCGGAGTGGCTCCGCTTACCTCCATCAACCTTAGTGAAGGTTTTCGTTCCAAAATTCCACCTCCCTGGTCATATTGTCAAATGCCAGGCTCCATTCTCGTTCAACTTTGCTCCAGGGGTAGGGCGAACTGATGGCGAAGGGGTTGAATGGAACTGGTCTGTGCTCAATGGTATTGCCAGGTCTGTTTCTATGATGGGGCCTGGTGGACGGTGGGACACTCTTGATGATTTTTGTAACTATGCCAACTGGAGAAAAACAATCACATTGTGTAAGTGATCTCATGGTCTTGTAGATCAATTCAACTGATGAAATAAGCTTCTGCACTTCTCCAAAAGATGTCCCTTGCTCTCCCTCAAGCTGTTATTCATCACCGGGCACTTATAGCCTTTACAGAAAGTCTACAAGCGGAACATGCGGGACATGTGATCGAATGGGAAACTCAAGTGCAGAAATGGGAGCTCAACCATGCTTCCCCATGTCCGTATGACCTCCTGGAACAAAGTAAGCTATCTTATTATGTGACATTATGGTCATATGATTCATACTGAACATCTTACTTACTGAAAACAGAGGTTACCTTTGCTGAGGTGAAGCACCAGCTGTCACAGGAAGAACACGAGCGGGTAGAGAAGGGTGAGGTGGTCATGAACATTGATGACGGGAGCCCCAGTGCATTTGTTGTTGATGGGTTGGAACTTGAAGAAACCCAGTGTGTTTTATTGTGACCTGTGGTGTAATTCATACAAACTGATTTAAAATTACAGGCAGGCACTTCTCGTAGATCTTAAGACCTCATCTAAAACTACTGTAGGCCAACAAACATCAATCCAACAACGGCGAACAAATTTGCTTAAGAGGATCATCAAATTCAGTGCCATTCGAAAGAAATATATGCTGGGACTTGGCAAATACATTGCAGAGCTTTTGGCACTGCCCGAAGAGGTGTCAATGTCGACGCCTGAGCTCATCCCACTCTACCTTCCGTCATCCCTTCCTGCAAGCAAGCGCTCTTGGGTTTGCATCTCTGGTGTCCAAGAAATTGAGGACCGTCTTCGCTTTGGTCAAGCCTCTGAGGCTTTGAACAAGCTCCGATGCCAGCTCATGAAACGCACATATGCTAGTCGGTATAAAGTCCGGAATGTCTCCAGTCAACGCCACTATACACAGTTCCAGACCCTTCAAGAACACACCAAGTCAAAAATCAAGTCCGCATGTCGACAGTACACCACATCCCGAAGCGCAATACTTGCGCTACAAGGGCCTGGGGTATGGGAGCAAACTTTACAAGAACTTCACCCCTATGATGTCCCATCAGTAAAAAAAAACTTGTCTTATTCCTACTTATTCCCTTCTTACCCCCAAAATAAGAGGAATAAGATGTAGTAAGATGGAATAAGATGGAATAAGAAAAGTTGATT
>Ga0137394_10004948_pt1 | contig 10126 bp, 8 predicted proteins | sample czobulk116metaG_FD_108278 | JGI IMG/M metagenome (GOLD analysis project Ga0137394, IMG submission 108278) | Vadose zone soil microbial communities from Angelo Coast Range Reserve, California, USA - czobulk1.16 metaG | ecosystem: Environmental > Terrestrial > Soil > Vadose zone | place: USA... | reverse complement strand
CCGTGACATATGCCAAGGCGCTGGTCGACATGCATCGCGCAACCGGGGGAACGCTCAAAGAAAACGGCATCGAACTCCGCGATGCGCTCACAGGCGAAATCACGAGGCACCCGTCGCCTCCATTCCAGGCGTCTCAAAGGTCCAACGCCGAGTCAAAGTGATGGTTCAAGATCGAATAGCAACAAATCGGCCGATGGGGCACAAGAAGCTGCAAGCTTTCCTGGGTTTTTTGTGCTTCTTTGTAGCTAATTTTTCCGTGCCCCTCGCGGCGCAGCCGGCCATCAACGCGCCGGCCGCTGGTCCAATCGATCTCGAACTGTTGAGCCGCGGGAAACCTGTTTTCCCGACGATGTGGAATGCTTATCGTCCGGTTCCTCTTCCGCCGGTCGACTCCAGCAACGGACCAGGAGTCTTGCGCTATATACAGCAAGGGAAACTGGCGCTATCTCTATCTGAATACCTGCAGTTGATCGTTGAGAACAACCTGGCTGTACAGGCTGCCCGATACAACTATCTGATCGCCCAGGTGGACCTGCTTCGTGCGCGATCCGGCCAGGCGGCGCGCGGAGTACCCTCCGCACCTCTACCTGGAGCCCTGTTCGCAGGCGCGATTGGCGCGGGCGTAGGAAACATCTCGAATGTATCCAACGGGGGGACAGGCGGGACGGCGATTTCCGCTTCAGCCAGGCAGGTGTTCGGCGGACCGCGCGGCATATTTGACCCTACTCTGTCGATCAACATGAGCTGGGATCGGGTCGTGGATCCCTTGAATTCCACACGCGTGGCTGGAACTTCCACCGTTGCTATTCAATCCTCTGTTCTCCAAACCAGGCTGCAACAAGAACTCCCATTTGGAACCAGCTACTCCATCTCCTTCAACGTGCAGCGCCAGACCACGACACAAGGGCACATTGTCTATAATCCGGCTTACACGTCCTTTTTCAGCCTGGATGTCTATCACCCTTTGCTGAACGGGGCCGGCCGAGCCTTCACCCAACGGTTTGTCGCCGTAGCTGAGAACGACCGGCGCATTGTGCATGAAGCGTTCCATGGTGACCTGGGCAATGCTCTTTCCACTGCCGCGAACACGTACCTGGATTTTGTTGCATTGCGGGAAAGGCAGCGCGTGGCAGAGCGGGCTCTGGCCCTGGCTGAAACAATCTATCAATCCACGCAGGAACGGATCGAGCTTGGCAAACTGGCGGCCAGCGACTCAATCACGGCAGAATCACAGGTCGCCACGACCCGGCGCGACCTGATCGTTGCCCAAACGAATACACAACTGCAGGAAGTACGGCTCAAAAGTCTTATTACGAAAATGATCGGCCCGGATATCGCCGCAGTCCCGTTCGAGCCCACGGATGCGCTCGAGCGAATAATCGAGACGCCGATCCCACCTCTCGACGAGGTGCTGAGGAAAGCCATGTTTAAGCCTTCGATACGTCGAGCGGAACTTGCACTGGAAAACGAGCGGATTGCGGAAACTTTCACGCGCAGTGCCCTGCGCCCCACGCTCAGCGTCTACGGCCAGGCCAATACCTACACACTGGCGCCGGGCACGAGCGACGTGTTTCGGCAAATGTTCCGATATGCATATCCCGAGTATGGGTTGGGATTCTCTTTGACTTTTTCCATAAAGAATCGCGCCGCGCAGGCGGACAATCTGCGGGCGCGCCTCGAGCGGCAGCAGGGAGAGGTGACCCTGGAGCAGACAAAGGCTAACGTGGGTATCGATATTCGAACCGCAATAGCGAATTTGACTCAAAGCCGATCGCAGGTGGAGGCAGCCCACAGGGCCGTGACAGCGAGTCAGGAAACAGCGGATGCCGAGCAGGACCGGTGGACTTTGGGCATCTCAACTCTGGACAACGTCTATCAGAAGCAAGTTGACCTGATGCGCGCTCAAGCAGCGGAGATCCAGTTGCGTGTGAACTATGCAAAGACTGTGATTGCCCAGGAGTCGGCGGTTGGCACCTTGCTCGAGAACCACGGCATCGACTACGAGGAGGCGCTCAGGGGAAGTCTTTGGAAAGGGCCTAAGCTCAAATAGCTCCAGAAATCGCTCGACTGGCAATGTGTCGTTAGCGACTTACCCGCACACGCAACAATTTGATAAACGAACTTCTAACTCAGGACGCTAACGCAAACGCAAACTAGCCATAATCCGTTCAACCTCCTTCTTGCGTGAGACCGTGCAGTCCATTGCCCGTCAATACGGATTCCTTCCCGGCTTCGGCTTGAACGAAGGGAGCCCAAAAATTCGATCAAGGCACGAGCGACGACGTATAGAATCACATCTGTGAGAGTGACGCTTGTCTTGCCCGCTCTGATGCTCTTCGCAGCAGCGATGGCGATCCCGGCGCCGGAACCACAACGCGTCTATTCTCCAGACCCCGATGATCCCTGGAACCGGATTTTCACCAGCCTGTTTTCGCGAACCTTTCAGGCACGGCTGAGCGACGAATTTCCGGAAGCGGCGCCGTTCACGAATCTTGAACGGGCAGGCGGAGTTCGGTTTCCCGAGGTGCGGATCAGTGAGCGCGCATTCGAGCGATTCGAGAACGGCGATCGCGCCATCGATCCGTTATACCCATCGTTCATAATTTCCGCCGGCCCCCTGCAGGTGTTGAGCGATCCACTCTACTCCGAACTGACCGGCGCGATTGCCGCTGCCCTGAATGAAACCGGTGCGCGGCCGCCCATTGCGCGTGCGTTGATGCAGAGCGATGTCTGGGCAGCTTACGACATCCTATTCAGCGCGCGGAGAGCGGATGGGCCGGCCACACGAGAGCGTCGTGAGGCATTGTTGTCGCTGTTGCGGCAATTTCTCAAGAAGCTCGCGCTTTCTTCCGGCGAGATCCGCACATTGCCTTCAAACTACGCCGCCGTCGTCCGATCCTTGCATCTGCCGGATCTCTTCAATCCGGATAGCGGATGGATCGAAGTCCAATGGGCTCCAGATCGGTTGCACGACGTCGCCGTACAGTACCGCCGCGCAGCTCGCGTCTTTCTCAAGCCGGCGTCCACGCCGCCGGATCGGGATGCTTTTCTGGATGGACTCCGAACGGCGCCCGAGCCCGAGGGTGAGCTGGACGCCGTGGCTCTGGTGGTGCAAAACCTGGTAATGGACGTTGCTGGGAACGCCGTTCCGAGTCCATTGACACAGGATATGCAGCTCCGAAGATTCTTCCGCGACGGAAACGGAGCGATTACGCACACCGAGGTGAGTGAGTACGAGCTGAGCCGAGCGATGTTGTTGAACGATGCGGCGTCTGGCGGACTCGTTGCTTTCCGTGCATCCTCGCCCTCCTACCTGTCTGACGCCGGTAATGACTATGGATTTGCCACTCCGATACATCTAAGGGGTGAAGTTCCAATACCAATCGTCACGTCGCTTCGCACTCGTTGCGTGTCGTGCCACGGTCGTGATGGGAAGACCATGTTTACTTTCAACGTTCATCCACGGGAGCCCATCCCTCATGTAACGGCGCTTAACGCGGCAGCAAGCGAACACGCAGGGTATGTCGCGGAACAGAAAGCAAAGCGCGACGACTTCAAGTCGCTGCGCTGAACCCTCGGCGAACAGCAGTGTCTCCACGCGAACAACGTGGCTACCGATGGAAGCAAATATCCGTGGTTTGGCGGTTAATACGTCCACTTGCCGAACAGCTGATGAACGGTTTGCAAATCCCGGACGAGCCCCGACTATCGCTTGTGGGCTCGGATGTGAATTGCATACCGAGAGGGTAAGCCGAGCGGATGCTTAAGTGACCTTCCGCCGACCTGAACTCCGGCAGTTCGGGTATCAAATTATCGATGATCGGATTTCCCGTCTGAGCGTCGCGCAACCGGAGGCGGAAGCTGGCACTCGGTTTGAACGATGCGGACTCGGGGGACTCCAGATCGAAATCCGGTAAGTCCACTCGAAACATTCCGTCGTCGTCCAGAGATACAGGCCCGAGCCGGATTTCCAATACAAGGCCATCGATAATTCCGAAGAACTCGTGCGCCCAATAAGCCATGTAATTGATTTGCAGCTCGCCATTCCCCGCTCGCCGCATTTCGTCTGGTTTGATTTGTCCCGCGAGCGTTACGTTGGGCAGCCCGTTACAAACGAAGTTCTCGCTAACTGACGAACTGTTTAGCAGGGCTAGACTGATTCGTTGAATTTTGCATCCTGGGGCATAAATAAGAATTTTGATTTCCGTTGCTGCCTTGCCGTCTTTCGAAGTCATGATCTCGTATGAACGCAAGTCAGGGCGCTGTTGGACATAGCCTCTTTGGCCTCCGAAAGGTCCACGTAATGAATAAAAGATCTGGAACATTTCAGACGGGATACTCGGCGGAAGCAAAATCGATACCGACGGCGAGTTCTGAATTGAAAGATTTTGCGCCGCGAAGGATGGCAGAGTTGCCACTACCCAAAGTGCAATGGAGAAGGGGACTCGCACTTTCAGAGTCTATCACTTCGACCTGGAGAACACGGCGTGCAGCCGGTTCAGGTCGCTGGAAATTGGATTGCGAGAGCATGTCGTGTTTTGATGCAGCGCAATTCAGCCGATAATTATTTGAATGGTCAGATACGCGGTTCTCATAGCCGTCTTGATTTTGGCCTGCCCAGCCGGTGCGTTCTCGCAGAGCCGTGTCGAGTTGCAGTTCGGCGCTCGGGTCGGCATACCATTTAATATTTCGATGGAATCCAGGCTCACGGGTGTTGCGGGTGGTATATCAAGTCAGGCTTACGATAGATCCCCGTTTTCGGCAGGCCCGACATTCACAGCGCTTTTCTACGATCGAGTGGCAGTTGAATTGGATTCCTTATACAAACCGATACGCGGCAGAGGCGGCGCCTTTTCCCCAACTCTTCCAACAACCAGTTCCACGCACGGATCGTCCTGGGAGTTTCCACTCGTCGCCGATTATCAACTTGTCAAATCCCCCGTCCGTCTTTACTTAGGCGGCGGAATGATGGCCGGCGAGACGACCACCGGTACGACGGAGATCCGGACGACAGATACTCGAACGGGCGTTACGACAGTTCGAACAATGGAATTCCATGCATTCCCGAGTCAGTTGCCGGCTTATATAGTAAACGGCGGGCTGGAATGGCGTGCCACCCGGATCGTCATACGCCCGGAATTGCGGTATACACGCTGGTCTCCGGTTTCCCAAGGTACCGACGCGGCTCGCCACAGAAGTCAATTTGAATATCTGATCGGGTTTTCATTCCGTGGTTACAAACACTAGTAAGACAGCGGCAGCAATCGGCGTCCTGGCATTCCTGGCGCTCTCGACTCCCGCCTTCCCTCAACAACACCTTGAGCTTCAGTTTGGAGTGCGTGCTGGAGTCCCTCTGACAAATTCTTTCGCATCCGATACGCCGGTGATTTCCGTGCGGGAAACGGTCAACAGGCCGCCGCTGACTGTAGGTCCCACCTTTGAGGCCGTTCTGTATGACCGACTCCTTATACAGCTCGATGCGATGTACAGGTCCTTCCGTGGTCGGAGTCAAAGCATCAACCCTCCTACGGGCGCCACCTTCGAACTCCGGGCCGCTTCGTTTGAGTTTCCGGTCGTCTTCGATTACTTCCTTTCGAAAAGAAACTGGCGCCCCTATGCAGGCGGGGGCGTGGTGGCAGGCCACGTCGTAACCGGGACGATCGAATCGCACCTGACAGCCGCCGCAGGCAGTGTAGAGACTCCCTTTGAGGGTCAATTCTTTTTGAAAAATCAGCTGCCTGCTTATGTGGCCAATGGCGGGCTCGAATGGAATACGGTTGGACTCGCCATACGACCGGAAGTCCGATACACACACTGGAATCGGAAGCGGGGTTTTCACACCAAACAAAATCAGGTCGAAATCTCGGTGGGATTCTCTCTTCGTCGAAGTCGGTGAAGCACTGTCAGAACCCGTCTTGTTTAGATTGCGCGAGTGAGAAAGCCGCCGAATGGTTCTGGTCTTCCGCGGGCGCCGAGGCGGTCAGGGCTTGACGGAAACTTTCACCAGGCCTGTCGTCCAGCAGCACTGGAAACCGCCCCCGCCGTCGCCGGAATAGTCATTCGCGATTACGTGCAGCACATAGTCGCCCGGCTCGCCGAACTTGACGTTCGTCGTCGCTTTTCCGCTAAAGGCGGCGTTATCGTTTCCAGGGGGCAACATCTCAACGTTGGGCTTCGCCTTGTCGAACGTCACTGTGCCCGATCCCCGGTACTTCGACCAGGTGAGGGTCACCGGTGGCCGTGGCGTCGCTATTGGGGCGCTCGTGCCGCTCGTGTACTTCATATCGTCCGTTACCCATAGCGGCAATGCGAGCGGTGTGGTCAATGAAGTCGTGCGGCTGGGGGCGGTGGCCAGGCTTGCGCCGGGACCCTGGAGTGCCGGCCCATTCTGCTCGAACCGAATCACTGGGGGCGTGTTGTTGACGGCAATCTCACTGAATGGGCTGATGAGGTAATCGGGATTCAGGCGCAAAGGAATGCTGGTGATCTGGCCGTTCACCGAGAGCGTCCACGTGTATTTATCTTGCGGGGTGAAATTCTTCGGCACGGGAACAACGAACATGCCCCACTGCCGGCCGGGAAGGAAATGCGTCGGCTGGCCCAGGTCGGGTCCGCCGGGCTCGATCTGATTGTTGGGCCCAATGGGAATGTCGAGTTCCTGCTGGGTGTTTCGATTGAAATATCCGACGAGAAAACCCCGGCTGCCATCCTTATTATCAAACCAGCCTTCGAAAGCAGCTGTGGCGCTCGCGCCGAACTGCTTCCTTGGTTCGGGGATCTGCTGCCCTGACAAAAGCGCGCCGCCGACAAGGATGCCGGCGGCGCACAGACTCACGAGTCTCTTCACTGCTAATTGTTCCCTGCGTTCGTCTCTTTGGAGGTTTTCGCCCTGCGCTCGGCGATGAGGGCGCTGTATTCCGCGTCGCTGAGGTAGACGACGTTGATCCAGGCGTGCGCCATTTCATCTACAGTGCGGTCGCCATAGCCCACCCACTGATCCGAATCGGGATTGTTCTTGTTCGCCTTCGTGTTGTCGTACCACGCGCTCACATGAATGACGGTTCCTTTGGGGAAGAGCGGCGCGGCGTCGTCCGCGTAGATGTAGTTCGTCATCCAGTTGAAGTTGAAGTTACCGACGTAGCTGACGATCTGTGAACTCCCGTCCGGCAGAATCGCTTCGACCTGCATCGACTTCCCGCGCAGGTGGAAATGCGGCTGGAAGTTTTCCAGGATCGCGTTCTCCTTGAGCACGGTGAAGCCTTCGGTCTGCGCCAGCGAGTTGGGCGGGATATCGAGGTACCGGCCACCGCGGATGCCTGTGAACCCAACCAGATAACTTCGCTTTTTTGGCTCTTCGCCCTTCTTGTAGAGCCAGATTCCAATTTCAGAGCCAGCCGTGATTTCCTCGCCGACGGCGTGAATGTGCTGGTCCCAGGAAATCTTCTCGCCGGGCAGGAGTAACTTTCCGGTGTCCGGCCGGAACAGGTCATAACCCTTGCCGATGGCCCATTCCATCAACTGCGGGCGGCGATTGACGAGATCGTCGCCGTCGCGGAAGCGTTCGGGGCCATTCGAAGTACCCTGGTTAACCGCGTCGGGATCGTTGTTCAGCACCAGATATGCAATCGAATGATGAATGATCTTCCGGCCCTTCAGGCTTGTCGGACGAATCTCAACCATCTTCGCCCAGCGGGGCTCTGTTATCGGGAGATCGGACATGGGCCGGTACCACACATCCTGGTGTTTCGCGGGCATCGTATACTCGGGCGATCTGATGATGAGGTCCGGCGGACCGTAGCCGTCCCTTACACCTTTCCACTCGTTGTCGGTGACGAGGGCCCTGGGCGTCGGCAGATCCTTTGGATTGCCTTCGGGCGCGCCGCCGTCAACCCAGCGGACGATCGTGTCCACCTGCTCGTCGGTTAGCGACATGTCGTTCTTGAACTTCTGCACCCCGACGCTGCGGTCGATGTGCCACGGCGGCATCTGACGCGTGATCACGCGCTCGCGCATCGCCTTGGCCCAGGGTCTCGCCTCCTGATAGGTGAGGAGCGACATTGGCGCGATCGAGTTCGGTTGATGACATTCCTGACATTTCGCCTGAAGGATCGGCGCAACATCTTTGGAGAACGTCACCTGCGCCGGACCCGCCGCCTGGGCCGCTATTACGAATAGCGAAAGAACCACGGGCAAAGCCAACACGTTTTTTGTCATGACCGACTCCTTCCAAATTGATGAGTGTGCCCATTATAAACCCCGCGGATCAAATCAACATATGTAATAGACATTGACGCAGTGTTGACAGTTCTGCGAATCGGGTTCTGAAATCCGTTTGAATGTTTTATGCTCGCACCATGAAACGAACAATCTCAATTGTCGTCCTGATTTTCTGTTTCGTCCCAGGGCTGCAGGCTCAGGACAAAAAGCCCAACGTGGTTGCCCTTAGCGAACCAGCCTTGGGCGAGCGCGGCACAAGCAGGGTTTTGTACTGGAACCAGGAGAAAGACGTGGCCGTGGCGGCGGTGACCGTCGACTTTGGCAGGCCAGTTTGGAATAAGGGATACGATGATCCGGTCCGATTCGGTCTCGCTACCAAAGGAAAAGTCTGGCGCCTGGGAAGCGATTACTGGACCATCCTGGACAGCAACGTTCCAATAAAGATGGCTGGACGAGATATTCCAACAGGCCTCTGGTACCTGGGCTTGTATCGCTCCGACGACGGTTCGAGCTGGAGCCTGGCCTTTATCGATCCAGTGAAAGCTCGCAGGTCCCGGCTCGATCCGTTTGCCATGAATACGGTGCCAGTCGAGTTCAAAGTGCCGATGACCGCAGAGCAAGCCGCAGGAACGACGGAAAAGTTAACTCTGAGCCTCTCTGCCCAAGAAGAGAACATGAAGAACGTAACACTGCGAATTATGTGGGGCAGATTGCAATTAATGGCTCCGGTGCAGGTTTTACTGGAAAATTGAGTCCTGGTGCAGAAAACGTCAAGATCGGTGACACGATCAAGAAAATCGGCTTGTTGTACTCGGTACGAACGAGTTAAGATCATCGAAAATCGCGACTTATGCGTGGCCGGTGTGGCACGCCGGGATTGTAGGGTGTCCCTTATTTACTGTCACATCTGTCGCGGGAACGGTGCAGATTCTCAAAGGTAGGGCAAAGGATGGGTACACCAGGACAGACGACTCGATGGCTGCTGATCTCGCTGCTGTTATTCGTGACGATATTCGCCGCGGTCCTCTGGCCAGCGACGAGTGATCCAGCGCTCGTTGTCGCGGCGAGAGACGGTGATTTCGAGGCGGTGCGCACGCTACTCGCCAAAAGTGTCAACGTCAACGAGCCCGCGCGCGATGGCTCCACGGCGTTGCTTTGGGCGGTGCACCACTCCAACCTGCGGATGGTGCGCGCGCTCATCGCGGCTGGCGCGAACTTCATTACGCCCAACCGCTACGGCGTCACGCCGCTGCTGGAAGCCAGCCGCACTGGCGATACGCCCCTCATCGCGGAGTTGATGAAGGCGGGCGCTGACGTCAGGAGGTCCGTCCATCCTGAGGGCGAGACGCCCTTGATGGCCGCCTCACGGACCGGCAGGCTCGACGCTGTCGAGCTGCTGCTCGAGGCCGGCTCGGATCCGAACGCCGCCGACAACTATCAGAAGGAGACGGCGCTGATGCGGGCCGCTGAAGAAGGGCACATCGACGTCGTCAACGCGCTGTTGGCCGCCGGAGCCAATCCGAACGCGAAGGCGCACGTTTCGTCGCTGACCGAGCGGAAGCACGCCGACCACGCCACCGGCGGCCTCACCGCACTGATGTTCGCCGTACGCAACGGTCACGAGAACGTGGTGCGCGCCCTCGTCAAGGGCGGCGCCGATCTGAAGGCCACCAACGGTGACGGTCTCACGGCGACATCGATTGCGATCGTCAACGACCGCTTCGACCTGGCCAGGACCCTGCTCGATCTCGGAGCCGATCCGAGCGACGGGTCGCTTTTCTTCGCAGTCGACATGCACGACGCGACGACCGACATGCATGCCCGCGACGGCTCGCGCCTGCGCGCCGATCATCCCAATCAGCTCACGGCGCTCGACCTTGTCAAGCTGCTGCTCGAGCGGGGAGCCGAT
>Ga0137394_10004947_pt1 | contig 10128 bp, 6 predicted proteins | sample czobulk116metaG_FD_108278 | JGI IMG/M metagenome (GOLD analysis project Ga0137394, IMG submission 108278) | Vadose zone soil microbial communities from Angelo Coast Range Reserve, California, USA - czobulk1.16 metaG | ecosystem: Environmental > Terrestrial > Soil > Vadose zone | place: USA... | reverse complement strand
CGGACATCAATGCCTGTGGCACGACGGTTGTTAAGTGCGGGACGAAGAGTATCCCGGTCGCTGTTCCTTCTCGACTACCGTCGCAGTTTGGCGCGAGTCGTTTTGAATGTTCTGCCATTTGCTGCAAGAGGAGATAAGAATGATCAGAGAACGAATTGCCAAGCCGTCATGTAAACACATTGGGCGCGACTTATCCCTTGCCCGTTTCGCAAGAGCGTGTCGCGCCTTCCATCCTGGCCCCCGAATGGTCTCTCTGTTTGTGCTGCTGGTGGTGATGGCGCTGCCGATTGTCGCGCTCGCCGGCGATCCGACCGGCGCTGCCACAGGTGATGCTTCGGCAATCACCGCAGCTAAGCCGGGCGAACCGACGATTCAGGAATTGTCAGCCACTGTGGGCCACACGGTAATTTCGATCAACTTTGTATGGACCCTTGTGGCTTGCTTCCTGGTCATGTTCATGCAGGCTGGGTTCGCGCTGGCGGAAACGGGATTCACGCGGGCCAAGAACGCCGCGCACACCATGGCGATGAATTTCATGTGCTACCCGCTGGGGATGCTGGGCTTTTGGATATGCGGATTCGCGCTGATGATGGGCGGCGTCGGAGCGGTCTCTGCACTGGGAGGCACTGGACCTCTCACCTCGGCGTTTTCGGTCAATATCGGCGGTCACGCGCTAAATATCTTCGGCCACAAGGGGCTATTCCTGAGTGGCGACTCCTACGACGTCGGTGTTTTTTCGCTCTTCATGTTCGCGATGGTCTTCATGGACACGGCGGTGACCATCCCTACGGGCGCATTGGCCGAGCGCTGGAAGTGGGGGTCGTTCGTCTTCTTCTGCTTCTTCATGTCGATGTGGGCATATCCTATATTCGGCAACTGGGTATGGGGCGGAGGCTGGCTATCGCAATTAGGCAGTCAGTTTGGCCTGGGCCACGGACATGTGGACTTCGCCGGCTCTTCGGTCGTTCATATGGTTGGTGGTGTGGCGGCCCTCGTGGGAGCAATTATTGTCGGTCCGCGCATCGGCAAGTATGGTAAGGACGGTAAGGTTAATGCCATTCCGGGCCATCATATGCCGATGGCCATCCTGGGCGTGTTCATTCTCGCCTTCGGTTGGTTCGGTTTCAACGCCGGCTCATCCCTATCCGGTAATGACCTCCGCATTTCGGTCATCGCGGTGAACACGATGCTGGCATCGGCGGGCGGCGCGTTCTCCGCAATGCTGGTCGCTAAGAAGTGGTTTGGCAAACCGGATCTTGGTCTCATGGCTAACGGAATGCTCGCTGGACTCGTCGCCATTACGGCTCCCTGCGCGTTCGTTACCAGCGTCGGCGCAGTCGCGATCGGATTGATCTCAGGCGTACTGCTGGTCGCGAGCGTTTATTTCGTTGAGCACAAGTTGAAGATTGACGATCCGGTCGGCGCCATCAGCGTGCATGGTGTTAACGGTGCTTTCGGCGTGCTCGCGGTTGGACTCTTCGCCGATGGCACTTACGGGGCGGGTCTCAACGGCGTGGCGACTCCTGTGATTGGGCTGCTCTACGGCGGCGGCTTCAGCCAGCTCATCGCCCAGGTGATCGGCACTGCCACCTGCTTTATTTTCGTCGGCGCGTCGTTCTTCGTTTACTTCAAACTGGCAGACAAGATCCTCGGGAATCGCGTTTCTGCTGAGGAGGAGATAGAAGGGCTCGATTTAGCCGAGGTCGGTGTACTTGCCTATCCAGACTTCACCCTGCGTCCGAACACAGGGCTCAGTAGTGTTGTTGAAGCCGCTGCCGCTGAAGCTGTGACGCTGGACGAGAGGCTTCCTGCTAAGGCGCAAACAAGCATGGCTTAGGGGGGCGCCGGAGAGTGAGGCTCGTGCTCATGCCTGACTCTCCTTGTTCGAAAATGGCTTACCTGTCTCTGTCTTTGGCTGGAGCAGGTAAGCCTTTGAACATTTGCGAAGCGATTACATCTGAGGTTCCAACCTTTCCGTTGATGCCCAACCAATCGGTTTTCAAGCCAATCATATGAGACGAGCTCTTCTTCTAAGCTTGTTGGTGGGTGGCGCGGCACTGTTGTTTCCGCGCCTGCTGTTGGCAAATAGCGGAACCACCGATGCTACGGCTTCGACGCAGCACGGGCTGGAACCGTTGGTATTGGTCGGGATTGCAGCGATCCTGATAGTCGCGAAGCTCTGTGGAGAGCTCTTTGAGAGAATCGGACAGCCGGCAGTGCTGGGCGAACTGCTCGGCGGAATAGTCGTGGGGAATCTGGCGCTGGTTGGTTTGCGCGGAGCAGAGGTTCTAAGAACAAACGAAGTAATTGGAGCGCTAGCCCAGATCGGCGTCATCATCCTGTTGTTTGAAGTAGGCCTTGAATCAAATGTCGCCGAGATGATGGAGGTTGGATGGTCCTCCCTCGCCGTGGCCGTTGCTGGAGTCATTGCTCCATTCTTCTTGGGTTGGGGAGTTGCCGCGTACTTTCTGCCGAACGGATCGAAGCTCGAACACATTTTCATTGGCGCGACGCTGTGCGCGACTAGTGTTGGCATTACCGCGCGCGTCTTGAAAGACGCGGGTCAATTGGCCAGACGCGAAGCCAGGATCATTCTTGGCGCTGCTGTAATTGATGACGTGCTGGGACTCTTGATTCTTGCTGTGATTGCAGGCGCGATCAAGGCAGCGCAAAGCGGCGTCTCCCTGGCTTCGGTGGATGTCGCGATAATCGCAGCCAAGTCGATTTGCTTTCTGGTCGGCGCCATTGCTCTGGGACATTATGTGGTGCCCCATGTGTTCCACCGAGCCGGCCGTCTACAAGGAAACGGGGTCCTGCTGGCGCTGGCGATTTCGTTTTGCTTCTTACTGGCGTGGGTGGCTTCCTGGGTGGGCCTCGCGCCCATTGTTGGAGCGTTTGCTGCGGGGTTGGTGCTCGACGAGGCGCATTTCGAATCGTTTCGCAGCCGAGAGGAGTTAAGGCTCGAACAATTGCTGGCGCCCGTCAGCGCACTGTTGGTTCCCGTCTTTTTTGTGCTTATGGGGCTTAGGGTTGATCTGAGAGCATTTGCTAAACCGGAGTTACTACTCTACGCGGGTGCGCTTACCGTGGCGGCGATCGTGGGTAAGCAAGTTTGTGCACTAGCCGCTTTCGAACGGCAAATCAACCGGCTGGCGATCGGCGTTGGCATGATTCCCCGTGGCGAAGTGGGATTAATCATGGCTGGAATCGGTGCGACGCTTACTTTGCCGAACGCAACGGGGGTACTCGAACCCGTTATCGGTTCGGCCACCTTTGGCGCAGTCGTGCTGATGGTGATGGCGACGACGCTCGTGACACCCCCTTTGCTTAAGTGGTCCCTTGAATCCCGAACAGTTCCAAAGCCACGCGATGGTGAAAGCGCTGAAGGGTTGGATGAGATCCTACAAAAGGCCCGCGCGGAGCAAATACCGTAACGGTCGGGTGGTGTCCTAACTTGACCAAATTGTAGGGCTTCCCTCCGTGGACGTTTCTTGAATCATGGGAGAAAGGGGCGCCCACGAGCGCGCCCCTGCAGAATTAGGAGACTACTTAACGGTTGTCTAGATCGCTGCTTCCCCACGCTCTCCAGTGCGGATGCGAATTACATCATCCAGCGGGACGACGAAGATCTTCCCATCACCAAATTTACCTGTCCGGGCAGTTTTGATGATTGCATCAATAGTCGCTTCCTCGAGTTCATCTTGCACGACCACTTCAATTTTGATCTTAGGGATAAATTCGATCTGATATTCGGTGCCGCGGTAGGTCTCGGTATGACCACGCTGACGCCCGTAACCCTGCACCTCGCTAATGGTCATTCCGATCACTTCCAACTCCTGTAGGGCCGTTCGGACAGCATCCAGAAGGTGTGGCCGGACAATCGCTTCAACCTTTTTCATTTAACGTTCTCCTTGCGGTTTTGTATGGTCGGGACCAACTAACTCCATGGGCCCCCTTGCAGCGGTGATCGGGATTTCGCCGGAAAGCATCCCGGCGAGAGAGACCTGGACGGATTGCAACCTGGATAGTGAAAGCTTCATGCCGTCCTCGTCCGTGACGTAGAAAACATCCAGCGCGTCACTTTTTTCGGTGGCTATCTTGGCGCAGACAATATCCAGCCCCAGGGCCGCAAGGGCGCTCGCGATTTTGTACGCCAACCCAGGCTCATCTAGAGCGTGCACCTCGATCAGAGTGGAAGATTGGGAAGCTTCATTGTCACAGGCAACCTGGGGTGGATTGCGCGGGCCGGATTGGCTAACAGCATTTCGCTTCCGTGGGGCATTCCTGGTTCGCCAACGTTCGACCAGGGCTGCGACATCCGATTCACCCGCGATGGCTTTTCGCAACGAGCGCTCGATCGCCGGGTATCGCTGCATGTCAATGGCATGGTGCGTAGACGCTTCTCGCAGCATGAAAACGTCGAGGGCAATGCCGTCCTCGCGAGTGTTGAGCTCGGCGCTCAGGATTTCGATGCCGTGCGCTGCGAGTGCTCCGGCAATGTCAGCGCACAGACCGTGTCGATCCTTCGTGCATATAGTTAACTCGGTAGACTCCTTCGCGTAGCGCATCCAGCGTCGCGCAAAAATATCCGACCTAGTATCCGACTTGAGTTCTTTGATTAGATGAAGATGAATCGCCGCGGCGGCCGGTCGTGTTACCCGGACGTAGCGATCCGGCAGCAAGGCAACATGACGCTCAACCTCACTTAAAGCGAGCGATCCTTCCAGAGCTTTTGCCACCTGTTCCTTGAAGCGCGCTATTTTTTCGGTTTCATCAGGAGGTGCGTCGGAGCCGGTCAGGACGGTCCTCGCGCGCCGGTAGAGCTCCCACAACAGTGTGCTCTTCCATTCACTCCAAACGCCCGGAGCGACGGCGTTCAGGTCAGCGTAGGTTAGGAGCAAGAGCACGTTAAGCGCGTCCAGGGTTCCCATTTCCGCGGCAAAATCCGTCACCACATGTGGTTCATTGAGATCGCGGCGCTGGGCCAGTTGGGCCATCGCGACGTGATGCTCGACCATTAGTACGACTTTGGCAGCACCACCACCCCCGCCGGGCTGCCCGGCCGGGGACGCCGGATCGAGCTCATTAAGGCCCAGACGTTTGCAGACGCGCTCCGCTATCTTCGCTCCGCGAGGGATGTGCCCGCGCCCGCGCCCCTTACCGATGTCGTGCAAAAGAATGGAAAGATAAAGCAGGCTCGGGTCTTCAATCTCATCGAAGATGCTGCGCAAATGCGCACGCTGTTTGTCCTGGCTGGCATACAGCTCGTCGAGAGCTTCGACAGCTTTGAGCGTGTGCTCGTCCACAGTGTAGTGATGATAGAGGTCGTGTTGGATGAGCAGGCTGATGTGTCCAAACTCCGGCACAAAACGGGCGAGGAATCCGATCTCATGCATGAGTCGCAACACGTAGCCGGCGCGGCCGCGCCTCCCCAGTAGTTTCATGAAAGCCCGTGAACCTTCAGGGGAACGACGAAACTTACCATCCACTGACGGCAGAGCCTGCCTCATGGAATCGCGCAACGTTTGGCTTAACGGCACATCAGCGGCCTGTGCCAGAGCAAACGCATCAAAAAGCAGCATTGGATTGCTGGTTAAGAGCTTGTCTTCACCCTCCAGTTGCACACGCCCGTTAGTGATTGAAAGGGGTTCGGCAGGAGTGCGGGAAAGTCTCCGGCCCCACTTGCGGCTTGCCTTTTTTCCCGACTCGGAAGCGCGCGCGATCAATGTTTCACTGAATAGGTTCAACTCGCGCGCGTGGTGATAGTAGTCACGCATGAACTTTTCGGACGCGAGCAAATAAGCACCTTGCTTATAGCCAAACTCACGAGCGAGCGTAGTTTGGAGATCGAGCGCAAGCCTTTCGGTCTTCCGGCGGGTTGCCAGATGCGCGGCATAACGGACTCGCCAGAGGAAGTTGGCCGCCCGCGCCGCCGTTCTTCGTTCGGCTTCCGAGATGATGTCGTGGTCGCGCAGTTGGTCCAGCGTCCGGCATCCGTACCGGGTGTAGCCGACCCAGAGCGCGGTATGAAGATCACGGATGCCGCCGGGACTCTCCTTTATGTTTGGCTCCTGCAGGCACACCGCGGCGCCAAATTTCGCGTACCTCGCGGCCCGCTCGCGCAGGATGGCCGCGACGTAAGCATCTCCGCGTTTGCGACGGTCCTTCTCCAGCGCCTGCAAAAGGGAATCGTAGACTGCTGTATTGCCTGCCAGTAGGCGAGTGCTAACCAGAGCTGTCTGCAAATGCGGATCAGCGTGAGCCGATGTCACACAGTCGGCCACGTTACGGAAGCTCGGGCCCACGGTTAGTCCTGCGTCCCAAAGCAGTCGCAGGATCTGTTCAACCAGGCGTCGAGTTTGCAGCGCTCGATGGTTTGGATAAAGAAACAGAATATCAAGGTCGGAGTAGGGCGCCAGCTCCCCGCGGCCATAGCCGCCCAGAGCGACCACGGCGCACACGTGTTGTGATTTGTCGGCAGAGTTATCAATGTCACCCAGCAGGGTTGCGGCTTGATAGGCGCGTTCCACTACCAGGTCAAGAACAGCACTGCGCGCCGCCGCCGTCTGACTTCCCGGAGCGCCGCAACGATGCGCGATCTTCAAGCGCTGATCCTCAATCTTTAGAAAGGTTTTTAACTCACGCGAGATCGCCGTGGCATCACCGAGAGGGCGGTTTACTGAGAACCGCTCCTCTGCGTGCAACAGGGCCTTTTCACCATGGGTCCGCCAGCGCGGCGCGGATGGTGTCTCGATTTGGGTTGTCACCATGTCTGTAGAGTTCGATAGATTGTCAGTTCGACTTAGTCACCGTTTAGTAAGGCTTTAACGCTACTACAAACTGAGGAGGTTCGTCGGACACGATCTCCTGGGCCAAACGGGTTCGCCCTTCGCTCGCGCCTCTTCAGCCAGTTCGGCTAAATCCTGTCGGCGCAGTTCCAGTCCGTTAATAACCAACGGTCGCCGGCGGGCAAGATCACTCAACCCGGACAACATGCTTGCACTGAGAGCTTCCGTTGCAATGAACTCTCCTCCTGTAAGTACCAGCGACATTTCCTTTGTGCTCCACTTCCAATTCCGAGATTTACTAATCCGATGATTTTCCGTTGATAGGAGCTAGACGGGGAGCAAGCCCTATACCGGAGGGCAGTTCAGCCTTGGGTAATCGAAAATGAAGTTTCTCCCAATCATTTCAGTGGTCGTTCAAACAGGAGGGGTGACGTTTTTGTAGCTACTGGTCCTTGCCGCTACAAACATGTCATTCAAAGTAAGACTCGGAACCCGAAGGGTTAGGAAGAAAGTAGCCGGTGGTCGCAGCGAAGCGAAGACCACCAGAAAGCAGCCGGAGTCTGTCGGAATAATCTCGAACTCTTTGTGCGAGCTCGGTGAACTCTGTGTCTCCATTGTGGATTTACCAACAAAAACATTTACCACAGAGACGCAGAGGTCACTGAGGAGGCACAGAGAAAGACATTTACTTATTTCTCCGACAGACTCCTCCGCAGGCTCGTCGAATGGTTCAAATTAAAACTGTGCCTGCCGCACGAAACATTTTTGACTCCATAATCAAAACCCGGCGGCAGGATCATCGGCGAGGCGTGGGTTCGCCTTACCAATCAGGCGTTCAGTCGCTGCACTAACAACGACAGTTTTGTTGCTGCCATCTTTAGCACTAACGAAAATGTCATGCGAGGGTAGTGCTGCGTCCTCCAAGTCCTTTCGGAATCCGCGGATTCTTCAATAACTTCACCGCATCACCAATTCATCCGCGTCTCACGCGCGGTTGGCATAAGACTTGACATGGGAGTTTGTGAAATCCAGTTGGTCCATCAAGCTGTTCTGAGGTCTCGTAAATTCTTCATGAACGGCACTGCGGGGGGATGCAAGGAGGAATGAATCGGTGATAACAGGAAAGTCTGGGTCTTACCATAAACGCAAGCGGCGAGTAGTTTGCTCCCGACTACCTGAGAAATAAATATGGCCCACCCGTCTTGGCTTTAGGAGGCGCAAGGACGGACAGGCCACAGACATCGTCCGTTGAGAGACGATATGGAGACAAATTACAACAATGTGCAAGCCTAAATCAATTATCAGAACCGTCGCTGCCCTGGGCGCGATGGTATTGATGCTGCTGCTGCCAAAGTCTGCGGCATTCGCTCAGTCAACCCTTTTCAATGTTCCTTCGACAGATGTGGTGCCGAAGAAAAAGGTCTACCTGGAATTTGATTTCATCTCACATTTCAAGAGCCATGCGGACGGCGGCTTCCAGATTTACGCGCCGCGCGCCGTTTTTGGCGTGGCCAAGGGCGTTGAGGCTGGAGTCAATGTTTCAGTCGTCGACGTCTTGACGCCAAATCAGCCGGTTTACATTTCGCCCAATGTGAAGTGGCAGTTCTACAGCAACGAGAAAACCGGAGTCGCGGTATCTGCGGGCGGCTTGCTCTACACCCCGATCGCGCACCGCGCCGGAGCTGACACTTACGGTTTTATCTACTCGGTCGTGAGCAAGAAAGTGAAATCCGATTATGGTCCCCGGATTACGGGCGGCGGTTATGCCTTGCCCGGGCTGGCGGAAGGTGCGGGAACACAGGGTGGAGCGATCGTTGGCTATGAACAGCCGCTCGCGAAGAAGGTGACTTTCGTTGCCGACTGGTTTAGCGGCAAGAACGCTTTCGGCTACGTCACACCCGGGTTTTCATTCACCTTGCCGAAAAGCAGTCTGCTCAATGTTGGTTACAGCATTGGCAACCATGGACGTGGAAACAACGCTCTGTTCGTTTATTACGGGATCACTTTCTGATTCAGGAATAGGAGGGCCCAAACAAGCAAACAAGACAGCCGCCTTATCTGTTTTTCAAGTCATGGCCGGTTGCTGAGCAGGCTTTTGTGCCTGCTCGCAACCCACCCATGATTCTGTGCGTCATGCGATGGCGCGAGCCCCGTTGTCGCCATTTAAAAATACTGTCAATAAATAAGGAGATACTTTGATGAGTGTTAAAGATGTATTGAAGTTTGCAAAGGATGAGCAGACTGTCTACGTCAACGTGCGTTTCACAGACCTCGTTGGCGCCTGGCACCATCTGACTTTTCCGATTGATGAACTTAGCGAGAGTTCATTCGAAGATGGCTTCGGCTTCGACGGTTCATCGTTACGCGGTTGGGCTTCGATTCACGAGTCTGACATGCTGCTGGTTCCCGATCCATCGCGTTACTGGATTGATGCATTCATGGGTGAGAAGACCTTATGTCTCATCGCCGACGTCATCGATCCGATCACCAAAGAGGGTTACTGGCTTGATCCACGTGGCGTTGGCAAGCGGGCCGAGAGCTATCTTAAATTCACCGGCATCGCGGACACGGTTAATTTCGGGCCGGAGGCAGAGTTCTTCGTCTTTGATGAGGTCCACTTTCACAACGATGGGCACTCAGCCGGTTATTCACTGGACAGCCCGGAGGCAATCTGGAATACAAACGGGCAAAACGGGAATGGCAATAAGGGATATCACATTCGAAACAAAGAGGGCTACGTACCGCTGCCGCCTCTCGATACGCTGCAGGATTTTCGCGGTGAAGTTGCCACCGAACTCAAGAAGGTAGGGATTCAAGTCGAGTGTCATCACCATGAAGTTGCCACGGCCGGTCAGTGCGAAATTGATTTTCGTTACTCGACCCTGATTGGTACTGCTGACAACCTGCAGCTCTTCAAGTACACCGTTCGCAACGTGGCACAAAAACAAGGCAAGGGTGCCACCTTCATGCCCAAACCGCTTTACGGCGATAACGGCAGCGGGATGCATTGCCATCAATCGCTTTGGAAAGGCGGCACGCCGCTCTTTGCCGGTGATGGTTACGCAGGGTTATCAGAAACCGCCCTCTTCTACATCGGCGGGCTGCTCAAGCACGCCGCTGCCATCATCGCCTTTGCCGCCCCCACCACCAACAGTTACAAGCGCCTCGTGCCCGGCTTTGAAGCCCCGGTTAATCTCGCCTACTCAGCGCGCAATCGGTCAGCGGCAATCCGTATCCCCATGTTCTCGACCAGTCCAAAACTAAAACGACTGGAGTTTCGACCACCTGACCCGTCATGCAACGCTTATCTCGCGTTCTCAGCAATGTTGCTTGCGGGTCT
>Ga0137394_10004945_pt1 | contig 10130 bp, 4 predicted proteins | sample czobulk116metaG_FD_108278 | JGI IMG/M metagenome (GOLD analysis project Ga0137394, IMG submission 108278) | Vadose zone soil microbial communities from Angelo Coast Range Reserve, California, USA - czobulk1.16 metaG | ecosystem: Environmental > Terrestrial > Soil > Vadose zone | place: USA... | reverse complement strand
GATCACCCTCGTGTCCCCGCGAGCAGATCAGCAGCTCCCGCGGCCGATCGTCGACCGACGCCATCGACTCGATGCCGTTCATCACGAGGTTGATGATCACCTGCTGCAGCTGGACGCGATCGGCGAGCACCGGCGGTAAGGCCGGCGCCAGGTCCAGCCGCAACGAGACGTGATGGCCCAGCACCTCGTCCCGCAGCAGCGGGATCACATCGCGGATGACGCCGTTGACGTCCACCGACGCTTTCTGCGGCTCGGTTTTCGTCGCGAGCTGGCGGATCCGCTGAATGACCTCCCCCGCCCGGTAGCCGTCCTTCGCGATGCCGTCGAGCGCGCCGCGAACCCGGTCGAGGTCGGGATCCGCCGTGGCCAGCCAGTTCAGCGAGGCGTCGGCGTCGGCGATGATGGCGGCCAGCGGCTGGTTGATCTCATGGGCGATGGACGCGACCAGCTCGCCCAGGGTGGTGACCCGGGTGACGTGCGCAAGCTCCACCTGCGCGTCGCGGTATCGCTGCTCGCGCTCGCGTAGTTCCTCCTCGGCCCGCTTGCGCTCCGTGACGTCCCGGGCGACGCCACGGTATCCGGCGAATCGGTTCTCGGCATCGAACACCGGCTTGCCACTGATCGATATGAAGCCAAGCGACCCATCGATACGGCGGCCCGTGTAGACGAAGTCACGGAACGGCTCGCGGCGCTCCACGGTGGCGATGTGCTCACGCCACTTGTCCGGTTCGGAGGCGAAGTCGGCGGCGACGTCCCAGCGGCGCTTGCCGATCGGCGCGCCCCAGTCGAAACCGAAGGCGCCGACCGGCTCGGAGAAATACGTGAACTCGTGTTCTGGACCCGTCGCCCAGAACCAATCCGACGCCGTCGCGGCATAGTCACGGAACCGCTGTTCGCTTGCCCGGAGGTCGTGGTAGGCGCGCTCGAGAGTCTGACGCATGTTCTCGAACGCCGCCACGACGTGGTCGAGCTCGTCCATGTCCTTGGGCGGGCGACGCTGCAGGCGCAGCGGAGGCGGCGGCTGGCGGAGATCGTATGTCCCGAGAAATCCGGCGAGGGCGGTCAGGTGCCTCGTGACCAGCCGGTGGGTGACGTAGAGGATGAAAAAGGACACCAGGAAGATCGTCGCGCCCTGACTCGTCACGATGACGATCGCCTTGTCGAGCAGCGCGCGATAGACGTCATCCAGCGTGGCTTCGATCGACAGAACGCCGAGCTGCTCTTGCCGGCCGCGCGCCGTGTGGAAGACCGGGAACTCGCGGCTCATGGCGGCGCGGTCTTGGTGTCGACCGCCGCTCACCAGCAACGGGTCGGCGCGATCGGTCGTCTCCCGGATTTCGACGAAGCGGATGGCCGGCAGGCGAAGAATCCCCTCGATCTGCAGCTCGAGCTGTCGCCGGTCCAGATTCCACAGGCCCTCGCCGAGGCTCTGCAGATAGCTGCCCGCGATCTCGGACATTCGCCCCTCGATGGCCCGGACGTCCCGGCGGTAGTCGACGTACAGTTGACCCAGCGTGAGGAGCAGCGTGATCGCGAAGCTGAAGAGGAGGACCCTGGCCAGGAGGCGCAGACCGATTCCGCCGCGCAGACGATCGAAGGAGCGCCACGTCGCCGTCATCCGACTGTCGCCAAACGCGGCGACTTTACCACACGAAGGATGCGCCTACCACTTGACTCCGGCGCCACGGCGGCAAGAGGTGGTAGAACTGGCGACGGGGGCATCGATGACCAAGCCGGTAGGCCGATGGATCGGGGCGTTGCTCGCCGTGGCATGGGCGGTCACGCTCGGCTCCGCACAGCCAGCGACGGCGGCCCCGCTGCGTCTGGTCACCGATCAGTGGATACCGTACGAGAATCTCTCCGACGCCGAGGCGCCGGGATTCAGCACGGAAGTTCTCAAGGGCGTCTTCGCGTCGATGCGGCAAGACGTCTCGTTCGAGGAATTCCCGTGGGCGCGTGCCGCCCGGCTCGTCTTCCGGGGCGAGCGGGAGGCCTTGTTCACGGCGTTCTACAATGAAGAGCGGGCGCGCTTCTGCCATTTCCCGAAGGAACCTCTGGCCCGCGACAAGTGGATCTTCTTCGTGCGGGCGGCCGATGTCGGGAGATTGAGGTTTTCGTCGTTCGAGGACCTGGTGGGACACGAGATCGCCGTGCTGCGGGGCGCCTCCATTTCGCCTGAGTTCTGGGAGTTCGTGCGGCAGCGGCTCACGGTCAGGGAGACCGCCAGCGACGAGCTGAATTTCCGGATGCTGGAAGCGGGCCGCGTCGACTACGTGGTGGCGAGCTTCGTCAACGGGATGCGGCTGATCAGAACGCTGAGCCTCGAAGGCAAGATCGAGCCGCTGCCGTCCCGCAGCCTCAAGGAAGACGACTTGTACGTCATCTTCAGCAAGGAACGCGTCGCGCCCGCCTTCGTCGAGGCCTTTTCCGAAGCCTTGCGTCAATTCAAGCAGACCGAGGCGTTCCGGGCGATCTACCGCAAATACTTTCCGGCAACTCGCGGGAGCCCGACTCCGTAGTGGTCCGGTTCGATGCCGGGCCCCCCATCCAGAACATGCCGAATTCCGACGTCGCCGCAACGGCAGCCGCCGACGCCGCATCTAAAGCTAGAATGCTCGCTCATCGGTCACGTCGGATGCCCGGGCGCCATTGACGCGGCAAGCACGCTGGACGTCCCCGCGGAGGTGAGTGATGCAAACGACCGAAATGAAAGCGTTCTCCCCCCTCTGGCCGGGTCTGCTCGCCGCGTTGCTCGCGGCGACGGTCTCCGGCTGCGGCGACAGGTCGGGCGCGGCGCAAGCGCCGCCGCCGCCCCTGGTCAACGTCGCGCCCGTGATCGAGCAGGATGTGCCGATCTCCGTCGAGTATGTCGGATCGCTGGTCGGGTACATCACCGCGCAGATCCGCGCGCGCGTCGCCGGGCACCTCATGAGCCAAAACTACACGGAAGGCTCACTGGTGAAGGCGGGCGACGTCCTCTTCCAGGTCGATCCCCGGCCGTTCCAGGCGGCCCTCGATCAGGTCGAGGCCAATCTTCTTCAGGCGGAGTCGCAGCTGAGCCAGGCGAAGGCGCAGGTCAGCGCGAGTCAGGCGCAGGTCGAGCAGGCGATCGCGCAGGTCGCCCAGTACGAGGCTCAGGTTCAGAAGGCCCAGGCCGACCAGCGTCGGACCGAGCTGGACGTCGGCCGGTACACGCCGCTGGCCACGCGGGGCTCGGTCAGTCAACAGGAGCTCGACAACGCGGTCCAGAACAACCTCGCGAACGTCGCCTCGGTCGCGGCCGCTCGCGCCTCGGTACAGAACGGGCAGGCCAACGTGTCGAACGCGCGCGCTGCGCTCGAGAACGCGCAAGCCAACGTGAAGACGCAGGAGGCGAACATCGCCGCCGCGCGGGCCTCGCTCGCCAACGCGAAGCTCAACCTCGGCTACACGAGAGTGCTCGCGCCGATCTCGGGCGTGGCCGGCTTCCGTGTCGCGAACATCGGCGACTACGTCGGTCCGAGCGACCAGCAGCCGCTGACGACGGTCTCCCAGGTCGATCCGATCTACGCGGAGGTTCCGATCAGCGAGCAGCGGGCGCTCGCGGTGTTCCGCCGATGGGAGGCGAACCCGCGAGAGCCTCGAGACCTCGAGCTGCAGCTGATCCTGGCCGATGGCAGCGTGTACCCGAGGCGCGGCCGTGCGGTCGCGCTCGACCGACAAGTCGACGTGACCACCGGCACCGTGCTCGCGCGTGGCGTCTTCCCCAATCCCGGGAACATCCTGCGCCCGGGCCAGTACGCGAAAGTGCAGGCCGTCGTCGACGTGAAGAAGAATGCGCTGCTGATCCCGCAACGCGCCGTCCAGGACGTCCAGGGCATCCACCAGGTGGCGGTCGTCCGGCCCGACGAGACGGTTGACGTGCGGACGGTCAAGCTGGACGCGCGCGTCGGCTCGCTCTGGATCGTCGCCGAGGGGCTCAAGCCCGGCGAGCGGATCGTCGTCGAGGGCGGCGACCGGGTGCGCGCCGGCCAGAAAGTCCGGCTGGCCTCGAGCGCACCGTCCAACACCACGGCGCCGAAGTAGACGCACCATGTCGAAGTTCTTCATCAACCGGCCCATCGTCGCCATGGTGATCTCCATCCTCATGGTGATCCTCGGCGTCGTGGCGATGGTGCAGCTGCCGGTCGCGCTGTATCCGAACATCGCTCCGCCCGAGGTCCTCCTGACCGCTCGCTACCCGGGCGCCGACGCCGTGACGCTCGAGCAGTCCGTTGCCACGCCCATCGAGCAGCAGATGAGCGGCGTGGACAACATGCTCTACATGTATTCGCTCAACCAGGCCGCCGGCAATCAGATGCAGCTGCGCGTCGACTTCGACGTCAACACTGATCCGAGCGTCGACCAGGTGCTCGTCAACCTGAGATACTCTCAGGCCGTTTCCCAGCTGCCGCCCGACGTGGTGAATCAGGGCGTCGCCATCATCAAGTCGGTCACGAGCCCGCTGGGCCTCTTCGTGCTGTACTCGCCGAAGGGCACGTACGACGCGCTGTTCCTTGCCAATTACGCCTACGTCAACATCAACGACCCGATGACGCGCGTGCCCGGCATCGGCCAGGTGCAGATCTTCGGCGCCTCGCAGTACGCCATCCGACTGTGGGTCAATCCCGACACGCTGGCGAAGCTCGACATCACCGTCAACGAGATCGCGAGCGCGCTCCAGGCGCAGAACACCGTGAACCCGGCCGGCCAGCTTGGCGGCGATCCGATCCCTCGTGGCCAGGAGTTCACGTACACGGTGCTGGCGCAGGGGCGTCTCGCCAGCCTCGCCGAGTTCGAGAACGTCGTGGTGCGAGCCAAGCCGGACGGCGCGATCGTGCGGGTGAAGGACGTCGCGCGCGTGGAGCTCGGGGCGCAGAACTACATCCGGCGCGGCCGCCTGAACGGCCAGCCGGCCTCGATCATTGCGGTCTACCAGCTGCCCGGCTCGAACGCGATCCAGACCATGAAGGGCGCAACGAAGCTGATGGACGAGATGAAGAAGCGGTTCCCCGCCGACCTCGACTACGTGACGGCGCTCGACACGACGCTGGCGGTCAGCGCGGGGATCCGGGAGATCGTCAAGACGCTCGTCGAGGCGCTCCTCCTCGTCGTCCTCGTCGTCTTCATCTTCTTGCAGGGCCTCCGCGCGACGCTCATCCCCCTGCTGGCGGTGCCGGTCGCGCTCGTCGGCGCGTTCATGGTCTTTCCTCTGCTGGGCTTCTCGATCAACACGCTGTCGCTCTTCGGCCTCGTGCTGGCCATCGGCCTCGTGGTGGACGACGCCATCGTGGTCGTCGAGGCCGTCGAGCAACACATCGAGCGCGGGCTCTCTCCGCGCGACGCCGCGTTGAAGGCGATGGACGAGGTGTCGGGGCCGGTCGTGGGAATCGCGATTATCATGGCCGCGGTGTTCATCCCGACGGCGTTCATCCCCGGCATCACCGGGCGGATGTACCAGCAGTTCGCGGTCACCATCGCCGTGTCCGTCCTGATCTCGGCCTTCAACGCGCTCACGCTGAGCCCGGCGCTCTCGGCGCTATTACTGAGAGAGAAGCGCGAGACGCGCGGCCCGCTCGGGTGGTTCTTCCGTGGCTTCAACCGCGTCTTCGAGCGGGTGATGGGCGGATATCTCGACGGGAGTCGCTTCCTGATCCGCAAGGCCGCCTTCGCGATACTCCTGCTGCTCGGGGCGGCGGCCGTGTCCGGTCTGATCAGCCTCCGGCTTCCCGGTGGTTTCGTGCCCGAAGAGGACCAGGGCTACATCTTCACCAACATCCAGCTTCCCCTGGCCGCCTCGCTCGACCGCACCGCGGCCGTCAACGACAAGCTCGACGCGATCTTCAAGGCACAACCGGGCATCAAGTACTACACGGGCGTGGCGGGCTTCAGCCTGCTGAGCCTCGTGACGACGACCTACAACTCGTTCTACTTCATCACGCTGGACGACTGGGACGCCCGCAACAAGGTCGGCCTCACGGCCGACGTGATCATCCGGCAGCTCAACCAGAAGCTCGCCGGTCTGGCCGAGGCTCAGGCCTTCGCCTTCTCGCCGCCCGCCATCCCGGGCATCGGAACGTCCGGCGGTGTGACGTTCATCCTCGAGGATCGCTCGGGCAAGGATCCCGCGTTCCTCGCCGAGCAGACGGACAGATTCCTGGCCGCCGCGCGGAAGCGCCCCGAGTTCGCGCGGCTGTTCACGACGCTGCTGCCGAGCGTGCCGCAGTTCTTCGCCGAGGTGGATCGCGACAAGGTGCTGAAGCAAGGGATCAGCCTGACCTCGGTGTACCAGGCCCTCCAGGCGTTCCTCGGCGGCGCCTTCGTGAACTACTTCAACCAGTACGGACGAGTCTGGCAAGTGTACGTCCAGGCCGAGGGCCAGTTCAGAACCCAGGCCGACAACGTCGGTCGGTTCTACGTGCGCAACGCCGCGGGCCAGCCGGTGCCGCTGTCGACGCTGGTACGGATGAAAGAGGTCAATGGCCCGGAGTTCACGACCCGGTTCAACGAGTATCGCGCGGCGCAGATCAACGGACTTCTCGCGCCCGGGTTCAGCACCCGGCAGGGGATGCGGGCACTCGAAGAGGTCTTCGCGCAATCCATGCCGCGCGAGATGGGCTTCGACTACTCGGGGATGTCGTTCCAGGAGCAGGTGGCTTCTCAGGGGGTACCGCCGAGCGTGGTGCTCGGCTTCTCGGTGCTGGTGGTGTTCTTGATCATGGCCGCCCTGTACGAGAGCTGGACGCTTCCGTTCGCCGTCCTGCTCGCCACGCCCATCGCCATGTTCGGCGCCCTCGCAGCGCTATGGCTCCGGCGCTTCGAGCTCGACGTCTTCTCGCAGATCGGCCTGCTCATGGTGATCGGTCTCGCCGCCAAGAACGCGATCCTGATCGTCGAGTTCGCCAAGGTTGCGTACGAGGGGGGCATGTCGCTCGTCGATGCCGCGCTCGAAGGCGTCCGCGTGCGGCGGCGGGCCCTCTTCATGACGTCGTTCGCGTTCATCCTGGGCTGCGTGCCGTTGTGGACCGCCGCCGGTTCCGGCGCGGTTGGACGCCGAGTCCTCGGTACCGTCGTGATCGGCGGGATGCTGACCGACACGCTCATCGCCAGTCTCTTCATCTCGGTGAGCTTCTATGTGAGTGAGCGCTACGGCCCGGCGCCGCACGCCGCCGCCCCGCCGGTATCCGCTCCGGCGGCGATTTCCGGTGGGGCCGGCGACGAGCCTTCGGCCGGTGGATCGCACCCGTGAGACCCCGGGCGTCCGCCTGGATCGTCGTCGCGGCGGCCGTGCTCGCCGGCTGCGCGATCGGCCCCGACTACAAACGGCCCACGGTGGCCGAGCCGCCGACGTTCCGCGGGCAGGTGACAACCGAGGCCGAATCGCTCGCCGATGCGCCGTGGTGGGACGCCTTCCGCGACCCGATTCTGAAAGATCTGATCCGCGAAGCGCTGCAGAACAACTACGACGTGCAGATCGCCGCCGCGCGCGTCCAGGAGGCCCGCGCGGCGTTCGTGGCCACCCGATCGGATCTCTATCCGTCCCTCGACTACGGCGTCAGCGCCGGGAGAGCGAAGCTCACGCCCGGCATCGCGGGCTCTCCCGGTGGACCGGCGCCCAACGCGACCAACTTCTACTCGGCCACGCTCGCCATGTCGTGGGAGCTCGACATCTGGGGCCGGATCCGTCGCGCGACCGAGGCGGCACGCGCGACGCTCTTTGCCACCGAAGACGCCCGGCGCGGCGTGTGGCTGACGCTGGTCAGCGATCTCTCGCAGGCGTACTTCGAGCTCCTCGCGCTCGACGTCCAGCTGCAGATCGCGCGGAACAGCCGGGACGCGTACCAGTACACGTTCGATCTGTTCCTGGATCGCTTCAACCTCGGAGCCGCCAGCAAGCTCGAGACGGCGCGGGCGGAGGGCGCGCTCGGTGGCGCCGAGGCGACCATTCCGCAGCTCGAGAGCGACATCGTCGCCAAGGAAAACCAGATCAGCATTCTGCTCGGGCACGTGCCGGCGCCGATCGTCCGCGGCACGCCGATGTACGAGCAGCCCGTGGTGCCCACGGTGCCGGCGGGCTTGCCGTCGGCGCTGCTCGCGCGACGGCCCGATCTCCGCCAGGTCGAGCAGCAGCTTGCCGCCGCGAATGCCCGCATCGGCGTCGCCAAGGCGGAGTTCTTTCCCAAGCTGAGCTTGACGAACCTGTTCGGCACGTCGAGCCCCGAGATATCGGCGCTCACGGGCGGCGCCGCGACGATCTGGGCCGTCGCCGGAGTGTTCAGTGGACCGCTCTTCAACGCGGGCCGCACACTCGGCAACTACCGGGCCTCCGTCGCGCAGTGGGAGCAGGCGAAGCTCCAGTACGAGCAGGCCGTGCTCACGGCGCTTCGTGAGGTGTCGGATGCGCTCACCGCGCTGGGCAAGCTGAGCGAGGCCGAGACGGGGCAAGACCGTTCGGTGAGGGCGCTCGCGGAGGCGGTCGAGCACGCGACGGACCGCTATCGCCAGGGGCTGGCCAACTACTTCGAGGTGCTGGAGGCTCAGCAGCAGCTTTATCCGGCGCAAAACACGCTGGCGCAGATCCGCCGCGACCGTCTCCTTTCCTACGTCCGTCTCTACAGAGCGCTGGGAGGCGGGTGGACGCTGACCGATGCTCAGTGGAAAGACGGGGCCCCCTGAACACAGCCTTGCTGTCTGGTGTTCTCCGGCGGCACTCCAGCGTGAGTACCTGGTCCCCGACGGTCGTACGTGGGCGCACGGTGGTCGTCATCGCTCAGGTGCTGGCAGCGTTGGCGCTGTGGGGACCCGCCGTTCTTCCGGCGTCCGCTCAGTCGGTGGCGGCTCCGCAGACTCCGCAGAAGGAGCCGGTCCCGGCGGCGGTCACGCCGATCCCGGTGCCGGAAATCGCGCAGCGCGCCGAGCAAGTGCCGCTGGCGCTGCGAAGCGTCGAGCAGATCGCGACCGGCTCGGACGTTCAGGATATCGAGGCCCAGCTCCCCGCGGCCGCTGAGTGGATCCGAGGGCGCCTCATGGGGACGACGCAAGCACTGGCGTCGTCGCCCTCGGCGAATGCCCTGGCCACCCTGGCAGATTCCTGGCGGGTCACGCGTTCCAGGTTGGCCACCTGGAATGACACGCTCACCAGGCGCGCGACGCAGCTCGCGCAAGGGGCGGAGCAGCTCGAGGTGATGCGGACGACGTGGTCGGCCTCACGCGCGAAGGCTCTGGAGTCCAGGGCGCCGGCGCCGGTGATCGAGCGCATCGACGCGACACTGGTCGCCATCGTGACGGCGCAGCGAGGCGCCGCCGAACGGCTCACGCACGTCCTGGGAGTTCAGGACCGGGTGGTTCGCGAGATCGCCCGCTGCGACGACGTCCTGTCCAGGATCGCGCAGGCCGGCGCCACGCTGGCCGGCCCACTGTTCTCGCGGGACAGCTTTCCCATCTGGAGCCCCGAGGCGCGCACGCTGATCTCGACCGACCTGGGCGGACGATTACGCGAGTCGGTCGGCGACAGCGTCGAGCTGACCCGAGAGTTTTTCGCCGGTCAGCTCGCGCGGGTGCCGCTGCAGATCGGGCTATTCGTGGTGGTCCTCGTGCTCGGGCGCCTGGCACGCGCCGGCGCGCGACGCCGGGCGGAGCAGGAGCCAGGCGAGCTGGCCACCGCGCTGGTCTTCGAGCTCCCGGTGTCGTCCGCGCTCGTCCTCGCCCTGTTGGCCACCGTCTGGATCTATCCAGAGCCTCCCCGTGTCCTCCTGGACGTCATGGGGCTCCTCATCCTGCTGCCCGCTGTGCTGATCGTGCGCAGGCTGGCGTCGCCCGCGGTCGCCCCCGCGGTCTATGCGCTCGCCGCGTTCTTTCTCGTCGATCGCGTCCGCGACGTGTGCGCGGTCGTTCCGGTGCTGGAGCAGTGGGTGTTCCTGTTCGAGATGCTGTCCGGCATCGTGTTCCTCGCGCTCGCGCTCCGGTCCGAGCAGCTCTTGACCGACGGCGGGGATCAGGCCGCGTTCGCATGGCGGCGTCTGATCGCGTGGATCCTGTGGGCGCAGCTCTCGATCCTCGTCGGCGCCGTGTTCACGGGCGCGCTGGGCTACATGCGGCTGGCACGGCTCCTT
>Ga0137394_10004944_pt1 | contig 10132 bp, 14 predicted proteins | sample czobulk116metaG_FD_108278 | JGI IMG/M metagenome (GOLD analysis project Ga0137394, IMG submission 108278) | Vadose zone soil microbial communities from Angelo Coast Range Reserve, California, USA - czobulk1.16 metaG | ecosystem: Environmental > Terrestrial > Soil > Vadose zone | place: USA... | reverse complement strand
TCGTGTCGGACGTGCCCTCCGCGGACCTGGAGGGGGCACCCCAGGCCCGGGCGGCCGTTGGGGAGAGCCGGGACACGCAGCCGGGCCAGGCGCCACGCGTGCTGGGGCGGTTGACCACGGCGGCGGGTGCGCCCTGGGCCGGCCACCTGTACGCGGGCCACACGGCCGCTCCCGTCACCGTGCCGGCGCACGGCCACCCGCGCCGGAGCCGGGGGGGGATCCCCGCGCGGGTCTTCGGCGGCGACCGCGGCCTGGGCACGGCCACCGGCACGCCCGCCCGGCCCACCGCCGGGGTCCGCTCCATCACGGCGCGGACGACGCCGCCGGGGCGCCGTCGCCTCCCGACGCCGGGGCGCCGCGCCGGCAACCGGGCGCCGGACCCGCCAGGCCTGGGTGAAGCGCCACCCACGCGAGGCCTGTGGGCCGATCGCTCGGCCCGCTGGGCCCCGGAGGGCCCCGCGGGAGACGGCCGCCCAGGCGGAGGCCCCAGGGCTGGATGGGTGCGACGTCGTGGCGACCGACGTGCCGCCGACCGCGCTCGCGGCCCAGGCCGTGCCGGACCGCGCTCGGGCCCTCCCGGCCGTCGAGCAGGATGGCCGCACGATGCCGACAGGCCTCGGGGAGGGGTGCCCCATCGGTGGACGGAACGCCCGGCGCACCCGCGCCCAGGGGTGGGGGACGAGGTGGGCCGTGAAAGGGGGCCGTGAGAGGCGCCGGGCACGGGTCGCCGCCTGCGGCACCACCGAGGACGACCCGAGGGCGGTGACCGTGGCGGAGGCCTGGCTGGCGTGAGCACGGCGCTGTCTGCGGACCTCCCACGTCCAGGGCACGGCGGTCACGTGTGTGCCGACCCCGGAGGCGCGTCAACAGGCGATTCTCGACGCGTTGGGGACCCCCTGACCACCGCCAAGGAGCGTGCGCCACATGTCGGCAGGCACGCCCTCCCGCGGTCTGCGCCGCCACCTCCCTGATCCTCCAGCGTGCTATCGGATAGCCTGCTCACAGCGGGGGGGAAGATCCGTCAAGGAGAATCCCCGTAACCGTAAGCGCCCCAAGCGCGGGCGCAAGCGGTTGTTCAACGCAGCCATCCATACTTTACGAGTGGGTGTCAAGCGGACCTTTGCGTGGGAAGATAAGTTCAAGCGGCTGCTGCTGCGATTTGAACGCATCCAGCAACGGCACTATGGAATGAAGTTAATGGCGTACACATTGATTAATCTGCGGGAGTTCTGTAGTACCTAAAACTTGCAACCAGTTATGGGTTTGGAGAGCCATCGCTTTGCCCAGTCGCTTGCGTGTTGTGCATCATCTCTCTCATCAACGTAGTGAGAAAGAAGCGAGCGTATTCTTAGCCAAATTTAAGGCCAGAACGGATGGTCGGTAGCTCCACAGTTAACCGTGGTCATGAGCATCACCGCTCAAGCAGGCGTTGAAGCGCTTGCGAGTGACGCCCGCGTGGCTGCGGTAGGATGCGATTATTGCTAATTAGTGATTCTGCAACGGGATGCTCTCTCGATTGTTTTCGACAGCAGGCCGTTCAATCTCCGTATTCCCATTCATTTCCTTTTTCCCTCAAAGTACGCCCTCAATGCTCGATTGACAACCTTAGTGATGCTCACCCCCTCTGCATCCGCTTCTTCCCGAATCAACTCAATATACCGCCGCTCGACATGGTAGGTTTGCCGCGCGGTGTCCCGTGGTATACTCGCGTTGACCTGCTTCAGTCGGCGATCCCGCCACCACCTGATCATCTCCCAAAAATCCGACCGTACAGCTTCGAGCTCCGCCGGCGAGAGTGTACCGGTGTCCACCACCAGTGGAGTGACCGCAGGAACCACAGGAGCAGCCGCCGGCGGCTTCGGCGCAGGAGACGCATCTAATTGCTTGATCATCTTCTGCAAGCTGGTACGCGGGATACCCAGCTCGCCCGCAATCTCGCGTTGCGACTTCCCTGCCGCTAAGAGTTTGCGCAACCGCTTCTTGTCAATGTCCCTCGCCATTGGCCCCCCATGATCATATGAGGTTTACCGGTATTACCATCGGTGTACCTTCTACTATACCTGATATAGACATGTGTCCACCACAGGTGGACAAAGATCGTTTACTGAGTTGGGCCATTTGCTGTGGTCTAGCGTCAGACCACAAGTTTACATGCCACGCTTCCGGCAATGCCTTCCACATCGCTATGACGAGTTCTGGTGTTCCGCCCCCCAACGAGGACGGCACGGGAGGGAATGTGCCATACACGGCAATCAGAGCCTTCCGTCGTACTCAACCTCTCATTTTCCGCCTTATCCAAATTTTTTATGTTTTTTCTTGTCTTTTTCACTCGTGGCTCGTAATAATTGATACCCCCTACAGAGGGTTTTCCCCATTCGATGAGGCTCACCGCGCAGTGACTGAAGAGGCCACTCGCCTCATGGCAGCGGAGGAGATGACCATGCCAGTGACCCTGCAGCATGGCAAGGCGATGCGCCACTACGACAAAGGCCAGACGACGGTGCAGCGATGGGCATGGCGGCTCAACGAGCATCTCTCACACTGGCCGTTACTTCCCCCCAGGGTGCTCTGCTGGCGTGTGATGTGGGTGGGGCTGAGTGTGACCATCTGTGGCCTCGATGTCCTGACGCCTCCAGCCATTCAGCTCCCGCTGCTGTATCTGGTGCCGGTGTTGCTCGCCGCCTGGGCCGGCGACTTGCCCTGGAGTCTCGGTTTGGCGCTGGTGTGTCCGTGGACGGGGCTCATGCTTAGCGGGGTAGTGGCGTTCCCCTGGCCGATGTGGATCGAGGTACTCAACGCGTTAGGGCGTACCCTAATGATGGGCGGAGCTGCCTTCCTGATGACCGCGCTGCAACGGCAAGTAGTGCGCTTAGCCCTCGAACGTGATCCGCGCCTGCCGCGGCGACAGTAATGAGGTCGCATCTTGCGGCGTATCACACGTTCCCGACCCTTCATCGCCCATTCATAGCCAACAAAAAATCCCGCCACAGCGAGCTCGCCCTGCTGCTTACCTTGACCGTTCCCCTTGCATCCCCTATGCTACCTCGATATCCTTACTTTCGTGGCTCTTGACCTTCCCACAATCCGCAGAGCAGCAAACGCGCAACGCATCCTCTGGCGCTACCATGCCCTGATGCGCGCCACGGAACGAGGCATTACCCGAGCGCAGGCCTTGCGGGTGATCCAAGAAGGAGAGATACTCGAGCAACAGCCCAGAGCCAAGCCCTATCCCAAGTGCCTGGTGATGCGCCTGATCGAACCCAACCGCCCGCTCTACGTCGCACTTGCCTATGACCAGCGGCGCGATTATCTTCATATCATCACCGTGCACTGGCTAGACCCCAGCACGTGGGAAGACCCGTGGACGAGACGGCCACGACGGAGGAAGACATAACCATGAAGAAAAACACCAGCCCCCAAAAAGAATTATGTGCCGTGTGTGGTGGCGAGCTCCGCCCTACGACGATTACCCATGAAGAGCGGCGCGGAGGGCATCTCTACCTCTTCGAGAATGTTCCCGCGAAGGTCTGCACGAAGTGTGGCGAGATTTGGATTGAAGAGACCACCCTCCAAGCGATTGACCGCCTGATCGAACGGGGACAGCCCACCCGCCATGTCCCCACCCCACTCTATGATTTCGCCCTTACCGGTGGCAAATAACCCCTGAGCCTTCGCGCTAGATGGGGTAGCCCCACAGCCAACAAAAAATCCCGCCGCAGCGCGATCGTTTATTTGATACCCAAGTATTTAAGTTACAAAAGAAAACCTATGGATGCTCACCCTAAGACACCGCCGCCCGCGGTTTCAACCCCCCGCCGAGCTCTGCCAACACCTCCTGCTCTAACTCGACCAACGCCTGTTCAACGATGCGGTTAATGAGCTCCGCCATCGTGACACGACTGCGAAGAAATTTCGTAACCCTTTAGCAAATGCGAAATGCCTGCTGCCCTCTTCCTGTGGGAGAGGGTCAGGGTGAATGTTCACCCTCTTTTCTCCTTAACCCGTTACCTCCAGGGCTTACCAATTCACACGCGAACCCGTCATGCCCGAGGGACCGATACTGACACGAGGCGAGCCACGATGGTCCGGATGCGGACCGTTTTGATGCCGTAGTGTTGAAAAATTCAGCCGCCTGGATGGCAAGCCTCCTCCCAGCATGGTGTATACTGGGCACCGTCATGTTCTCATGCCTGTATACCTGAGGAGAGGGTGTTGTCAAATTAACGCGCTTCAAGGCCATGACCAGGCATGCAGGTGGACAACAGCGTTGGGCGTGACGCTTGCGCTGCAGAAGCCAAGCCGGTAATTTCCTGCCAGGTTTGGAATCGTTGCATCATCTCGTGGCGGTATTCAGGGGCAGAGAAGAGGTGGCGCCGCGGTCGGAAGTGCTGGGCAATGGGCCCATAGGCGGCAAGGAAGCGCTGGGCGTGTCCGGGCGACTTGAACCGCTGCATGCGCCGCTCCCGCTGGCGCGTCGGTTGGTGCGAGTTTTCGGCGCGGTTGTTGAGGTAGCGGTGCTGACGGTGCTCCACACTGGGCAGAACCTCACGCTTCGCGGCCCCATAGCTGGTGAGCTTGTCCGTGATAATCACCCGTGGTACGTAGGTCAAGCCCTTGAGCAGCTTCCGGAAAAACTTCTTCGCGGCCTTCTTGTTCCGTCGGCTTTGCACGAGAATATCCAATATATGGCCGTCCTGATCCACGGCGCGCCAGAGATAATGACGCTCACCGTTGATCGTGAGAAACACCTCATCCAAATGCCACTTATCGCCAGGACGGGGACGCCGCCGGCGGAGCTGATTGGCATAGACCTGCCCGAATTTCCGGCACCAATACCGCACCGCTTCATAGGTCAGGATGATGCCGCGCTCGACCATCAGCTCTTCAACGTCGCGGTAGCTCAGGCAGAAGCGGAAATACAGCCAAACACAGTGGCTGATGATCTCGGCAGGGAACCGATGGCGCTTATACAGGTTGGTTGGTGGTGGTGTGTTCATGTGGCAGGTATGGCATGCGGGATAGGAGTGGGGCAAGTGGGAAGGTTAATTTGACGACGCCCTCCAGAGTATGTGCGGGATTTCCCGCGTCAGGGCCGGCGCTTAATCTCGAAGGCGGAGGGGGTCGTCGCCACGTTTGTCGCGGGGACCCAGGTGTACGCACAGGGCACGCATACGGGGGCGTTCCCAGGCCGCGTGTTGCGCAGTCACGCGTAGCCAGCGCAGGCGACGCGGCAGCGGTGGGAGAACCACCCCGCAGCAGCGGAGAGAAGAGAGGGCTTCTCTGCGGCGGGGTCCTAAGACGCTATGGGTAGGAGGAACGGGGATGGCCATGGTAGGGAAGGGGCAATTCACCTACGAATTCGTGGAAGACTGGGCACAACTGCCTGCCGGCTGGACCCTGGGCCAGACCGGCATTGTGACGAATGCCCACGATCGGGTCTATTTGTTTAATCGCAGTGCGCATCCCTTGATGGTGCTGGAGCGGGATGGCACCTTTCTCACCTCCTGGGGCGAAGGGATCCTGTCGTCCGCGCACGGGATGTGCATCGATCAACAAGGCAATCTCTATCTGCCGGTCATCAACTCGCACGTGGTGTTGAAGTACAGTCCCGCCGGGAATCTGCTGATGACCCTGGGCACTTGGAACCAGCCCTCAGAGACCGGCTGGTCCGGCCATTACCGCGATCCAGTCAAACAGGCCGCCGGTCCCTTCCATCGCCCGTCCGATGTCGCCATCGCGCCGACGGGCGAGATCTATATCTCGGATGGCTACGGCAACGCCCGTATCCACCGGTTCGCCGCGGATGGTGCGCTGAAACAATCGTGGGGAGCGCCGGGAAAGACCGCCCCGGGCGAGTTCCACGTCCCGCATGGGGTCTGGGTGCACACCGATGGCCGCGTGTTGGTGGCCGACCGGGAGAACAACCGCATCCAGATCTTTTCTCCCAAGGGCGAGTTTCTGACGCAGTGGAGAGACTTGGCTCGCCCCTGCGACATCTATATCGATCGGGACGAAGTGGTGTATGTGCCGGAGCTGGACGGCTTGATGACCCTGCTGACGCTTGATGGGCAGGTGCTGACACGCTGGACAAGCCCTACCACAACGGGCGCGGGGGATGGAGGGCATGCCGTCTGGGTCGACTCGCACGGCGACATCTACGTGAACCAGAACCAGGAGGGCCGGCGGCTATTGAAATATCGACGGTGTGGTGACGGGGCAGGGCGTCACGGTGTAAGTGGCGCATGAAGTGGGTGACGGCCACGCTCCAGGGCTCCAGCGGGTGATTGAACACCGGGGACAGCGGCGAGGGTGCCCTGAAGGGTGCTGGGAACCTGGTGTGCTGATCCAGGACATGGCGGCGATGATCGCGGCGAGGGGCACACACCACCTGGTAGTTGCCCACCGATACCTCTGAGGGAGGACAGACCATGAAGTTCGGACTCATGTATGAAATTCAGATCCCGGAACCCCACTATGACGGGATCGAGCAGGAGCGCTATAAGCAAGTCATGGCCCAGGTCGAGCTGGCGGATGCGGTCGGCTTCGCGTACGTCTGGACCGTGGAACATCACTTCCTGCGGGAGTTTTCCCACTGTTCGGCCCCAGAAGTCCTCTATGGCGCGATCTCCCAACGCACCAAACGGATTCGCATCGGCCATGCGGTCGCCCTGTTGCCGGGCCAGTATAACCACCCGGTGCGGGTCGCCGAGCGGGCCGCGGTGCTGGATATCGTCAGCGATGGCCGCATGGACCTGGGGACCGGGCGGTCCACCACGCTCATCGAGATGGACGGCTTCCAGGTCGACCCCGAGGAGACCCGAGCCCAATGGGAAGAAGCGATTGCCATGATCCCCCGGATGTGGACGGAAGATCCCTTCTCCCATGACGGGCGTTTCTACCAGATCCCACCCCGCTCGGTCATTCCCAAGCCGGTGCAGAAGCCCCATCCGCCTCTGTGGGTCGCGTGCAGTCAACCCGACAGCTTCCGGGCTGCCGGGGAGATGGGCCTGGGGGCGCTCTGCTTCAACTTGGGAGGCTACGAGCAAATGGTCGAGCGCGTCGGCCTGTACCGCGAGGGGATCAGGCACGCCAAGCCGGTGGGAGGCTTTCTCAACAACCAGATCGCGGCGCTGTGCGTGACCCACTGTGCCGAGAACGATGAAGAAGCCCGGACCGTCGCGGGGCCGGAAGGCGCGTGGTTCGTCCACATGGCCGAGAACCTCTACGCGCCCTGGCAGGGGCGCAAGGTGCCCGATTCCTACCAGTTCGCGGTGTCAGCCATCCAGCACGAGCGAGCCGGCAAGACCGTCGCCGACCATATCCAGTCAGGTGCGTTCGCCATGGGCAACCCGGATACGGTCATCAAGGTCCTCAAGAAGTACCAGGAGGCCGGGATCGACCAAATCCTCTGCTTCATGCAGATGGGCAACCTGGCCCATGCACGGATCATGGACTCGATCAGGTTATTTGGTCGTCACGTCATTCCTGCCTTCACCGAGCGAGTTCACACTGAACAATAGCTCTGGAAAGGGTAAACAATCAGGCCATGTCGCTGACCCAGCGACGTGCTTTTGCATGGCTTCACAGCTGCCTGGGCGGTCGAGTGAAGGGGCACGTCTACAACCCTCTCTCCCCGGCCGCGGAAGAGCCCGACATAGCCATCCCACGTGATCACCAGACGACCATTTGGGGCTGGCTGGTGCAACGGGCACTGGCCTGAGTGGAGCGGTTGGGTTTTGAACACACTGGAGCCGCGGGTGAAGTCTTGCTCGACAGAGGAGGCCCTCATCTTCTCGCGCGGATGTGGAGTCTCTCATTCGGGTGCCCGGGATGCGAGCGCTGATTGAGCACGGCGTGGCGACCCCCGAGGAGTTTGAGCAGATGCGGACACTCTTTGACGGTGCGGCCTTCGCCTGTGTTGGTCCCATACAATTCGGTCTCTGGAGGCGTCGGCCCGCCAGCGGGTCATGAGCACATGAGGGGCGTTGGTCACATCTCCTCGGGGCATCGCACTTGGTCAGATGCTGAGCCGCACCGCATTGGCAAGCACGCCCTAGCACCGTACGAACGACGGGAAATCATCGTATGGAGGCATGCTCGGCGGGGGAGGAAGGTGTAGAGGCGCCACAGGGGCATGGCATGGATGACGGACAGAGACGTCAGGCGCACCGGTGCTTACAGCATCCGAACGAGGCCCAGCAGGTCTTGGAGGCGCGCGAGAATGTGGTCCTCCGGGATGCCCTCCTGGAGGAAGGCGTGTCGTAGAATGCCGCCCGAGAGGACGGCGATGAACCGCACCCCTCCCCCGCGGGCGGTGTCGACATCCGGGTACCAATCCCCGACGTAGACGGCGTGCTCCCGCCGCACTGGTATCGCCGTGAAGAGGGGCAGGTAGGGGTGCGTGCGCTCGATCGTGCGGAAGTATTCTTTGAATTGGCGACTGCCGCTCGGACTGAGCGCTGGCCACCAGGCATGAATCGCCTCCGAAAGATTGGCATAGCTCTGGCGCACGCCGTGGTGGACCGCCGCGAGGTAGGCTCGAATCGGCTCTGTGGGCAGGTGTAGCTGTCCCGCCGCGGCCTCCAGATGCCGTTCAAAGCCGGCCATGAGATCGAGAATGACGCCGTCAACATCGAGAATCACCAGCTCCAGCGGATGACCGAATAGCTGCATCGAGCCCCTCTTCCCAAGCCATGGTCGGCAGTGGTCGGGTACCGTGACGAGACGAGCGGCTCACACGGCCGTGCCGCGACAATCGCCACGCACGCTGGGGTCACCACCGTGGCTCGAGTGCGTCGGATCGGGAGGTGGTTCGACCCGGATCACTATGGCACACCCATCCCTGATTGTTCAAACGTCTTTTCCACCGAACCACAAGGGGCTGGGCGGATGCGTCTGGAGATGCCGTCCGCAGAGAGGAGAGGGGGATTCATTGCGGGAGAAGACACACACAAAAGAGCGGCTGTTGCCCTCGTGCAGGACCAAGGGCACAGCTGAGGCGCCGGGTGCCGACACCGTCGGATGATGTTCACAGGAGCCCATCACAGACGAGAGCGGCATGCAATGCGGTCTGGGGATCCCACGTACTGTGCCCCTCTGCAACGCCCTACGCAGCCGCGTCCATGCTCGCCACGAGATCCCTCATCGCCTCGATGGCCTCGTCGCACAGCCGCACCTGGCCACTGCTGATGAGATGCACCACCGTCGCGATGATTTCTTGATCGTTCTCAGCGACTTCGCTGACGGTCTGAATCACGTCTAGAAGTGTCAACTCACGGGTTCGAGGCATGGGAACGGTCTCCTGTGCAACGGGTTCACGATGGTGAGGCGGCATGTTTGCCATTATCTCTTGTAACAAGCAAACAGCGTGCCATCATGTTGACCGGACGTCGCCGTTGCCCATCTCCTGAACACGATCCCGCTACGGGCGCTGTCGGAGTGCTTACAGCGATACGCCGAGACGTATACGGGAGAGTCCTCACCGAGTGCTGCGGCGATGCACTGGTTAGCATGATGCAGATCGGTGGAGCAATGCACAGCGCAGGGACCCGCTTGGCGCTTGCCCATGGCGAATACCTGCCGGGGCAGAGTTGCCCTCAGCCGTGAGAGGGATGGCATGCTGCCGTTTCATAGGGCTGGCAAGCGATAATTTTGAGTGTTGCCAAAGGCGCGGGCGAGTCGCGGCTTATCACTTCGATCGGCGGCACCCATCCTGTTGGGCGTCATCTTCGGTCGCATAGCACCGTTCAGGTGTTGTCTTGGGATAGAACCGTCCACCGGGTATGTGGTCGATGCAGGGCTCGCCTGAATACGTGGTGAAGTGGCCGTTGATCGGGTGGGACGGAGGACAAGTCCAGCCATCCTGTGGAGCACCTCAGCCCCAGTAACGCTGGTGGCCAAGCGGACACGTGATGCGCCGTGATCCGCTCCAGCGCGTGCCCATGTGCGGGTGGCGGCTCCTGCCGGTAGTCGCCAGTCCGGCCGTGCGCGTCGTGCTATACTAGCTGGTCGACGAGGACAAGACGCTGTCGCGCTGCCTTACAATCGCCGATGTCGGAGGAGCATCCATGTCCAGTCTCCCCCCAGGGCCGCGGTCGGCTCTCCTGCAGACCTTCGCGGTGGCCCGTGACCC
>Ga0137394_10004943_pt1 | contig 10133 bp, 14 predicted proteins | sample czobulk116metaG_FD_108278 | JGI IMG/M metagenome (GOLD analysis project Ga0137394, IMG submission 108278) | Vadose zone soil microbial communities from Angelo Coast Range Reserve, California, USA - czobulk1.16 metaG | ecosystem: Environmental > Terrestrial > Soil > Vadose zone | place: USA... | reverse complement strand
GCTGCCGCTCGATCCCGATCAGGACTTCAGCGCGAACTTCTGGAACGTGTGGCAGCTCTCGGGGACGTGGCCGCGGCTGCCCGCGAAGGTCCACGTCACTTCGCTCACGTACACGTCGCCCCGCGAATCGACTCCGATGCCGTGCGGCGCGGCGAAGCTGCCGGCGGCCACGGGATCCGGTCCGCCCCAGCGCGCGAGCACGCGGCCGTCCCGGTCGTAGACGCTGACCCGCCCCGATCGGATCTCGCCGGCGGGTCCGTAGCGGCGCGACGTCTGGCCGGGCTGCCACCAGAGCTCCGAGACGTAGGCGCGTCCCTGGCCGTCGAACACCAGGTGCGTCGGGCGTCGCGTGTCGGTCCACTCGGCGAGGTACTCGCCATCCGGGCTGAAGATCTGGATGCGGTCGTTCTCGCGGTCGCAAACGAAGACGCGCCCGTCGGCGGCGACGGCGATGCCGTGCGGCAGCAAGAACTCACCCGGGCCCTGACCCGGCACGCCCCACGATCGCTTCAGCTCGCCGGTCGGCGAGAACAGGTGGACCCGGCAGTTGCCGTAGCCGTCCGACACGTAGAGCTCGCCCCGCGGGCCGACCGCGAGGTTGGTCGGACGGTTGAACGGCCCGCCGGCCCGCGAGACGGTCGCGGTGTTCTTGCCGTCGTACCCGGTGTCGGACGGCGTGTTCATGGTCCCGAGGGTCATCAAGAGCTTGCCCTGCGGCGTGAACTTCCGCACGGTGTGGTTGCCGTCGTCCGAGCAGTACAGCAGACCGTCGGGCCCGACGGTGATGCCGTGCGTCCGAAGGGTGAACTGGCCCTGTCCCCAGGAGCCCAGGAAGTTGCCCTTCCGGTCGTAGGTGATGATCGGTTGATCGCCCCGGCAGATCAGGAAGACTCGATCCTCGGCGTCGATCGCGACGCCCGCGACGTCGCGGTGCGCATATCCCGCCGGAAGCTGCTCCCAGCCCTCGACGACCCCGTAGTTCAGCGTGCTCGCTTGCGCCATCGGATTTCCCCCTGTGCTCACACCCGCTCGTACCCGAGCCGGCGGACCTTGTCCATGTTCGTGCCCTCGATGCGGATCAGCCGCGTGGGGCCTTCGCGTCGCGGTGAGTGGAGATCACCCTCGTTGTACACGTGCGCCATGCCGGGCTTGAGGGTGTAGCTCGTGGCGTGACGGACCTTGCCCGGCTTGTTGGGCGCGGCGGCCTCGACGAGCGCCCAGTCGCTCATCACGGTCTCGCCGCGAGCCTGGCCGTAGATCGCCCAGGATGGACCGTGGTCGTGCGGGTTGCTCTCCTTGGCGCCTTGATAGACGTGGGCGAGGATGCAGAAGCCGAGCTTCGGGTCCTCGTAGAGGATCTTGCGCTCGGGCACGTCGTCCCCGACGTGCTTGGCGAGGAACGCCTCGTCCTTGAGCACGTCCTGGACGATCTCGCACACGGTCTTCCGCCCCCCGGGGCCGGGATCGTCCGTGAGGGCGCGCTGACAGGCGGCTGCGAACTGCTCGAGCGTCCAGCTCATGGCATGACCTCCTCGGTCTGTCCGTTGACCAGGTCATACGGCATCGCGCGCTCCTCCCATCGACTCGCCCCGGGACGGCAGGGCTCCAGCCCACGGACCGATCGCACCGCACTCATCTGATCGGACCGGGGGGGCTCGCGAACGTGGCGGTATCGTACGTCAGGTCGGGGCGTGCTGGCCAGACGAAGATCGAGGACTACGCGGCGTCGATTCCGGAAAGCCGACTGTAGCTGACGGCGACCTGTCCGCCGCCGTCCTGATCGATCAGGAGCCCGTCGTGCGTCAGATCGACGAGCGTTCCCGTGATGGGAACGCGGGCGTTCATGATCGAGAGGGCGACGCGCCGACCCTTGTACGCGATCGCTTCGCCCATCCACAGCTTCGCCATCGCGCGGCTCAGATCGTCGACCTCGCGGATCATGCCGAGGCCGGGCACGGACTGGGTGCGGGGCGACGGTGCCTCGAGCTCCACTTCCACGGCGGGAGGTACGGCCCTCAGTGTCGCGGGAGCGGCGACGGTCGTCACGCGGCCCGGGGATGGCGCGGCGTGCGCCACCGGCGCGACCGCCACGGGGTGCGGGTGGCTCCCGGAGACAGGCGACCGGTATTCGGCGAGCAGGCCGGGGGCTCGCCCCTGCGCGGTCGAGCTCATGCGCGAGTCCGGGGTCGATCGGGCACCCCGCTCGACGGCTCTTCCGAGGCCCTGGATGAGCTCGGACATCCGGCCCATCAGCCGGCGGAAGATGTAAAAGCCCACGAGCGCGATCCCCAGAGCCAGGCCGAGGCCGAGCTGAGACTGCAGGCGCGAGAGGGCGCCGAGGCGATGGAGCGTCCAGACGAAGACGAGGAGCGGCACGACGGTCGTCACGGCGAACACGGCCGAGGCCGCCTGCTGGAGCGAGTTGGGTCGAGCTGCAGCCGCCATCAAATCCATCGTAGGCGATGAGCAGTCCGGGGCAGCCAGGAAAAAGGGGACCCTCAGCGGGCAGGGCCTGAGGTGTGATATATCGCGGGGTAGGTCGACAAGACCTCAGAGGAGGTATCAAGGTGAGCGACATGAAGATCGACGCGGTGCGGTCCTCCAATAGCGGCGTCCTCGGCCGGGCGAGGAGCGAGGCGCGAGGCCACCGGCTCGTCCTCGATTCGTCGTCGCGGCCCCAGCCCGACGCCTTCACCAACAGCGAGGCGTTCCTGGCGGGCGTCTCGTCCTGCGGCGTCACCCTCATCGAGATGCACGCCAAGGAAGCCGGCATTCCGATGACGGGTATCGACGTCACGATCGAGGGCGCGCGGACCGCCGCCGAGCCGAACCGGTTCGCGATCGTCACGATGACCTTCGAGATCGCGGGTGTGAGCCAGTCCCAGGCGGACGAGCTCGTCGCGACCTACCGCGGGCGCTGACCCCTCTACCGCACGGTCGCGGGCGCGACCGACGTGAAGGTGCAGGTGGTGGCGGTTCGATGATGGCGTGGTGAGGCGCGGTCGAGATCCGGCCGTAGTCGGGCGAACCAGTAGTACCATCTCGTCCCGGGTGATTCGGTGGACAAGCGCCGGTGCGCGTGGGCCAGGGGAGCGCTCGAGATCGAGTATCACGATCGGGAGTGGGGCGTTCCGGTCCACCAGGACCGTCGGCTCTTCGAATTCTTGATCCTGGAAGGCGCGCAGGCGGGGCTCAGCTGGTCGACGATCCTGAAAAAGCGCCCGGCGTATCGGAACGCTTTTGACCGCTTCGATCCGAGCAAGATCGTCCGCTACACCGGCGCCCGGGTCAGGCGGCTCATGAACGATCCGGGTATCGTCCGCAACCGGGCGAAGATCGAGTCGACGATCGCCAACGCGCGCGCGTTCCTCGCCGTGCAGCGCGAGCACGGAAGCTTCGACGCCTACATCTGGCAGTTCGTCGACGGCCGCCCCCTGCAGAACACCTGGCGCCGGTCGGGTGAGTGTCCCGCCGAAACAGACCTCTCACGCGCCATGAGCCGGGATCTGGTCCGGCGCGGCTTCCGGTTCGTCGGCCCGACGATCTGTTACGCTTTCATGCAGGCCACCGGCATGGTGAACGACCACCTGCGCGTCTGTTTCCGATGGCGCGAGGTTCGGCGGCGCGGCGGAGGCCCTGGGGTGAACGGGAGACGCGAGAATGGCTGACAGGCGGCGGGTGCGGCTCGCGGCGGTAGGCGACGTGCCGGCGGGGGAAGGTCGTGTCGTCGAGGCTCAAGGCAAGACGTTGGCGCTCTTCAACGTCGACGGCACGTACTACGCGATCGACAACGCCTGCGCCCACCGCGGTGGACCGCTGGGCGAGGGTGACCTCGAGGGCCGGATCGTGGTGTGCCCCTGGCACGCCTGGCGCTGGGACGTCACGACCGGCGCCAACGCCAACAACCCCGCCGTGAGGATGGCCTGCTTTCCGGTCGCCGTCGAGCACGGCGCCATCTTCGTCGAGCTGCCCTGAGGATCGCGGTCCGTGGACGCCGCTCTGATGGCAGGCGTGGCGGTCGCAGCCGGACTCGCGCTCGTCGTCGGCTGGGTCACGTACCAGCGCTGCCCGCACTGCGGCCACCTCGTGCGCCGCGCGTCCCAGGGCTGGAAACGCTGTGGTTCCTGCGGCCGCCAGTACCGGCGCGGGCTCCGCGTGCGATGACGGCCTGGTGCCGATTCTCGAGCGTGACGGACGAGCGCCCGTGATGCCTGTCCTGACCGTGCCGACACGCCGCACGTGGCTGATCGCGGGCGTCGCGGTCCTGGCCGCGGGCGCGCTTGGCGCCGGGGGCTGGTACTGGCACACCGTCTCTCAGCGGCATGCGATGGCCGCGTACGCCGACGCCATGACGCGGGCCCAGCCCGCGCTGGGGCCCCAGGCGACCGCCGAGGCGAGAGCCACCGGGATTCGGGAGCTCGAGAGAGCTCTCACGCAGTATCCCTCGGGTCCCGGCGCCGCCCAGGTGGCCTACCAGCTCGGCAATCTCCGCTACGACGCTCAGCAGTACGTCCAGGCTCGCGGCGCTTTTGAGCTTGCCGTCGCCCAGGGGGCGCCGCGGACTCTCAAGGCGCTGAGCCAGGGCGGCGTCGCGTACACGTGGGAGGCCGAGCGCAACTACGCGAAGGCGGTCGACGCCTTCAAGGTCGCGCTCACCGGCCTTGGCCCGAAGGACTTCTACTACGAAGAGCTCCTCCTGGGGCTCGGACGCGTGCAGGAGCTCGCCGGGCAGAAGGCCGACGCCATCGCGACCTATCGCCGCGCGCTCGGCGAGCTCGCGCAGAGCCGCCGTCTCGAGGAGATCAAGGCGCGCCTCGCCGCGCTCGGCGCCTAGCTCCGCCGTGCGCCGTCGGGTTCCGAGCGTACTTCCGATAAGCGGGATTATGTCAAGTAACGCGGAGCCGCGCACCTGGCCTCCGATTGAGAATTCGTGGTGATACCCTGCCGGACGGCGTGATGACTGGTGTGGCCGGCCGTGGCGCGCCGCCGCGATGCCGGGCCGCAAGCAACCCCCTGACCCCGAAGGAGACGAGGCCATGCGTGTGAGCCGACGGACGTTTCTCGCAACTGGATCGGCGGCGGTCACCCTGTCGGCGGCGCCGCGCGCGTTCGCCCAGTGGCAGCCGAGCCAGCGGTACCCGGACCCCGCGATCCAGATCGTCGATCAGAGCTTCGCGCGCTACCGGCTCAGCGCCACGAAGGTCGAGCGCCTCGCCACCGGGTTCCGCTGGTCCGAGGGTCCGGTGTGGTTCGGCGACGGACGCTACGTGCTCTGGAGCGACATCCCGAACAATCGGATCATGCGGTGGGACGAGGAGACGGGCGTGGCGAGCGTCTTCCGCAAGCCGTCGAACTTCGCCAACGGCAACACGCGCGATCGCCAGGGTCGGCTCCTCACGTGCGAGCACGGCACGCGGCGCGTGTCGCGGACCGAGTACGACGGCACCATCACCAGCGTGGCCGATCGCTACGAGGGCAAGCCGCTGAACTCGCCGAACGACATCGTCTGCAAGTCCGACGGCTCGATCTGGTTCACCGATCCTCCGTTCGGCATCCTCGGCTACTACGAGGGCTACGTCGCCAAGCCGGAGCTTCCCACCAACGTCTATCGGGTCGACGGCAAGACCGGGCAGCTCACCGTGGCCGCGGGAGACGTCGCCCGGCCGAATGGCCTGGCCTTCTCACCCGACGAGTCGAAGCTCTACATCGTCGAAGCCGGCGTCACGCCGCGGGTGATCGTCGTCTACGACGTCACGGACGGCGGCCTGCGGGTCACCAACAAGCGCAAGTTCCTCGACGCGGGTCCCGGCACACCCGACGGGTTCCGCTGCGACGTCGACGGCAACCTCTGGTGCGGCTGGGGCATGGGCCAGGAAGGGCTCGACGGGGTGTCGATCTTCAACCCGGACGGCAAGCTCATCGGCCGCATCAACCTGCCGGAGCGCTGCGCGAACCTCTGCTTCGGCGGCACCTATCGTAACCGGCTGTTCATGGCGGGCAGCACGTCGCTCTACTCGCTCTACGTCAACGCGCAGGGCGTGCTGGGGGGCTGAGAGCGGCCGGAGCGTCAGCGCAGGTGTGGGAGCACGGCCGCGGCGAAGAGCTGAGTTCCCTCCGGGCGCGGCGCGTCGGCGAAGTTCACCGTGAGCCGGTGGGCGCCCTGCGCGACCATCTGCAGAAGGGCCTCGGTCACTTGGACCGGGGTGCCGGCCAGGCGGATGTCGGTCATGGGGCGCACGTTGGGCTCGGTCTTCATCCGTTCCACGTCGCGCTCCGTCTCGGCAATCAGGATACCGACGCGGACGACCTGGCGGATCGTGTCGTAGTCGCGACCGACGTCGCGACAGTGTCGCTGGAGGACCTCCTGCTTGTGGGTGTACAGGGCGCGGTCGCGAAAGGGGTAGTTCCACCAATCGGCGTGCCGCGCGACGACCCGGAGCAGATAGGTCTCCCCGTGCCCGCCGACCATGATCGGCGGAATCGGGTCGGGCCGGGGCTCGCAGTAGGCGTCGGTCACCTGATAGTGCTCGCCCTGATAGCGGGCCGGCGCCGCCGTCCACAGGGTCCGGATGAGCTCGATGGCCTCAGCGAGCTGGGCGACGCGCGTCCGAGTCGAGGGATAGGGCCAGCCGTACGCCCGGTACTCTTCCTCGTTCCATCCGGCACCGATGCCCAGGATCACCCGCCCGCCCGAGAGGGCCTGCGCGGTGGCGACCATCTTGGCCAGATGCGCCGGGTTTCGGAAGCTGTTGCAGAGCACCTCGTGGCCGCACAGCTTGTCCGGATAGCGAGCCAGCGCATACGCCAGGAGCGTCCACCCCTCGGCGACCCGGTGTCCTCCGTACTGAACATGGTCCGGAAGCCAGAGCGAGTCGAACGGGGCGAGCGTCTGATCGAGGTATGGGAAGGTCTGCTCGACGAGCCTCGACCAGACGTTGAGGCCGACGGGAACCGGCACCCTAGCCCGGGATGTGCGCTTCTTCGGGGAGCTTGTCCCAGACGGGCTTCCACTCCGGCACGGTCAGGCCGAACTTCTCGCAGAGGTCCTTGACCTCCGCCGCGAACGCCTGCCGGACTTCGTCGTTGTCACGAAGCTTGAGCTTGAGCTTCCTATAGACCTGATTTTTCGGCGATCCCGGCCGCCCGAAGATGTTCATCGTCCGGATGTACCACTTGTCGAAGGTCGTCTGCGCCTCTGCGTGGGTCCCTGGATCCTCCCCGAGCTTCTTGACCCAGTACTCGCCGTGGCGGATGTGGAATTTCTCTTCCTTGAAGATGCCGTCGATCGCCCGAACCCAGGGACCGTAGGACGAGCCGCGCACGTCCTCGAGCTGGTGCCCGGCGCCCCGGTCCATGCAGAAGTTGAAGAAGACGAAATCGGCCCATGTGTCGATCGGGTAGTAGAAGATATTGACCCGCTTGTCGCTCGTGATCCGGGCCGTCCCGATGTCGGCGTTGGCGTCGATGCGCATCGTGAAGATCTCGTCGTGCTGGCGCACGTGGCTCTCGACGTCGAAGCCGAGGTCGGTCAGGAGACCGTACATGACGGTGGCGTGGCGGAGCTCGTCCTTCACGATCTGGGCGACGACGTGCTTTTCCTCGACGGTCGGGGCTCTGGTGATCCAGGGCACGTAGCCGTAGCCGCCCGCGAGCTCGGAGTCCGCCTGCATCGTCAGGAGGTGGACCAGGTTCTCGCGATACTCCGAGGTCATCTCGTCGGCCGATTCGAGACGGACGCCGCGATCGATCTTCGCCATCATGTCCCTGGCCAGGTCACTCATCAGGTCCTCCTCCTGCAGGATACCCTTACCCGCGCTCGATCACACGCACGGCCTTGCCCTCCGAGCGCGGGATCGTCCGCGGGGCCACGATCGTCAGCTCGACGCTCAGGCCGGTCGCCTGGCGCAGCTGATCGGCGGCGCGCCGCTGGAGCGTCACGATCTCGGGATGATCGGTGGAGAAGCCGCCGCACCGCGTGATCAGCTCGGGCGCGGCCTCGACCTGGACCTCGAGCCGCGCCAGGGTCGCCCCGCGGTCGACCACCAGCTGGTAGTGGGGCGCCAGCTCCGCGACGCCGAGCAGCGTGCGCTCCACCTCGGAGGGATAGAGGTTCACGCCCTTGACGACCAGCATGTCGTCCGACCGGCCCTTGACGCGCGCCATCCGTGCCGAGGTGCGGCCGCAACGGCATGGCTCCACGGTCAAGGCCGTGATGTCGCCGGTGCGGTAGCGAATGAGCGGCAGGGCGCGCTTGGTCAACGTGGTCAGCACCAGCTCCCCTTCCCGGTCGGGCGCCAGGGCGACGCCCGAGACGGGATCGATGATCTCCGGCAGGAAGTGGTCGTCGGCGATGTGGAGTCCCTCGCGCGCCTCGCACTCGCCGGCGACGCCCGGGCCGATGATCTCGGAGAGGCCGTAGATGTCAAATGCGCCGAGGCTGAACGCCCGCTCGAGCGCCGCGCGGATGCCGTCGGTCCAGGGCTCGGCGCCGAAGACCCCGACCCGCAGCCCGAGCTCGCGGGGCTTCCCTCCCTGCTCGGCCAGCGTCTCGGCCAGATGCAGGGCGAAGGACGGCGTCGCGGCGATCACGTCCGGTCGGAAGTCCTGTAACAGGAGATGATGGCGCGCGGTGTTCCCGGAGGAGACGGGCACGACGGTCATGCCGACTCGCTCGGCGCCGTCGTGAAAGCCGAGCCCGCCGGTGAAGAGGCCGTAGCCGAAGGCGATGTGCAGCAGGTCGCCGCGGCGCGCGCCCGCGGCCGTCAGCGCGCGCGCCATGACCTCGCGCCAGACGTCGAGATCGCCGGCGGTGTACGCCGCGACGGTCGGCTTGCCCTTGGTGCCGGAGGAGGCGTGGATCCGCGCGACCTCGCGTCGGGGGACGGCCAGGAGGCCGAACGGGTACTGGTCGCGGAGGTCGGTCTTGCGAACGAACGGGAGGCCGGCGAGATCCGGGAGCCCGCCGATCGTGGCGGTGCCCAGCCGCTCGCGATGGAACGGAACGCGCGCGACGGCCCAGCGGAGCGTCTCCTGGACCCGCTCGAGCTGCAGGCGCTCGCGGGCCGCCCGCGACATGGTCTCGGCCTCGCGGTTCCAGATCAGCTCGGTCGCTCCTCGAACCCGTGCTCGCGGCGGAGCCGCCGGATCTCCTCGCGGATCAGCCGCTCGGCGACCTCGGGAACCACCTCGCGCGCGACCTCGCGCACGATCCGGTCGACCACGGCCCGGACCTCGGTGCCGTACTGGCCTAGCATCGCCGCGGCGGCCCGGGCCGTGGCCTCGCGCGTCACGCCGTCGACGTCGTCGTCCAGCCGGAGCAGGCCGCGCATCCTCTCGGGGAGCGTGTCGGCGCTGCGGGGGTCGAGGTCGACGGTGCCCTCGACCCGGAGGCCCGCGGGCGGTTCCTGCCCCCCGCGCAAGAGGAAGAACACCGGGACCTCGCGGAAGCGCGGCGCGCTCTTCAGGGTTCGCACGACGTCGATCCCGGAGACGCCGGTCCCGGGAAGCTCCGGGTCGATCAGGACCACGCTGACGTCATGATCGCGGACCGCGCGCAGGACCTCGAAGCTCGAGCTGACGGTGACGACGTGCCAGCCGGCCCGGCGAAGGGGCGGCTCGAGGAGCGTACGGCTCGCCGGCGTCCCATCGGCGATGAGGACGCACGGCGGGCGCGAGCTCACGTCCGCAGTCGCCGCGGGCCTGCGGCGCGTCGGGGCGGCTCGGGGAACAGTTGGTCCACGATCCGGTGCTGGCGGAGCCCCAGCGCCTCCCGCTGGACCAGGAGCGCGAGGCGCGCGTCGACCGCGCGGACCCGCACGGTCTCGTACTCGCCGAGGAGCCGCGCCCGCTCCTCGGGATCCGCGGCGCCGTCGAGCCGCCGGCCGACGGACGCGACGCAGGCGAGCGTCTCCTCGAGCCGCTCGCCGGCCCGGCCGAGGGCGGCTGCCTTCTCCTGGGCGATCTCAGCGTTGATCCGCCGGTGTGTCTCCTGCAGGCGCGTCATCGGATCTGAAGGGCTCGCCTCGTCCGGCGACCGGCCTCGGCTCGCACTACCATCGGATCTGAAGGGCTCGCCTCGTCCGGCGGCCGGCCTCGGCTCGCACTACCATCGGATCTGAAGGGCTCGCCTCGTC
>Ga0137394_10004942_pt1 | contig 10134 bp, 7 predicted proteins | sample czobulk116metaG_FD_108278 | JGI IMG/M metagenome (GOLD analysis project Ga0137394, IMG submission 108278) | Vadose zone soil microbial communities from Angelo Coast Range Reserve, California, USA - czobulk1.16 metaG | ecosystem: Environmental > Terrestrial > Soil > Vadose zone | place: USA... | reverse complement strand
GGCGACGTCATCTACGATCTCGCCTTCCTGCTGATGGACTTGGCCGACCGCGGTCTGTCCGCCGCCGCCAACGTGGTCCTCAACCGCTATCTCGCCGAGACGCGGCGCATGTCGGATCTCGATGCGGTTGCCGCATTGCCGTTCTTCATGTCGTTGCGTGCCGCCATTCGGGCCAACGTCACGGCCTCCAGGGCCGCAATCGCAAGCAAGCCCGACCGCGCGGAGGCCCGGTCCAGCGCCAAGAAATATTTCGCGCTGGCGTGCCGGCTGATCCGGCCTGCTCCCCCGGTGCTGGTTGGGATCGGCGGCTTGTCGGGCACCGGCAAGTCACAGCTTGCCGCCACGCTCGCACCGGAGCTGGCGCCGGCGCCCGGCGCCATCGTGCTGCGCTCCGATGTCGAGCGTAAGGCGATGCAAGGACGCCGCGAGGACGAGCGTCTGCCGCCGCATGCATACGCCCCGGAGAGCACGGCACGCGTCTACGCCATGCTCGTCGAAAAGGCGGGGCGCGTCATCGCCGCGGGTCACTCGGCCATCGTCGACGCCGTATTCGCTCAGCCACAGGAGCGCGACGCGTTGCAAAACGTGGCGCAAGCCCGCGGCGTCACGTTTCACGGGCTGTTTCTCACGGCCGATATGGCGACCCGCGTGGCGCGGGTCGGGTCGCGTCGGGGAGATGCCTCGGATGCCGACGGAGCCGTCGCGCGGGCCCAGGAGCGCTATGTGCTCGGGCACAACGACTGGCGGTCGATCGATGCCTCCGGCGTTCCCGGATGCACCTTGGCGCGCGCCCGCGAACTCCTGGCGTAACGCCTGAGTTGCGCTTTCTGCACACCTCGACATCATGATCGTGCGTTGTGCTTTCCACGCGCGCCGTTATTAAGCCCGCATGGCCATTGATTTTCGGCGGTTTGCCGTCGCCGCCGCGGGATTCTCCACTTTCCTCCACCTTTACGCGCCGCAGGCCTTGTTGCCGGAGCTCGCGCGCGAGTTCGGGGTCTCGGCTGCACAAATCAGCGCCATGATCACGGCAAGCACCCTCGCGATTGCGTTGACAGCACCGTTCACCGGCGCGGCCGCTGACGTACTCGGACGCAAGCGGCTCATCACGGCGGCGATGTTCGCCGTCACGGTGCCGGTGTTGATGGAGACCATTGCGACCACGCCGGGAACCCTCATTTTCTGGCGTTTCATCGAGGGGCTGCTGCTACCGCCGATCTTTACGGTCGTGCTTGCCTACGTGGGCGACGAGTGGCCGCCGGCCGAGGTCGTCGGGGTTGCGGGGCTTTATGTTTCTGCATCGAGTCTCGGCGGCTTCTGCGGCCGCCTGGTCCCGGGCATTGTCGGCGATGTTGCCGGCTGGCGTTACGCCTTTCTGGCGATTGCGGCAATCGGGCTTGCGGGCGCCATCGTGGTGGCAACGAAACTGCCCAGGGAGAAGCACTTCGTGCGCTCGGATGGGTTCCTGGCCTCGGGCCGGCAGATGCTGCGGCACCTGCGCAATCTGCAGCTCATGGCGACCTGCGTTGTCGGCTTCGGCGTGCTGTTCAACTTCATCGCGATTTTCACCTATGTGAGCTTCCGCCTCGCGGCGCCGCCCTACGATTTCACGCCGTCCCTGCTTGGCGCGGTGTTTTTCACCTACCTGGTCGGCGCCGTAGCGACGCCCTGGACCGGACGGGTGGTCATGCGCTACGGGCGGCGCGCGCTGATGATCGGTGTGATTTGTGTCTGGCTGGTGGGCCTCGCGCTGCTGCTGGCGTCGCCGCTAGCCCTGATCCTGATTGGCCTTTCCGTGTGCGCCGGGTGCGGGATGCTATGCCAGGCGACCTCGACGGGTTACGTCACGGCGAGCGCCAACGAGGGACGCTCATCCGCAATCGGCCTCTATGTCAGCAGCTTCTACGTCGGCGGCAGCGTCGGCGGCATCGCCGCGGGCGCGTTGTGGAGCGCGGCGGGCTGGCGGGGTGTGGTCGCTCTGTCGGCGGCCGTCGTCGCGATGATGGGGATGATCGTCATCCTCGTGTGGTCGGCGAAGCCGGTGCGAAGGTGAGAAGATGACAGACTTGACGCAACCGCCGTCTCAGCCCGACAAACATCATCCCTATTTTTCAGCAGGCTCATTCAACTTGATTGCAAGCTCTCCACATGAACGATCCGATCCGACATGACCCACAGCGCGTTGCCCGCCTCAGCGAAAAGAAGCTCAGGCGCGATGAGCGTCAACTCTTCGTCCAGAAGACGCGCTGCCTGCTCCGAAAAGTTCTCGGTGACGAGCCATTTCACCGCTACGCTCGCATCGACAACGTAGCCGCTCATGCGGTTGCATCGCGGTCGGCTCTGATGACTTCGCTGCTATCAACAGTGGAGCGTAAACGCTGACGCAGGGCTTTCGCTCGGGTGGCGAAATCTTCTTCCCGCCCAAGGAGCGCCTCGCGAAGGATTTCCCGATGTTCAGCCTCGGCGGAGCGCCCATGGGCTGCTGCCCGCTGCTTCAGCGTACGAACAATCTGCTCGCTGACGTTTCGAACAGTCAGTTGAGTCATCGGTTTGCCGGCAAAGGGATGCCTTCACTGCATGCAATATGCGTACAATAGGGCTAACTTGCAACCGGTTCCCTGACGCACGGACCGCCGCCCGCGGACTTGTCCCGGCGCCCTGAATTAACTCACATGACCAGAATAAACGAGTGGCCGGGACAAGCCCGGCCACCACATGCTGAAATAATCCGCGTTCCACTCACGCCTGAGGCTGCGGCTCCATGCCTCCGGTTTCCGGGCGCGGGCGCGGCTTGCCGGCGGTCGGGACCGCCGAGGACCGCGGCGTGGCCGGCTCGATGACGGACTCGCGGCGTGGCCGTTTGCCGTTCAAGAGGTCCTTGATCTCGTCGCCCGACAGCGTCTCGAACTCGAGGAGGCCCTTGGCAAGCAGTTCCAACTCGTCGCGCCTGGCCGTGAGGATGGCGTTCGCCTCGCTATAGCCTGCCTCGACCAGCCGCCGGATTTCGGTGTCGATCTTCTGGGAGGTCGATTCGGAAATGTTCTGCTGCCGCGATACGGAATACCCGAGGAAGACCTCCTCCTGGTTCTCCCCATATGCGACGGTGCCCAATTCGTCGGACAGGCCCCAACGGGTCACCATCATGCGGGCAAGTTTTGTCGCTTGCTCGATGTCGGAAGCCGCGCCCGAGGTGACCTTTTCACGGCCGAACACCAGTTCTTCGGCGACACGCCCGCCCATCATGATGGCAAGCCGCGAAGTCATCTGTTCCCGACTCATGGAGAGCTTGTCGCGCTCCGGCAGCTGCATGACCATGCCGAGAGCGCGGCCGCGGGGGATGATGGTGGCTTTATGGACCGGGTCGGTCGCCCTGACGTTGAGGGCAACGATTGCATGGCCGCCCTCGTGATAGGCGGTGAGCAACTTCTCCTCCTCGGTCATGACGAGGGATTTGCGCTCGGCGCCCATCATGACCTTGTCCTTGGCGTCTTCGAACTCGAGCTGCGTCACCATGCGCTTGTTACGCCGTGCCGCCATCAGGGCTGCCTCGTTGACGAGGTTCATGAGGTCGGCGCCGGAGAACCCCGGCGTGCCCCGCGCCACCGTCTTGAGATTGACGTCGGGCGCGAGCGGAACCTTGCGCACATGCACCTTGAGGATGGCCTCGCGGCCCACGATGTCGGGGTTCGGCACCACGACCTGGCGGTCGAACCGGCCGGGCCGCAGCAGTGCGGGGTCGAGCACGTCGGGACGATTGGTCGCGGCGATGAGGATGATGCCCTCGTTCGCCTCGAAGCCGTCCATCTCCACCAGCAGCTGGTTCAGAGTCTGCTCGCGCTCGTCATTGCCGCCGCCAAGGCCGGCGCCGCGGTGGCGGCCGACGGCGTCGATTTCGTCGATAAAGATGATGCAGGGCGCGTTCTTCTTAGCCTGCTCGAACATGTCGCGCACGCGGCTCGCGCCGACGCCGACGAACATCTCGACAAAGTCGGAGCCCGAAATCGTGAAGAACGGCACATTGGCTTCGCCCGCAACAGCGCGCGCGATCAGTGTCTTGCCGGTGCCGGGCGGGCCGACCAGAAGCACGCCGCGCGGAATACGGCCGCCAAGACGCTGGTACTTGCCCGGATCGCGGAGGAACTCGACGATCTCCTGGAGATCCTGCTTGGCCTCGTCGACGCCAGCCACGTCCTCGAACGTGACGCGTCCGTGCGCCTCAGTCAAAAGCTTCGCGCGCGACTTGCCGAAGCCGAGCGCCTTGCCGCCCGCGCCCTGCATCTGGCGGGACAGAAATATCCATACGCCGATGAGCGCGATGAAAGGCAGCCAGGACACCAGCAGCGAAACGAACCACGGCACGTTGTCCTGCAGGGGGCGCGCCGTGATGGTGACCTGCTTGCTGTAGAGGCGCTGCACCAACGACGGGTCGTTGGGCGCATAAGTATTGAAGCCGCGGCCGTCCGTATAGGTGCCGTGAATTTCGGGTCCCTGGATCACGACATCCCGCACCTTGCCCTGGTCAACGTCATTGAGCAGCTGCGAAAACGAAATATCCTGCGACACCGACCGCTGTCCGGGGTTCTGAAAAACCGTGAACAGCGCCAGCAACAGCAGAACGATGATCACCCAGAGGGCGAAATTGCGCAGATTGGCATTCATCCAACGACCCTCATGGTGCAAGGCCACATGTCTTCACTTAACGTGCCTTCACCTGTGTTGCCCTCACTCGCCGCCCCACATTTGAGTTCCTTCGGCATCGAGCTTTCGGTGAACAGCAACTTCTTTGACACGACATTGCCATTGCCGCTCCCGCCCAACTCCCAGGTCGCAATGTAGGCGCGCCACCTGCCGCTGCCAAGCTGGCCTAACGGAATTCGGCAAATATAGCCGAGCCGTTGGTGAATTGGCTCTTCCGCCCCGCGACGGCCTTACTGTGCAGAACTATGCTTGCTATGCGTAAAATCCGGGCCAGGCTTGCGCCGCAAATCGCCGTGTCGCCGCCTGGAACGGCGCGCCGGCGCCTGGTCAATAACTATGCAATTCTTCTGCAGCGATACCATCGCGCCCGCCAGCGTGCGGCGGAATCGCGGGACGTCTCCTGCCACCGCGGCATTTAACGCTTCACCCAGGGCCTCGAGCTTGCCGAACTCGACGGGTCCTTCGGTCCCGATCGTGCCGATCATCCGGCCGAGCAGCCGAAGGGCAATTTCGGCGGGAAATTCGCTCCAATCAGCACTGCTCACCGCCACCCGCCGGGTATCCGTTGTCAAACCTAGTCGCCTTGCGGCCCAATCCACAACGGCCTCATGCGCGGCCTCGCTGCGCCGTACCCGGCGCGCCAGACGAACGAGGCATTGCGGGGTCAGCCCTTCGTCCGCCAGGGCCGGCATAAGCTTGCGTAGGCGGGAGCGCGCGAAACGCGGGTCCACATTGCTCGGGTCATCCGCATAGGCAATCCCGGCCTCCTGCAACGTGGCGATGAGCCGCCCCTTCGGAACCTCAAGCAGAGGCCGGACCACGACCACGCGCCTGGACCGGCTGGATCGTTCCGCGTCGCGTGCTGCATCGATCGGTTGCCCAAAGCCGGCGGCGAGATTGTCAATCGGCACGCTGCGCGCCATTCCGCAGATGCCGGCGAGCCCACTGCCGCGCGCCATCCGGAACAGCACGGTCTCGGCCTGATCGTCGAGGGTATGGGCTGTGAGAACGCAACGCGCCTTGGCACGGTGGGCCGCGGCGCGCAGCAGGCGGTAACGGGCCACCCGCGCCGCCTCCTGAATCCCGGTCGACGGTTTCGTGCCGGTCCACCTCATGGTTCGATGTTCGACACCGAGCTTTTCGGAAAGGCGTTTTACGGCAGCCGCTTCGCGCCGGGCTTGCGGCCGCAGGCCATGATCGATCGACACGGCTAGCAGATGCGGAGCCGGCCGCCGCGCGGCGCACCAGCGCGCCATCAGATATAGTAACGCCGTCGAATCGGGACCACCGGAAATCGCCAGCACCAGCGCCGGCTCGGCAGCGAGATCCGCGAACAGCGCGTCGGCCTCGGCTTCGCCAACAACTCCGCTAGCAGCGGCCACGCTTTTGTTCCCGCTCGATCGCCTGCTTGACGGTCGGTTGGGCGCGCGGATATTTGCGGCCAACGTCGCCGAAGGCCACGCAGGCAAGTTCTCTCTCGTTCATGGCGGCGAGCGATTGGCCGAGCCGCAGCAGCGCTTCGGGCGCTTTTGCGCTGGTTTCATACTTTTTTGACAAGGCCACAAAGGCATTGGCGGCTTCCTGATAGTTCTGAAGTTGGAACAGGCTTTCGCCAAGGCCAAATTGGGCTTCCGCCGCCAGCCTATCGGACGGATATTTTGTCAGAAACCCGCGAAATGTCTCCTCGGCAAGCGCAAAGTCCCTGCGCTGGAGATACCCCACGCCGAGATCGAGAGTATCCCGCGGCGACGACGGCGACGGCGGCGCTGTCGCGACCGCATAAGGGTCGACGGAGCCTGGGTTTCGCTGCCCCGCCGCCGGAAATCGCCCGTAGCCAGGGTCCACAGCCGCTCCTGCTCGCGCAGCCGCGCCGTAGGGCGCAGGCTCGGCGCCAATTCCTCGCTGCGGAGAGACCATCGGCGCCGGTTGGGGGGGAATCGGACCCAGCACCCGAGGTGCACCGGGAGCATTGGGGTTATCCACCGGATCGAATGCGTCCGAACGCCGAGACATCAAGGGCGGCGGTTGAGGCGGAACCGAACCCAGCACCCGAGGTGCTCCGGGCGCATTAGGGTTTTCCATCGGCTCGAACCCGTCCGAACGCCGGCCGCCCGGCGTACCCGGCTGGTTCGGCAGCATGGCACCCGGTGGGGCGGTCACATTGCGCGGCCCGCTGTTATCGTCCTGAAGCCGCCTGAGCGCGGCCTCGAGTTGCTGATTTCGGTACTGCATCTGCTCGATCTGACCGGTGAGCTGACGAATTTGGTTCTCCAGGCGGTCAATTCTGACCACAAGCTCCGCGGGGCCCGTCTGCGCAAAGGCGCGCGTCGGGATCGCTACGATAAAGGCCGCTGAGATGGCGGCAAAAGCGACGCGGTTCAACATCGTTCGCACCAGCAAAGAACGGAAGATCGCCAACGATAGCCGCGGCTGCGTCGAAATTGTGACTTCAACACCCAGGCCACGATGGCGCGTACCGGCGTAGCCGAAACATCACTGACGCCCGGGCGGCGGTGGCGCCCGGCCCCGAATTCATGAACTTGCGTTGAGCACCGTCACCACGCGACGATTCTGCGACCAGCAGGAGATATCGTCGCACACCGCAACCGGGCGCTCCTTGCCGTACGAGATCGTGCGCATCCGCGACGGCTCGATGCCGCGCGACGCCAGATAGGCCCGCACCGCTTCGGCGCGCTTGGCCCCAAGAGCGACATTGTACTCGCGCGTGCCGCGTTCGTCCGCATGGCCTTCGACGGTGAACGCGTAGCGATTGTAGCTGGTGAGCCATTGCGCTTGCTTGTCGAGGGTGGCGCGCGATTGCATCGTCAGCTCGGTAGAATCGGTATCGAAGAACACCCGATCGCCCACATTCACGACGAAATCCTGCTGGCTGCCGGGGACGGCGGCGCCGCCGCCAGCGCCGGCAGCTCCAAGCTCATTCACCTTGTTGGCACAAGCTGCCGCGCTAAGCGCCGCCAGCAACGCGAAGGCAAATCTGGCGTTCCACGCGAGGCGCATGACGTTTCGCATGCGTTTACTCCTTCTAGCTGTTGGCGCGGCCGCGCCCTCCTCGTGATCTTCTCGATTTAGCAGGGCGTTCGTTAAGCGTAGGTTTGTCAACCTTTACGTAGTCTTGCTGTCCCCTGGCAACGTTGCTCATTTGCTCAAAACCAATTCGAATGGTTACTGAAGCGTCAATGGGGCGATTGCGAGGCCCGCAAGGTGAGTGCGCAATCCGCGAACCGCTTCCCTCCCGGCTTGCGCGTACCGGGAAGGGTCAATCCGCTCACGCCAACAGCGGCGACCACGCGGGGTCGGATGCAAAGCTTGGCGTCGGCACCCTCAGTTCATTGCGGCCGGTGATATCGATGGTGTGGAGCGACGGCCCGGTGTTGCCGCCGGGATCGCGGAAGAACATCAGGACGCGGCCGTTGGGGGCGAAGGTCGGCCCCTCGTTGTGGAAGCCTTCGGTGAGGATGCGTTCACCCTTGCCGTCAACCCCCATGACGCCGATCGCGAAGCTGCCCTGGCCTTGCTTGGTGAACGCGATGAGATCGCCGCGCGGCGACCACACCGGCGTCGAATAGCTCCCGTCCCCAAAGCTGATGCGCTGCGCCGGCCCGCCGCTCGCGGACATGATGTAGATCTGGGGCCGTCCGCCGCGATCAGATTCGAAACAGATCCGGCTTCCGTCCGGCGAGTAGCATGGCGCGGTGTCGATCGCGCCCGTGTCGGTGAGCCGCGTGGTGGCCTTGGAACGCAGGTCCATCACGAACAGGTTCGAATTGGCGCCCTGCTGCAGGCTCATGATCACGCGCTGGCCATCCGGCGTGAAGCGCGGCGAAAACGTCATGCCGGGGAAGTTGCCGACGATTTCCCGCTGCTGGGTTTCGGTATTGAACAGATAGACGCGCGGCTCGCCCTGGCCGAACGACATGTAGGTGATTTCCTGGGTCGAGGGCGAGAAACGCGGGGTCAGAACGAGATCGCTGCCATTGGTCAGATAGCGCATGCCGGCGCCATCCTGATCCATCATGGCGAGGCGCTTGATGCGCCGGTCTTTGGGACCGGTCTCGTCGATGAACACGATGCGGCTGTCGAAATAGCCCTTCTCGCCCGTGAGCCGCTCGTAGATCTGGTCCGAAATGATGTGAGCGATGCGGCGGAAATTCTCGGGCGTCGAGAAATATTGCTGGCCGGCAAGTTGAATGGCGCCGAACACGTCCCACAGCCGGAACTCGACCCTCATACGGCCGTCCGGCTGGCGGGTGGCGCGCCCGGTCACCAGCGCTTGGGCATTGATGGCGCGCCAATCCGGATAGCGCGGCTGCACGTCGGTGTCGGAAATCCTCTCGATGAACGCGGCCGGATCGATGGGAGCGAACAGGCCGCTGCGCCGGAGATTCGCGGTAATGATCTGCGAGATGCCGCGCGCCGATTGCCCATCTGGCGGGCTGCCGGCAAGGAAATCGGGCAGCGCGATCGGCATCGGTTGCACGTTGCCCTGGTTGAGATCGAAGCGGAGCACGGCCCGGGCCGGATCGACGCCAAACGCGGCGAAGGCGCCAATCCCCGCCGCAGCGCCGAGCAATACGTCGCGGCGGCGAGTGAGCAGCGCATTGCTTCGCCCGTCGCCGTGCGAATCGTTGTTGAGATGAGACGTGCCAAATCGATCATACATGGCGAAATCACCTTGGAAGGTCGCGGATCTATTTTTGCTTTGCCCTGATGCCGTGGCGCATCAACCACGGAACATGTCGTTGGGATCGAAGTTGACTTCGACTTCCTGCCACGCCTCGTATTTTGAGGCCGGAAGGCGAAACGGCTGGCAGCGGCGCACGGCCCTGGTCGCGGCTTCGGCAGCGATCTGAAACAGAGCGTTTCTTCCGTGATTGAGGACGATCGGCTCGCCGACGAGCGAACCGTCGCGGTTGAGGGAGAATCTCACGGTCACCACGAGATCCCTCGCCTCCACAACGCCCACCGGCGGATTCCAGCAGGCGTGGAGCTGGGCCCTCAACATCGCAATTTCATTCTGCGACAATTGCGGCGCGTTTCCAGTGGTCGAACCGAGCGACGGCGTCGGATTGACCATGGTGCCGGTCACGGCTTGACGCTGCGGCGCGCGCTTGTCGAGCAGCGCAGTCTCAATGCGATCGAGATCCGACTTCACCTCTTCGCGTTTCCTGGCCTCCTCGCGCTTGCGGGCTTCCTCGCGTTTGCGGGCCTCTTCGCGCTTCCTTGCTTCTTCGAGCTTCTTGGCCTCTTCTTTCTGCTTCGCCTCCTCGCGCCGGAGGGCTTCGGCGATCGGATCAGGTTCGGGCTTTGGGTCCGCCGCTGCGGGTTGCGTTGCGGCCGGCTTCGGCTCCGGCGGCTTGGCGTCCGGCGGCTTCTGTTCTGGCGGCTTGATATCCGGCGGCGGCGGCGCAGGCGGCG
>Ga0137394_10004941_pt1 | contig 10142 bp, 8 predicted proteins | sample czobulk116metaG_FD_108278 | JGI IMG/M metagenome (GOLD analysis project Ga0137394, IMG submission 108278) | Vadose zone soil microbial communities from Angelo Coast Range Reserve, California, USA - czobulk1.16 metaG | ecosystem: Environmental > Terrestrial > Soil > Vadose zone | place: USA... | reverse complement strand
TAGTCGCCGCCGCGGATAAATAGCGATGTCTGCGCCCCACGCGAACCAGTGGCGGTCACGCTCAGACCAGGCAGATACCGGAGCAGGTCGATCGCCTGTGCTTCGTTGCGCTCCTGGATTTCCTCGCGCGGGATAATGCTGATGCTGGACCCTTGCTGGCTGAGCGGTACGTCCATGGTCGAGCCCGCAACAGTCACCGCATCGCTCTGCGGCGCGATATCGAGCGTGACGGTTGCTCCTTGCGCGATGGGAATCCGCTTGGTTTCAAAACCCGGCACCGTGATGAGCAGGCTTACGCCGTTCACCTCGGACACGGAGATTTGAAATGTCCCCGCGGCATCGGTGACCGTTTGGACCACTTTGCCGACGCGGTTCACACATACAACATGAGCGCCGCTGATCGACGCTCCCGATGGATCGACAACTCTACCTTGAAATGTTTCGGCGTGCAGCGCAGGAATTCCGCAAGCCAGAAGCAGCCAACAGAATGTGGATGGACGTGTCATCTTCAGGCACCCCCCGGTACCGGATCTTCACGCCCTGAAATTGGTTCAGCCTGTGGTCTCGGCAGGCGCCGGATTCATGCTGAATCCCCTCGGTCGGTCTCCTGACTCGCGCTTCATCGGGCCGGCCGCCTTCCCATTCCTTGCCGGAACAGTGGCTGATTTGGCCGGTCCTCCACGCTCACAGTGGCGGGGCCGTGCTGGATTTTCACCAGCTTCCCATACTACTCACCGCGGGGCTTCCAGGACGTTTCGAGGATAACATACGAGAGCTTGTGGTATGCTGAAAAATTGAAAATTCTTTAAGGACAGGCACCTAGCAAAGATGGCAAATCATTATTCCGCGCTCAAGCGGGTACGGCAGACGGAAAGGCGTACGGAATTCAACCGTCGCAGCAAGACGCGCTTGCGTCACCAGATCCGCGACATGCGGAAGCTCATCAGTGAGAAAAACGCCTCGGGCGCGCTGGCATTGCTGCCGGTAACTTTCTCCATTATCGATCGCTCCGCCAAGCTCGGTGTGATCAAGAAGAACACCGCCGCCCGCTACAAATCCAGCCTGCACGTGCGGATCAAAGCGCTGGCTACCGCGTAAGCTCCAGAACAAAGCGTTCCATCACGATGCGGTCGTCAGGCCGCGCGCTGCGCAGATCGCGGTCCGCCGCGAAGATCAGCTTCAAACCCCGCTCCAACTGCTCTTTCGAGAATTTGCCCACAGTTTGATAGATCTGTTCGGCGCGCGAGCTCCACATCGGCACGCCCGCGCGCGAGAAATGCCCCACAATCTGTTGCGAGCTGCGCAGGCCGCTTTCCTTCGACACCAGCGCCAGGCGGAATTGTGTCGAGAGAAACGCCAAGGCCAGCGGCAGATACTCGCCTTCGCGGCATAGCGTATCCAGCAGCTCGAGCCCGCGGGCGCGATCGCGGCGGCCCAGCGCATTGACCAGCGCAAAGATGGTCGTGGAGCGCGCGTCGGGCACCATCGCCGTGATGTCGTCCTCGGAGATAGAGCTCCCGCCGGCGCGGTACAGCGACAGTTTTTCGATCTCGACCGCGATGCGGGCTACGTCGCCGCCCAGAGCTTCGACCAGCAATGCGAGCGCGCCTGGATCGACCGCGATCTGAGCGTGCCGCGCGAGCGCCTGCGCCTCCGTGCGGGCTTCGTCCATCGAAAAGCGCTCCAGCTCCACGGTCTCCGCCACCGCCGCGTAGAACTTGCGCACGCGCTCGAGTTTTTTTTTCTCGTCGCCCGCGAATTCAAACCGCGTAGCTTCCAACAACAAGACCACTCCGGGAGATGGATCTTTCAGGTATGCGGCCAGCTCACCCGCGCCGCCTGCGGCCGGACCCCCGGCATCGTCTTCTTCATCCGCCTTGGTCCGTGGGAGGGCAGCTTCAGCGTTGGACACCAGGATGACGCGTTGCGCCGCAAACAGCGATAGCGAACGGGCGTCATCCACCACTTGCGCGAGCGATACCTCCGTCAAGTCGTATTGCGCCAGTCCGTTTTCGCGCTCACCCGGGCCGAGCATGGCATCCAGTAGCGCTTCCCGGCACCGCCGTCCTTGATACGCCTCGGCTCCCAGAAACAGGTACGCGGGCGAAATTTCCTTGCGTTTGATGCGCGCCTGGAACTGTGCGGGTGACATTAGAAGTTGGCCAAAACCGCGCTCACCACGGACCGCGCGACATCGCGGCTTAGCCTGTCCATCCCCACTTCACTTTCGTCGAAGTAAGCCTGGGGATCGACGCTAATTTCGTAATTCTGGCGAAACTCCATGTGGGGGCGATCGAACAGCACGGCGTTAGTCGCGCGGTCGCGCAGCGAGAGCTGCATCATCACAATCGCCTGCACGCCTGCGGCGCGGCCAGTCTTCGAATCGAAGATCGTGGGATAGGAGATGAAGTTGACCACCGAACCGGAGAGCACGGCATCGGCCTGGCCGGGGTCGGAAACAACCTGGTAGCGCGTGCGCGAAATGAACTCGCGCGTAATCGCCGCGGCCAGCAGATCGGAGATCTTATAGCGCGTAGTGATGTTGCCGAACGCCGGTACGGCGATGCTTTTGACATTCTTCGGCAGAACGTTGGTCGTGCCGGCGACATGATATCCGCAGCACGTCAAGGCAAACGGAATAAGGCAAAGGGCAAGGTGCAAAAACGGGCAGCGGCCCTTCATAGAAGTTCTTGTGCCACCGCAATCGCATTCTCGGCTTGCAGGCGCAGATTATCGGCCACGATCCACAGCCAGGCCGCCTGCGGGTTGTTTCGATCGGGCGTGATGCCGCCCACAGCCAGGCCGCTCTGCCCGGCCATGCCGACCACATTGGGCGGTTCCATCCCGGCGATGCGAACATCGATCGGCTCGTCATCGAGCGTTTGCTCTATGGCGGCCACTTCCGTGTGGGATGCGAATTCGATCCACAGTGAAATGCCATAGCCATGAAACACGGGCGCCTGGATGAGGCGCAAGGAGGGCATGGGCGCGTGACCGGAACTCACAAGCAGCGAGGCCAGGTGCCGCTCAATGCGCAGTTCGGATGCCTCGAGGGTCACCGGGGCTTCATCACCGTACCGCGCCAGCATGTTGAAGGCGAGCTGTGCATCGAAAATGGCTTTGGGCTGGCCTTTGAACGATAGCAGGCCGATGGTCTGCTGCTGTAACTCGTCGACACCGCTCGTGCCATGCTCGCTCGCCGGCTCGAAGATATGCGCCAGCGCGCGTGTGATTTTGTGGGTCGCGTGGAGGCGGGCCAGCACCAGCGCGAGGGCGATGGCCGCGCCATTGGCGATCACGTGCACGGATTTGGCCGGGACGGTATATCCCGCGGGCTCGATCATGGGCGCGCGCAACCGCGCATGGGGCGCTTCTTCCAAGGCGTGCGTGAGATCGATCAGGTGCGCCTGCGGCGCCAGCTTCCGCGCCTTCTCGGTAGATTCTGCGGACCCCGCCAGAAAAATCACGTCCGCGCCTTCAACACTGGCTTCTTCGAACGGCGCCAGAATCGCCGGTTCGCCGCCTTGCTCGGTGAGCTTACCCACCTCTTCACCCAGCGCCGCGATCAATTTGAGATCCTGCCCCAAGGTATTGCCGGAGAGCAGGTCGCGAATCTCGCGGCCGGCCAGAGACTCGCTGCCCACCAGCGCCAGCACTCCGGTTCTAGCCAATCTGGTGCTCCGGTTGTTTGGGTGGCGCGGGACGCATGTGCCGCCGCCGGAAGATGCCGCCCAGGCGAATCACGATGCCGCTGGCGACATAGCACGCGGCGCACGAGACCAGCACCGGCTGCGAATAATTCCAGATGAGGGCGATCAGGATTCCGACCAGAATGACGGTCAACGACGACCGCGGTCGCATCAGGCTGATGTCCTTAAAACTGTAATAGCGCCAGGTGCTCACCATGAGGAACGAAAGCAACGCCAGCAGCGCCAGCCAGGCGATCGTGAGCGGCCAAAAGGTGATGGGCTCCGAGTCCGCTGCGTAGACCACCGAAGCCACCATGCTGGCCGCCGCGGGGATCGGCAGGCCAACGAAGTATTTGCGGTTGGGTCTGCCCGGGTTCTTGGGGATGGGATTTTTCTGCACGTTAAAGCGGGCCAGGCGCGCGGAACCGCACAGCAGGAACAGGAAGGCCACGAAGCTTCCCAGTCCCAAGATCTGGTCATGCAGCTTAGTCCCCAGGCCGGGATCAATGAACAGGACCCCCCACGCGTACGCCAGCACGGCTGGAGCGATGCCGAAGGTGATCACGTCGGCCAGAGAATCCATCTCACGGCCAAAATCGCTCGTGGTGTTGGTCATGCGCGCAATGCGGCCATCCAGGCCGTCCAGCACGACAGCCAGGCCGATCGTGATGGCGGCGATCTCAAAGTGACGCTCGGCGCCGGAAGTGCCGTCGTGCGCCAGCATGGCGCCCATGAGCGACTGCATCACCGAAACGAAGCCCAGGAAAATGTTGCCTGCGGTGAAGAGCGTGGGCAGCGCGTAGGCCGCGCGGCGCGGCCGGCCCGGCGACCGCGGATCGCTGAGGCGCTCCTTGAGACTCAACCCCGGCATGCGACCGGCTCCAGGCTGCTCACGCGCGCCGATGCCTCGCCTGCGCGCTCCACATCATTGCGCCGCGCCAGCACGCTCGAGCCGGCGGCAACGCGCATCCCTTCCTGAACCACGATGTTCCACTCCGGGCCAAGGACCACGTCCACCCGTGAACCGAACTTAATCAACCCGATCCGCTCGCCGGCAGTCACCCGGTCGCCGGGCTTCTTGGTGCAGACGATGCGGCGCGCAATCAGGCCGGCGATCTGCTTGAACACCACGTGCGTGCCGTTGCCCTCAACCGTCACCGTATTCTGCTCGTTTTCTGACGAAGCCATTTCCTTGCTGGCGACGAGGAAGCGGCCCTTGTGATACTGCACATCGGTAATGGTGCCGGCGATTGGCGTGCGGTTGACATGGACGTCGAAGATATTCAGAAATATGCTCACACGTTGCGCTTTGCCTTCGGGACGCACAGCGACGATCTTGCCATCGGCGGGTGAAACGGCCACCGGGCCGGCGGGGATTTCGCGCTCCGGATCGCGGAAGAAGTACAGGCAGAACGCCGCCAGAAGGAACAACGGCAGGCCAAGCCAGGGCCCGGTCAAGTAACCCACCAGCACGCCGGCCAAGGCTAGCCCCGCGCCGTAATAGAGACCGTCACGCACCATTGGAATAGATCAACTTCTATTTTCTCACGCCGCCCACATGAACGGAGAGTTTATTGAATTTGCGTATTGATGGCGAAGGGTGTCCTGGCCCGAAAGTTTCTTTGCCTCCTTGTGATCGGTGGGCTAGACGACCTTCGTCCCGTAGCGCGCGAGAGCTTTCTGGTTGAACTCGACGCCCAGGCCGGGCGTGTCGTCGAGGTACAGGATGCTCTTTTCGATGCGCGGTTTCCGGTCGTAGATCTCGAACCAGAACGGATCGCGGTCGGGGTTGGCGAAAGATTCCAGGATGTAGCCGTTGGGCACCGAAGCCAGCAGGTGGGCGTGCAGCGCCGGCTCATGGTGCGGCGCCATGCGGATATGGCACATGGCGGCCATACCGGCGATTTTGCGCCACTCGGTGATGCCCGCGTGCGCATTGGCGTCGAACTGCATGAAGTCGATGGCGCCGGTTTCCATCAGCCGCCGCGCGCCCCAGCGTGTCATCTCGTGCTCTCCCGAAGCCAGCGGGATGCGCGTGTTCAGCTTGACCTGCTTGAGCGGCTCGACGTCGTCATACCAGCGCAGCGGCTCTTCGAGCCACGTGATGTCGAGATCGTACATTTTGTTGGAGGCGCGGATCGTGGTCTCGACGTCCCAGCCATTGTTGGCGTCGAGCATGAGCCGTACCGCCGGCCCGACGGCCTCGCGCACGGCCTTCACGCGATTATAATCGTCTTCCACCGTGAAGCCGCCGCTGATGCCGCCGACTTTCAATTTGATGGCGTTGAAACCCTGCCCGACATAACCGCGGATCTCCTCGACCAGCTCCGGAATTCCCTTGCCTTCGCGGTAATATCCGCCGGTGACGTAGACCGGAACGGAGTCGCGGTATCCGCCGAGAAATTTGTAGAGGGGCAGGCCCGTGGACTTGGCCATAATGTCGTAGAGTGCGGCGTCCACCGGCGCCATGGCGCCGATCGCGCCGTATTCGGACCAGCCGCGCGTCGAAGGTTCACGGCCGTAGGTGGCGGCGAACATTTTTTCCCAGATGCGGCCTACCATGAAGGGATCCTCGCCGACTACGAGTGAGCCGAAACCTTTGCGAAACAGATCGGCGCCGCCCGAGCCCTCGCCTTCGCCGGTGATGCCGGCGTCGGTATGCAGCTTGAGAATGAGTCGCGAGGCTGTGGGTTGATTACCGCCGATGGGCGCGTTGGCCATCCAGAAGCGCTCCTTGAGCGCCTTTTCCAGATGCAGCACCTCAATTCCCGTAACTTTGATTGGCTTCGCGGCGGCGCGCGGGCGATCGCCTTGTGGGGTGTTGGCCAGCATGGCGGCGGGCCCGGCAATTAGCGTGGCGGAGAGCGCCTGGCGCCGGTTCATCCAACTATTTTCCATCGGTCCCCCCGCGGTTGACCTGTTCGGAGACCTTGATCAGCTCTTTGCGGAGCAGCGGATTCTCCGGATATTCGGCGGTGAGGTCGGCCAGCAGCTTCTGCGTCTCGCGCGGCTGCTTTTCACGCAGATAGACCATGGCCAGCAGGATTTTGGCGAAGGGCCGCAGGTAGCGGCCGGAGCGCGCCACCAGTAGCAGGTTGTCGATCGCCTGGGTTTTGCTGCCGCTGACGCCGTCGAAATGCACGAACCAGCGAAGGTAAAAAGGCAGGCTCCCCAGCAGATATTCGGTAAGGCCCGTCGTCAGGTAGGCGTCAAAGAACTGCGGGTTTATTTTGACCAGCTGCTGGGCGTAGTTACTGGCGCTGCGCGCGGAGCTCAGGCTGCTCAGTTGGCGCTTATCAATGAGCGCCGTGTAATCCATGAGGACCCCTTGGGTGACCGCCATCGAGAACAACGCATTCTGGTCGACTGGATTCGCGGCCAAGATTTTTGTTGCGCGCGCGCGCGCATCCTCGATTGCCCGGAAAAACTGCTCCCGGATGGCTGGGTCCGGCCTCAGCTTCTTTTTTTCGATGATGCGCTTGTCATCGCCGAAGAATTCGCTTTCGAGAATCCCCAGCCGGTCCATCTCCGAGAACGAATAAGCGCTGGCACGCATGGCATAGCCCAGCGGGTCGGCGGGAGCGGCGGAAACATAGCGGTCCAGATGCGCGTGAGCACCGCGAAAGTCGGTGTTGTACAGGCGCGCGAACGCCAGGTCGATTTCTCCAGTGGGGCGCTCGCCGACAGGCTCAGCCGCGCAAGCGAGGCTCGCCGCCAGGAGCAGCGGGCACAAACGGCCGAGTTTAGCTGAACACGCGATCAAAAAACTCTCTCGTACGCTCGCGAATCTGTGCCAGTTTAGCATCGAGGCTCCTGTCGTGCAGGCGCTCGGGCGTCCAGCGGTGTACCAGTTCGGTCAATACGCGCATCTGCTCGGGAGCCGCCGGCAGTGTGCCTTCGGCGTGGCCGGCGGCAATGCGCAAGCCGTGGTCGATGGCCCGGTAAAACGTCGCGGCCTCGCGCAAAAACTCCGCATCCTCGCGCTCCAGGTGGCCCATCTTCTCGATGACATCGATACGCTCCGGCGTATTCAGCACTTTGAAGAAAATGCCCGCTCCTTTCAGGCGCAGGTACATGAGGGCGAAATCGATATCGTAGTAACCGCCACGGCCCGCTTTCAGAGGATTGCGGACGCCCTGCTCTTTCTCTAGACGTGCGCGCATCTGCGCCAGTTCCTTCCGTGAGCGGCCGCCCTGGCCGTAACGGCGCCAGTCCACGTCTTGCAACTCATGCAGAAATTCTGTGGCGCTCGTCACATTTCCAGCCACCGCGCGTGACTTCATATAGGCGATGCCTTCCCAGGCCTCGGCGTGTTTGGCGAAGTAATCCTTGTAAACAGATTCCGACTGCACCAGCGCGCCTTCGCGCCCGTGAGGGCGGAGCCGCGTATCGACTGTGAAGATGACGCCCTGGCCGGTATAAGCGCTGATCGTATGGATCATGCGTTCGGCGACCGTGGTCCAGAACAGTTGCTCGGAAGCGTCAGTATCGGGCAGCACGAAGACCAGATCGGCGTCAGAGGCCAGGTCGAATTCGCGCATGCCGAGGCGGCCCAGCGCGATGACCAGCATCTGATCGGTGGGTGAGTAAGAGGCTTTCGCAGGCGGGCTGCCGGCACTCACTTCGTCGAGAGCAATGCGATAGGCCTCGGCGATGACGGCATCGGCGAGATCGGAGGTGTGATCGAGCGTGGTGAAAATCGGCTGCCGCAGAAAGACGCTCTGGCATTGGATGCGCAGCATATGCTGCAGGTAAAATCGCCGCAGCTCGTCGGCCTCGCCGGGCGACCCGGTGTCGAGCTGAAATTCTGACGATTCGGACGCGTGCGACAACTGCTCGAGCAGTTCCGGATGGCGGATCAACTGATCGGCGAAGTACTGGCTGTGCTCGAAAATGTCCAGGGCGCAGGCGGCCAGCCGCTCGCCGGAATCCAGCTGCGCGAGCCATTGAGGGTTGGCGATCACCTTTTCCATGAAATGCTCGAAGCGGTCGCGGCCGCGGCGCAACGGCGCCTGGCTCAGCACTTGGGCAAGCCGCGGCGCGCGCTGATCGAGCAACCGGATCAAATTGCTCGAAACTGGCGCGTGCTGTTCCGCGGCCGGAGCGGATTCGACATCACGCTCCTCGATCTCGGGCGGGGGCGGCGTGTAATAGATGGGCTTTTGCGCGTGAATGAGGCGATCGTACAATTCCTGCACTTCCTCGAGATGCGCATCGAGTTCCCGTTCGAGCGAATCCGCCGTAGGCAGGGTGGTCGAAGGGTTGGCGGGCATGCGGCGCGCTAGCATTTCGAGAGCTTCAGGATCGGCGGGCAACGCGTGCGTCTGCCGGTCTTCGTCGAATTGCAGCCGGTGCTCCAGATTGCGCAGGAATTGATAAGCCGAAGCCAGCCGCGCATATTCGGAGCCGGACAGCAGAGATTTATCGCGCAGGCGGAACAGGGCAAAAAGCGTGCCGCCATGGCGCACCCATGGCTCGCGGCCGCCGTGCAGCCGCTGCAGGCACTGCACCAGAAATTCGATATCGCGGATGCCACCGCGCGCCAGCTTGATATCCAGTCCGGAGCCAGCGCGTTTCGCGGCCAATTTTTCGTGGATGCGGGCGCGTGTCTCCGACACAGCTTCCACTGCACGGAAGTCGAGCGTGGTGGAGTAGATCAGCGGATCGACGAACTCCAGCAACTCGCGGCCGGGCTCCCGCTCACCCGCCGACACGCGGGCTTTGATGAGCATCTGCAGTTCCCAATCCCGGCCGCGTTGCTTGTAGTATTCGCGGGCGCCATCAAGTGAGATGGTGACCTCGCCGTAACGTCCGTCCGGCCGCAACCGCAGATCGACGCGGTAACACTGGCCCTCGGCGGTGTAGGTGGAGAGCAGATCGGTGCAGCGGTTGGCTACCTTTTTGAAGAATTCCTTGTTCGTGATAGGCTCTCCGCCATCGGTATGGCCGTTGGCGGAGTAGACGAACATCAAATCGATGTCGGAGCTGTAGTTCAGTTCCTGGCCGCCCAGTTTGCCGAGCGAGATCACGCTGAATCCGCTCTCCCGCGGCGTGCCGTCAGGATTTTCGTAGCGAGGCACTCCGTGGCGTGCGATGAGATCTTCCCGGATACGGCGGTAGGTGAGGTCGAGGATAGCATCAGCCAGATTGGACAATTCCTCGGTCACGTCGGACAGCGAAGCCAGTCCCAGCACGTCGCGCAACACGATACGCAACAACTGCTGCCGCCGGAAGCGCGCCAGCTCGAGCACGTCCGGAACGCCCGCGGAGCTGACGAATGCCGCCAGGCGCTGGCCATACTCCTCGACCGAAAGCACGCGGTGCAGGTCGCCCGAGGTGGTCAACTGCAAGAGCCATTCCGGGTGACGCAGTACGGCCTCGGAAAGGAATTTGCTATAGGAAAAAATCGTCACCAGGTAACCGAGGGCCGCGGGCGAATTGGCGATGCGCACG
>Ga0137394_10004939_pt1 | contig 10142 bp, 11 predicted proteins | sample czobulk116metaG_FD_108278 | JGI IMG/M metagenome (GOLD analysis project Ga0137394, IMG submission 108278) | Vadose zone soil microbial communities from Angelo Coast Range Reserve, California, USA - czobulk1.16 metaG | ecosystem: Environmental > Terrestrial > Soil > Vadose zone | place: USA... | reverse complement strand
GGCGGCTGGGTCGATATGAAGCGCAACGGTGAGCCGAGGAAGGTGCTTGTCGTCGACGACGATGACGAGCTCGCCGATGTCATACGGCAGTCGCTGCGCGACTCGGGCTATTCGGTCGCGACGGTGCGGCACGGCGCGGCCGCCCTCGAGCTGGTGCGCCACATCTCACCGGACTTGATCCTGCTCGACCTCACCATGCCGATCATGGACGGCTGGTCATTCGTCACGCAGTACCGGCGCAGCGGGAAGGCGGACGCGCGGATCGTGCTCCTCACCGGGAATTCGCATGCGCCGGAGATCGCGGAGACGCTCAGCGCGGATGGCTACGTGACCAAGCCGTTCGATCTCACGGATCTCCTCGCCGTCGTGCGGCGCGAGCTTCCGCTCTCGAGCGCAACGGTCTAGGCGGCCTCGTCCCCGTCGCCGCCCGCGTCCTCGCGGCCACCCTCTGATGGGCCGACAAGCGCGAGCGCACGGCGCACCGATTCGGCAACGCGTTCGCTGAGCTCGTCGTGCGTTTCGAGGGTGTCCAAGGCGACTCCTTCTCTCCCCGTTGATCTGACCAAGGCAGCGCTGCAGGAATCGGACCGCGCGGTCGCGGGCTAGTGCGGCTTGCCGTTCCCTGAGGGGCGCTTCGCGGTCCGCGCCTCGTGTTTCACCCTTTCGGCCGGTGGGTTGGGGTCGTCCTTGTCGACGATCGCCTTCTCGCGCTCGATCTCGTCGAGGTCCTCCTCCTCGGCCTCCATGAACTCCTTCCGCGCGTGCGGCACCGCGCGGATGAGCTCATCGAGCTTGAGGTGGATGGCGCGCGAGTCTCGGTTCTGTGTGTTCTGGATGAGGAAGACCATCAGCGCGGTCGTGAGGGTCGTGACCGTGTTCGCGATGAGCTGCCATGAATCAGAGAATCCGAAGAGCGGTCCGGTGATCGCCCACGTGACGATGAACACGACCATCGCCAGGAACGCCCAGTGCGAGCCGGTGGCGTTGGCTGTGCGGCTCGCGAACTGGGAGAACCAGTGCGAGAGCCCCTTCTGGGGCAGCTTCTCGCCGACGTCGACGTCGTGCCCTGCCGGCCGCCCGGCGTGGCCGGTGCGTTTCTCCACGCCGGGCTGACGGGCAAGGGTCATGCCACCGCTAGGTCGGAAGCTGTACCGCCCGCCGCGCGAAGTCCTTCCAGGGATCGGTCTTCGCCACGCGCTTCGCGAGCGTGCGGATCGTGAACGTGGCCGGATCCAGCTTCGGCGTGACCTCGTCCCAGTCGAGCGGCGTGGACACAGGTGCGTGCGGTCGTCTTCGCACCGAATACGGCGTGGCGATCGTCTGCAGGTACGCGTTCCGGAACGAGTCCGCGTACACGCGCCCGCCGCGGGCGTTCTTGCGCCACTCCATCGTGACGAGCTCGGGTTCGCGCCGCGCAAGCTCTTGACCGACACCAACGGCGTATGCGGTCACGATCTCCTGCGACTGGCCCGGTTTCAGCGCGACGAAGACGTGTAGCCCCCGGCTGCCGGAGGTCTTCGGGAACGACGCGAGCTTGTGTTCGTCGAGCACCGTCCGCAGCGCGCGGCCGGCGCGGGCCGCATCAGCGAACTCGCCACTACTCGGGTCGAGGTCGAACGCGAGCCAGTCAGCCTCGTGCATCGTGCCGACGCGCGAGTTCATGACGTGCATCGTGATGCACCCCACCCGCACGAAGCCGAGGAGCGCGTCGAGCGTGCCGCCGACGACGTAGTTCACGTCCTTGCCGGTGCTTTCGGCGCGCAGTCGCAGCCGCGGCGCCTTCGCCGGGATGTTGCCCTCGGGGAAATTCTTTCGGTAGAAGCACCCACCGAGCATCCCGTCCGGACAGCGCTCGGCGGTCAGCGGGCGATCCTGCATCCAGGGCCGGATCAGGTCTGCGACCTCGAGGTAGTAGCGCGCGATGTCGCCCTTCGTGGTGCCGTCATCGGGCCACCACACCTTGTCGGGATTCGAGATGGCCACGCCGCCGACGTCGGCGGTCTCGCTCACTCGCGCCGCGCCCATGTGACCTCTTCGGGCCGCTTGTCGGTACGCAGCCCGAGGAACGCCGGCTGCCGCAGCTTCCCGTCGGCGGTCCACTCGGCGTAGGCGACCTGCGCGACGAGCTCGGGCTTGACCCAGGTCGCTTCCTTCGTACGCGGTGCCGGATCGAACGGCGAGTCCACGGTGCGCAGGCGGCGCAGCTTCGCGCCGAGATCGCGCAGCGTCTCGTGGGTGAAGCCGGTGCCCACCTTCCCGGTGTAGCGAAGATGCGGGCCGTCGACCATCCCCACGAGCAGCGCGCCGAACTCCGCGCGCGATCCCTCGGGCGGCGTGTAGCCGCCGATCACGAACTCCGACTCACCGCGCACCTTGAGCTTGCGCCACGCGCTCGACCGCGCGCCAGCTTCGTATGGCGCGTCGCGGAGCTTCGCGATCACGCCCTCCCAGCCCTTCGCGCGAGCGACCTCCAGTGCGGCCTCACCGGCGGCCCGCAGCTGCCGCGAGGGCATGAGCGGTCCGGCACGGCGCGACACGAGCGCGAGGAGCCGCGCGCGTCGCGCGACCAGCGATGAGCGTGTGAGATCTCGCCCCTTCGAGCGCAGTACGTCGAACACGACGTAGACCGGACGCGTGCGCGGGTCGACGCCGCGGCGCTGCAGCAGCTGGAACCGCGACACGCCGGCGCGATCGAACACGACGAGCTCGCCGTCGAGCACGAGGTCGTCATCCGGGAGTGCGCGGACCGCGTCCACGATCTCGACGAAGCCGCCGGTGAGGTCCTGCCCGGTGCGCGACCAGAGGCGCACGCGCGCGCCCTTCTTCTCGGCGACCGCACGGATGCCGTCGTACTTCTCCTCGAAGACCCACAGAGGCCCGCTGACCACGCTCTTCGCGAGCGTCGCGAGCATCGGCCGGATCGGCATCAGCGCTTCGCTGCGGCCCGCGCCTTCTTGATCTTTGGATCGCCTGTGGCAGCCTTCGCGACATCGCCGCCCGCATCGCGCGCGATATCGGCGAGGAGTCTCTTCGTGCGCACGGAACGGGGCTGCGTGACGGTGATGTCCTCGGTCGACGCGTACTCGTCCTTGCGCTTCATCAGCAGCCACCTGCGGTCGCCGGTGTTCACGAGCGTCCATGAGCCCTTGAGCTTCTTGCCATCGAGGAGGAGCCGCAGCTCGCCTTTCGCCAGCGCGCGGACCGGATCGGCATCCTCCATCGGAGCCCAGTGGCCCTCATCCCAGACCATCACGGTGCCGCCGCCGTACTCGCCCTCGGGGATGATCCCCTCGAAGCTCGCGTACTCGAGCGGATGGTCCTCGACCTCCATCGCGAGGCGCTTCTGCTTCGGATCGAGCGAGGGTCCCTTCGGCACGGCCCAGGAGCGCAGCGTCCCGCCTGCCTCGAGCCGGAAGTCGTAGTGGAGCGCGGTCGCGCGATGTTTCTGGACGACGAACTTGAGCGGACCCGTCCCCTTCACGCGCCGCGGCGCGGGCTCGGGCGTCTTCTTGAAGTCGCGCTTGCGCTCGTAGACGTCAAGGCCCTGCCGACTTGTCAGCCGGCTCCGCCGGGTCTTAGTCGCGGGCGCCATCTAGGCCGCGAAGAGCTCGCTCACCCGCCAATCGTGCGCCGCCAGCAGCTCGTGCGCGCGGCGGACGTCTTCGACGTCGATCGGTGACCGGGCGCGGCCGCCCAAGCGGTCCTCGAGGATGGCCATCGATTCCGCGCCGCAGTCCGGGCAGGACACCACGACGACGCAGCGGCGTGCCGACCACTCGACCTGCCGCATGAGGCCGCCGCCGAGGGTGCCGTGGCACGACGGGCAGCGCATCTCCGCGAGCCGCTCGACGTCCACCGCGTTCCAGTCCATCACCGACCGTCGGCACACCGGGTGCCAGCCGGTGGCACGCAGCGCTCGGTCGGTCGGCCGCCGACCTGCCTCGTAGCATTTCGCTCCTCAGATGACCGCGCTCGATCTCGTCACGCTGCTGTCGCAGGCGATCTACGTCGTCATCTTCTTCCTCGTCCTGTGGCGCTACGTGCGTGCGCCCACCCCCGCGCACCTCGACATGACGATCTTCTTCGGCATCCTCGGCTTCATCGTCGTCGAGTCGCGCGTCGCGGGCCTGCTCGGTGTGACTCAGCCGGCCTGGTTCACCGATCTGATCGTCGCGGCGGTGATCGCGCTCCCCTACGTCCTCCTCCGCCTGGTCGACGACTTCACCGTGGTGCGAGCGGGCATCAAGGGTGTCGCCGCGCTGATCGGCCTCGGCCTCGCCGCGATCTACGCGTACCTCGAGGCGCCGTATCCCGTCGCATGGACGCTCGCCACGGTGGGGTACATCGCCGCGCTCTCGCTCTACTGCGGCATCGCGTTCGTGCGTGCCGGCCGGCACGCCGAGGGCGTGACGCGCCGCCGGCTGCAGGCGATCAGCTTCGGCACGATCCTCTTCGCCGTCGAGGTCCTCATGGCGGGCTCAGCGGGACAGTTCCAGGATCCGGAGAAGACGATCCTCAACGCGACGGGGCAGGTGCTCGGCCTTCTCTCGGCGGTCGCGTTCTTCCTTGGGTTCTCGCCGCCGGCGTTCCTGCGCCGTGCCTGGCAGGCGCCGGAGCTGCGCGACTTCCTGCAGCGCGCCGCGTCGCTGCCACGTCTTCCCACGACCCTCGACATCGTGCGCGAGCTCGAGCGGGGCGCGGCCGCCGCGACGGGATCGCGGGCGCAGATCGCCCTATGGCAGGAGGACGACCGCAAGCTGAGGGTGTGGACACCCGGCTCGAACGCGCCGCTCGACATCGAGGCCGGTCAGCACTTCGCGGGACGCGCCTTCGAGCAGCAGCGGACGATCTTCAGCAGCCATCCGGTCAGGGACGATCCGCAGGGCGCGGACGTGTACCGGAAGGGCCGCGTCGGCGCGGTGATCGCCGCGCCCATCACCGCGGGCGAGCGGCGCCTCGGGGCCCTCGTGCTCTCCGCCGAGCGTCCCCCGATCTTCGCGCTTGCCGACGGCGAGCTCTCGCAGCTGCTCGCCGATCAGGCCGCGGTCATCCTCGAGAGTCGCGCGCTCATCGATCACGCCGCGAAGGTTCGCGCGCGCGAGGAGGCGACACGCCTGAAGGAGGACTTCCTCTCCGCGGCGGCGCACGACCTGAAGACGCCACTCACCACCGTCGTCGCGCAGGCGCAGTTCCTCGAGCGAAAGGCGATGCGCGATCCCTCGGCGCCCTCGGACCTGCTGGGGCTCCAGCGGATCGTGCGCGAGGGACAGCGGCTCGCCGCGCTCGTCACCGACCTGCTCGACGCGGCGCGCATGGAGCAGGGCCGCCTGGTGTCGGACCGCGAGCCGGTCGATCTCGGCGCGCTCGTCTCGGAGGTCTGTTCGCGGCAGCACGCCAGCCCGCACGAGTGCGAGCTCGATGTACGCGGGGCCATCGTCGGAAACTACGATCGGAAGCGCATCGAGCAGCTTCTCGACAACCTCGTCGAGAACGCCAAGAAGTACAGCCCGGAGGCGACACCCATACGGGTCGAGGTCTGGCAGCACGACGGCGAGGCGCGCATCAGCGTGCACGATCAGGGGATCGGCATCCCGCCGACGGACCTGCCCAAGATCTTCGAGCGCTTCTCGCGCGGCTCGAACGTGGACGACCGGAAGTTCCACGGCATGGGTCTCGGGCTCTACATCTGCCGTGGCATCGTCGAGGAGCATGGCGGTCGGATCTGGGCCGAGTCGGAGATCGGAAAAGGGTCGACGTTCCACGTCGCGCTGCCCCTAGGTGAAGGAAGGAGACTCAACTAGATGATCCACGTGTGGTCGGGTGCGGGTGCGGACAGGGATTCGGATCTTTCGCGTAATCGTGCGGTGGGCAACGGCGGAGGCGATCGCGCCGCGACGCGCGTGCTCGTGGTGGATGACGACCCATCGATCCTGGACACGGTGACCTCGATCCTCGCGACCGAGGGCTATCAGGTGAAGTCAGCCGGCGGTGGCGAGGAGGCGCTCGCGCTCGTCGCCGCGTGGCGGCCGACGCTCGTCCTGCTCGACATGCGCATGCCGCTGATGGACGGCTGGGCCGTCGCAAAGGCGATGCGCGAGGCGGGCTCGAAGGTGCCGATCGTCGTCATGACCGCGGCCGAGAACGCCAAGCGCTGGGCCGAGGAGATCGACGCCGCCGGACATCTGGCGAAGCCGTTCGAGCTCGATGAGCTGCTCGCGTGCGTGGAGAAGTACGGCTCGAGGGATCGGAAGAACTAGGAGGAGGTCTCGTCCCCTCCGCCACCGCTGAACGCGGCAGCGATCGCGAGGTCCTGGGGCCTGACCTTCTTCGGGTCGAACTTGCGGACCGCGGCCGTCATGCGCGTGAGCGCCTCGGCGATGCTCATCGGCGGCCCCGCGCCCTTCTTCTGCGGGATCCAGCGGACCGGATTGCAGCGCGCGACGACGACCTGACGCAGGTACGGGCTCTTCATCCCCATCTCCTGCAGTTCCTTCACGTGAGCGGTCACGCGGTCGTCGATGTCCAGGAGACGCACGGCCCATTGCTCGCGCTGACGGAGCGCGGCCGGCAGCGCCTTGTCCTGGAAGAGATCGACGCGCCGCAGCATCGAGTTGTACGACGAGCCCGAGAAGCGGTCGCGCTTCTCATACGCGCACCCGAGCGTGAGGAACGGCGCCGACTCGAACGACACCGCGTGATCGCTCTCCTTCGAGCGCGGCTGCTCTTTCGCGAGCGCGCGCGCCATGCGGATGACCTCGAGGCTGCGATCGCGGAGGTTGTGCGCCTTCTCGGTGTTGAGCGCGAGGATGCGGTAGGCGAGCGCCGGGTCGGCGGTCGCGAGCACCGTGATCGAGCGCTGGCCAAGCGCGCGGGCGGCAGCGATGCGGTGGCGACCGTTCGGTGAGAGGAATCCATCCTTGCCCGCGATCGCGATCACGGGGTCGAGGAACGCGCCGGTGTCGCGGATCGCGTTCGCAAGTCGCTCGGCGTGCGTGCGCGAAAGATCGCGCTGGAATGATGTCGCCTCAACTGATCCGATCGGCAACGACGCGAGCACCAGCGACGTGCCGCCGTACGGATCGCGATACGCCGCGAGCGGGCTGCCCTTCAGCTTCGTGATCTTGGCGACGACGTCCTCGACGGACGCGTCGTCGAGGCCAAGCGCGGTCTCCGATGCTTCGGGGCCGCGCGGCTCGGCCGGGCCGCGTCGCTTGCGAGTCGTCCGGGTCTTCGCGCCGGCCTTTTTCGGTGCTGCCTTCTTGGCGGGCATGAAGCCACGATATTGCGGCGCGGCGGCCGACGCTCGGGACCTAGTGCTGAGCGAGGATCACGAGTGGATCCACCGGGCCAGCCGCATCGTGCACGGCGAAGTGCAGGTGCGGTCCGGTGGTCATGCCGGTCAGACCGACGAAGCCGATGACCTCGCCCGCGCGCACGGTCGCTCCCGCGCGGACCGGCGGGGGCGCGAAGGTGTCGTCGAGGTGCGCTGAAAGCGACACCAGGCCGTCGTCGTGCGCGATGACGACGACCATCGCGCCGTCCGGGAGGTGTCCGACGAAAGTGACGCGGCCTGGCGCGGCGGCGACGACCGCGCTGCCGAGCGGCGCCGCGACGTCGATCCCATCGTGGAAGTGAGGCACGCCGACGCCGCGATAGGTGACCGGCGGCTCGAGCGCGAGCGCTGATGGACCGAACCGCTGCGAGACGACGCCGTTCAGCGGCCACCGCCAATCCACCGGGGCCGTCCCGGCGGTGGCCCCGCGCATGAGCTCGGCGATCGCATCCGAGACAGCGGCGGCGTCGTCCGCCATCGCGCGGAGCACGCCGAGCTGCGCCGCGCCGGCGTCCGCCGCGCCGACGAGCTGCTGCGAGCGCGAGCGGAGCCGCGCGAGCTCGGCGTTCTTCGACGCGAGAGCGTCGGTGATCGAGGCGAGGTCGGCCTCATCGTCCGCCAGCCGCCGTTCGTTCGCACCGAGCGAGGCGAGGAAGCGCACCTCTTCGTCGAGCACGTCCCACGCGACCGGATCGATCCGCGGCGGCACCGATCCCCCTCCGCTATTCACCCGCAGTCCGTCGCGCAGCACACGATCGGTGAGCGCGCGGCGGCGCTCGGCGAGCGCCGTCACGGCCAGGACGTCGGCTCGCGCGACCGCGAGGTCGGCCTCGACCGATGCGCGCCGCGTGTCGAGCGCGGCCAGCTCGGTGCGCGCGAGACGGGCACGCGCGTCGATGACCCCCGCGAGCGACGATGCGGCGAAGAGCCGTTCGACATCGATCGACGGCGCGACGCGCGTGGCCGGTGGTGCCGGCGTGGGCGCCGCTCTCGGTGACGTCGTGGGAGTCGGCGAGGCAGCCGGGGAGGGTGAGGCCTTTGGCGATGGCGAAGCGGCCGGGGATTGCGGTCGCGACCCGGACGCGGACGGCGACGAGGACGGGGATGGCGAGGGAGAGGCTGAACCCTGCGGCGGCGCGCTCGGCGGCGGCGTCTCGGCGCGGGCGACGGTCGATAGCGGTCCGATCACGGCGACGGCAAGCGCGAAGAGGACGGTATGCGCGACTCGCACAGGAATCTGCAAGGGTGACGCGCGGCGGTACGCGGTTGCGTGTCGGTCATGCAACGAGCGGTTCGCGACGTCGTAACTACGGCACCCCGTGCGCGTCCGGCCGCGCTCGCTTGTGCGCGCGTGTGGGCGACTGCATCAGCTGCGACGCGAAGTGGTGGGCGTCTGCTCCGATCCTCGCGAGCACCTCCTCGACGTCGATCACCACACCGCGCCGCGTGAAGTAGCGCGCAAGGGACGCGACGTCGCGCCGCACGAGGTCGAGGGCGGCGGGATGCGTCACGATCTCGACCGTCTGCGAGAAGTCGATCAGCACCGCACGGTCGCGCCACCACAACACGTTGTAGGCGGACAGGTCGCCGTGAACGCGCTCCGCTTCGAGTAGCCGCGCGAGCTCGTCGACCAGCTCGCGCCAGACCCGTTGCGCGGTCGCCCGGTCAAGGTCGACGGCCTCGAGCCGCGGGGCGGCGACGCCGTCGTCGCCGATGAACGCCATCAGATATCCATCGTCGAGCAGCTCGACCGGTGGAGGCACGGTGAGACCGGCCTCGTAGAGATGCACGAGATTGGTCCATTCGTTGACGATCCAACGTTTGTGGCGGACCTCCTGGCCGAAGCGTGTGTTCTTTTTCATGGCACGGCTCTCGACGCTGTTCCCATGGCCCCAGAGACCGACGTACTGGTACGTGTTCCGGAAGAGGCGCCGCTCGAGCGCAATGAAGCGCTTATGCGCGAGCACCCACGTGCTGCCGCGCGACGCGCGCGCCACAAGGTGGACCTCGCTCTCCTTGCCCGACTTCAGGGCGCCGAGCTGCGTGTCCTGGTACTCAGCCGGATCGCGTGGGATGGTCGCGAGCCAGTCCGCGGGGAATAGGTCGCCGGGCATGCGTCCTCCAGGGAAGGCGGAGTAGAGGAACGCGGACGCACGCGGCGCTGGCTGCGGGTGTTGTGTGCGGGCGCCTAGCGGAGGCCGGCGCTGCGTGCGCTACGAACGCTCATATCCGGCCTCCTTTGAGTGAAGTCACCTCGCGGTGCGCGACGAGCGTACGCGCCGACGACCTCGTTGACTAGGGGTTGTTCGAAGGCTGTGGCGTCACGACCGGCCCCTGCCGGATCGGCGCCTGCGCGATGAGCAGATCCTCGGCGAAGAGCTTGGAGCGCGGATGCGCGTCGAGGAAATTGAGCAGGCCGTTCACCACTCCGGTCGCGACGCGGTCGGCGTGGTTCAGGAGGATGTCGCGGTCATCGTCGTTCGAGAGGAAGCCGAGCTCGATGATCGTTGACGGTGTGAAGGCCGAGGTCGCATGTTGGTAGCGCGACCAGTTGAATGAGTACAGATTGATCATCGCCCGCGAGATGTGTTCGGCGTCATAGGACAGACCCGTCGCCTTTGCATATGAGCTCTTGACGGAATTCAAGAGCGCGTCTTCGTAGGGATTACGCCGCGTGCTGTGCGCCATCTTGAACCCGCTGAGCTCGCCGACGCCGTCACCGTCGCAGTGCAGCGCGATGAACGCGTCCGCAAGATAGCCCTCGGGGACGGTGGTCGGAAGGATGTCGACCTCGATGCCCTGCGCCTTG
>Ga0137394_10004938_pt1 | contig 10142 bp, 8 predicted proteins | sample czobulk116metaG_FD_108278 | JGI IMG/M metagenome (GOLD analysis project Ga0137394, IMG submission 108278) | Vadose zone soil microbial communities from Angelo Coast Range Reserve, California, USA - czobulk1.16 metaG | ecosystem: Environmental > Terrestrial > Soil > Vadose zone | place: USA... | reverse complement strand
CCGTGCTCGTCCATCTGCTTGGACAGCTCGGTCAGGTGATCGACGCGTTCCTGCGCGCTGTAGGGCATCCCGGAACGGCCGGACGCGTTGCCCGCGAGATAGGCGTTGTACTCCTTGGCCATGGCGTGCAGGACGTTTCGCCCTTCCTCCAGGTTCACCGAATTGATGAAGGGCCGGCTCTTCTTCGGGTCGTGCACCTTGAGCCCCGCCTCGATCGTGAGGGGATCTGAGGAGTCGATGCTCACGATCGCGTCGGTCATGCCCTGGACCGTCTGGACGATCCAGGCCATCCACTCCTTGCGCTGCTCGGGATACGGCGACATCTCGTCCACGCAAAGATCGATGATGTGTGCGCCCGCCGCCAGCTGCGAGTGGACCGCAGTCTCGAGATACTTGAGGTCCTTGTTGCGGAGGCACTGCCCGACGTACGGGATCATCGCGTTGGCGTGCTCCTTCGGATCCTGGGGGAAGGCATCGGTCAGATCGAGCATGCGCTTCGTTCCCGACGTGTCGGTGTAAGCGAGCCCACGCTTGTCGCCGTCCTTGAGGATGCGCGGGCTCGATCCCTTGATCTTGCGGGTGGCGTTGAGGTTTTCGCCGATGATGATGAGACCGTGATGCTCGATCATGCCCCGCTTCCTTTCGGCCGGATGTCGCTGAGACGGATGACGACGGGATCCTCGCCCCGGAAATGGTTCGTCCACGAGCAGGTGCCGCGCTTGGCGGCGTCGACGCTCGGGATGAGGACGTCTTCGAGGTCTCCGAGTCGTCCGGTATCGCGCGCGATCCGGTATTTCTGGTTATGGATGCACTCGCGATCACCGAACTCGCACAAGTTCTCCGTGGTGCCACCGCAGGGGCCGTTGGCAAGGCCTTTCGGGCACGTCTCGGGACAGACGTACGCGGTGTGCGGCAGACGACAGAATCCGCATGTCTGGCAGCCGACCAGCGGCTGCTTCACGCGCTGCTCCAGCCAGTGCAGGCCCCGCTCGATCGTCGAGCCCGCGGGAACCATGCGCCCGATCGGCTTCAAAACCGCTGCACCGGGCGAACCGTCGGCAAAGACGAGGCGGTCCAGGCGATCGAGGCGGCGGAACGTTTCGAGCTCGGCGCTCGGCGTCTGCGCAGCGCCGAGGTCGCGCAGCGTCAGGGCATCGTACGAAACGTTCCAGCCTCCCGGCTCGGCCAGCTCATGGAAGAGGTAATACGGTCGCGGTGCGGTAGCCGTGGGAACGCCGTTCGGGCCTCGAAGCGCGTGCCACCACGCATCCCACCAGGCGCCCTCGTTCGCCAGACCTCGCTCGAGCCCCTCGACCTGCTGCATGAGGCGGTCGAGCTTCTCGAACTGGTGCATCCCGGTGAGCTGAAAACCCGCGAAGCCCAGTCGCTTGAACCCGACGATCTGCAGTGCGAGACGGCGGTAGGCGGCGCCGATGCCCTTGTCCGGCTGCGCCGCCTCGGCCTCCAGGCGTGCCTGAAGCTCGTCGGTGATGGTGATGCCGGCAAGCTTGTTGGCGCGAATGTGGCGCGCACGGGCCACGGTTAGAAGCATCACACCAGCCATGACCGGCGCGGTCAGGCCCCGGCCGCGGCGATGGGCCATCAGCTCCTTGCACTTGAGCATGTCCCAGCCGATCTGCGTGATGAAGGCGTCGGCGCCCGCGCGCTCCTTCTTCACCATCTTCAAGTACTGGTTCATCGACTCTTCTTCGCGGTACTTGAACGGCGAGACGGCCGCTGCGATCAGCATCCCGGGCGTCGCCGCGCGGGCCTGCGCGATCATGTTCACCGAATCGTAGTAGCGGACTGGACGCCCCGCTGGCGCCGTTCGAACCTTGTCGCCCGTAACGAGCAGCACGTTGCCGAGGCCGTTGTCACGCATCCGGCCGAGTGCATCCGCCACCCAGACGGCATCCCGATCCTTCCCGGATAGATGGACGATCGGCACTTTGCCGCACGCCTCGGCTACCCGTGCGGCGACGCGCACGGGATCGTGGTCGTGATCGGACCTCACGCGATCGGTGAGCGCGATCGTGTCGAAACGCCCGTCCGCCTTTATGTGCTCGGCGAGCTCGGTGACGGGTGCGATGGCCGACTCGAACGCCTCGTGAGCCTCCGGCGTGACGAACTCGATCGACGCGACGAACTGCCGCCGCTCGAGGCGTCGTCGTAGCAGATTGTCGTGAGCGGCATCGTCCATCAGCGCTCTCCCTAGCTCGTGGGCAGTACCCCGAAGAGTCCCGACACGGACTTCTTCGGCGTCATGACGCAGTACTCGCTAAGGCTCACCGGCACCGGCGTTCCGGCGAATACCGAGAAGAGGTTGGGCTGCTCGGTCAGCGACCAGTCCATGAAGCCGGGCGCCAGGCGAGGACTCAGCCGGCGCGCCTTGGGCCGCAGGTCCGCCGCGAGGCGGCCGCGAAACTTTCGCAGCGCGTCTTCGATGGCCAGCCAGCCGGCCGTCTCGACGAAGAGCGCCTCCAATAGCTCGTCCGAGGCGGTCATTTGGGTGACGCGCTCATCCACAGCCGAGCCAATAGTGCACACGAAACAGATGACTTCTGTCGCGTCTGCGAGATGCGTTTGGAAGCATCGTCCGTGAAACGTCGGGCCCCCGACGAGCCGCAAGGCGTCAGGGTCAACTGAATCGACGGACTGCTTGACGAAGACGACGTCGGGAACGGCGAGGTTCTCGACGAGGTGCAGCATGTCGCGAGCCACGTCACGAATAGCCGGTGCGACCTGGTCCAGGTCGCGATAGCGCTGAAACCGCAAAACCGGCTCGAGCTTCAGCGTTGCCACCCCAGGGATGAAACGCTCGACCGGCATGGCAGGAATATACAACAAATATATTATGTTTGCGCGCACGGTCCAGCCGCTACACCCCGTTGGGTCGGTAACAGTAACTATCCCAAGATATAGGGTTTTTAGGCTAAGAAACCTTCGACGGCTGCTCGCGGCGCCGCAACTCCTTCCGGTCGATCTTTCCCGTAGTCGTCAGCGGGAAGCTCTCGACGAACTCGACGGCTCGCGGGTATTTGTAGGCGGCCAGCTGTCGCTTCACGTGCTCCTGGATACGCCCCTTCAGCGCATCCGATGGCGTCACGCCGGCCGCCAGACGGACCAGCGCCTTCACGACCGCTCCGCGGATGGCGTCCGGCGCGGCGATCACAGCCGCCTCGGCGACCTCGTCGAGCGCAAGCAGTGCTTCCTCGACCTCGGCGGGCCCGATCCGGTAACCGCCGCTCTTGATCAGATCGTCGTTGCGTCCCATGAACCGGAAGTATCCCTCTTCGTCCCGCACCGCCATGTCGCCGGTCTTGATCCAGGCTCCCGCCGCATCGCGGCCTCCCAAAAACATCTCGCCGGTCTTCTCAGGCTTTTCCCAATAGCCGAGGAAGCCGGTAGGATCTCCGCGGCGCACGACGATCTCACCTTCGACCCCAGGGCCGATCGGCGTTCCGTGCTCGTCCACCACCACGACCTCGCGGCCAGGATACGCGCGACCCATGAAGCCGGGCCGAACGGGCCAGAGGGCAGAACAACTGCCGATCAGGTGATTCACTTCCGTGAGGCCGTAGAACTCGTTCACCGCCGCGCCGAGCTGCTCTTCCCCCCAACGCAAGACCTCGGCGGCGACCGACTCGCCGCCACTCGCGAGGACCTGGAGCCGCGTGGCAAATCGCCCTCGCGGACTTGGCACCTGCGCCAACATCTTCAGCGCCGTCGGCGCCAGGAAGGCGTGCGTCACACCGACGTCGGCGATCATGGCGAACGCTCGCTCGGGATCGAAGCGGACGTCGGAGCCGAGCACGGGACGTCCGAATGCCCACGCGGGAAGCAGGACGTCCAGGAGGCCTCCCACCCAAGCCCAGTCGGAGGGTGTCCAGAAAATGGTCCGGTCGTCGAAGCGGATGTTGAAGACGAGCGCGATGGTCACGAGGTAGCCCGCGAGGACACGGTGGGCGTGCAGCACGCCCTTGGGTGCTCCCGTCGTGCCCGAGGTGTACATGAGAAGGGCCGGGTCCTCGGCCGTTGTGTCGGCTGTCTCACAGGCCGCGTCGCCGCGCTCGAGCAGCGTGGACCACGCGAGGCCCGGGCCGCGACCGCCGACCACGATCACCTGCCGCAGATGCGGGAGCCGGTCACGGATCTCCTCGACGCGTCCGATGGCAGCGGCGTCGATCACGATCGCCACGGCACGGCAGTCTCCCAGGATGTACTCGAGGGTCGCGGGCCCATAGAGGAATGACAGAGGGACTGACACGGCGCCGAGCTTGAACAGCGCCAGATGGGTCACCGGTACCTCAGGACACTGGGGCAGGACCAGCGCCACTCGATCGCCTCGCGATACGCCGAGCGCACGCAGCGCGTTGGCAAGGCGGTTGGCCTGCTCGGCGAGATCGCCGAACGTCCACGAACGCCGCCGGCCGGCCGCGTCATGATGCAGCAGGGCAAGGCGCGTCGGCGCTTCGCTAGCCCAGCGATCGACGGTAGCCGCCGCAATGTTGTAGCGCGGAGGGATCCGCCAGCGGAAGTTCTGCGCTAGATCGTCGTAGTCACGGTAGCGCGTGAGCTCATCCGGGGACCAGGGCGCCGTCATGCCGGGCACCCTACCATCGTCCGCGCCAAGCCGACTACCGGCGCTTTTGACTTGACCTCGCGGGCAGCATTCACGATAACTAGGGCCCCCGGGGGGATATGCGCGGACAGGCACCCGGTTATGCGCCCGGGCATAACCCTCAATGAAGAGGAGGCCATCCGATGCGACGCTCCGTCCTCACGTTCCTGGCCGTGCTCGCGGCCTCCGCCCTGTTGGTGGCCGCCGCTGACGCCCAGCTCAAGATGAACCACCAGATGTCCGCGAACACCGTCGGCTCCCAGGTTGACCAGTGGTTCGCCGACGAGGTAGCCAAGCGCACGAACAACGAGGTGCAGATCAAGGTGTACTGGTCCGAGGCGCTGGGCAAGGCCAAGGAGAACCTGCAGCTTCTCAAGGACGGCGCCGTCGACCTTACCGGCATGTCGCCGTCGTACTACCCCGCTGACCTTCCGTTTTTCACCGCGCCCAACTCCCTGCCGATGGCGATGGACAACTTGAAGCAGGCCGACCTCATCATCAAGGCGTTTCTCCAGCAGGTGCCGGCCTTCGACGAGGAGGCGCGCGCCAACGGCATCAAGCCCCTGTTCTTCCATCACCTCAATCCCTACGTCCTGATCTGCAAACAGCCGGTGCGGTCAGTCGCCGACCTCAAGGGGCGGAAGATCCGGACATGGGGCGAGGACATGCCACGGCTGATGCAGGCCGCCGGCGCCACCGCGGTGACGATGTTCCTGCCGGAGCTGTACGAGAATCTCCAGCGCGGCGTCATCGACTGCGCCCCGTTCGCGGTGGACTGGATCCAGAACTACAAGACCTATGAGGTCGCGAAGTACATCACGGAGGTCACGATCTGGCAGGGGCCGACGTGGGGCGTCTGGATGAACCTGAAGCGGTGGGAGTCGCTCTCAGACAAGAACAAGAAGATCGTGATGCAGGTGGCCGAAGAAGCCAATGCCCGCGACCTCAAGGCCGTTGGCGATGCCGAGGAGACGGCCCGCGCGTTCCTCAAGCAGCAGGGCGTCCAGTTCCTCGCGTTCCCCGAATCCGAGCGCCAGAAGTGGCTGCAGGCGAGCCCTGACTTCTTCGCGGACTGGATCGCCAAGATGGAGAAGCTCGGCAAAGGCGCCCAGGCCCGCCAGACGGTTGCCATCTGGAAGGAACTGCGGGAGAAGTACAAGTAGCGTCGATGCGACCCCTCGTCGCTCGCCTCGGCGACGCCGGCGTGGCGGTGGCCGGGGCGAGCTTGCTCATCATGGTGCTGCTGGGCGCCTTCGACATCATCGGCACCAAGCTCGACCGGCCCATTCCCGGCGTGCTCGAGGCAACCGAAGCGCTCATGGTGCTGGGCGTGTTCTTGGCGCTGCCCTATACGCAAGCGAAACGCCAGCACATCGCCGTCGATCTCGTGGTGACACGCCTCGGCCCCGCCGCCCGACGGATCCTGGACCTCCTCACGCTCGGCCTCACGCTGTTCGTGTTCTCGCTGATCGCCTGGCGCGGCTGGGTACTTGCGGCCAAGAGCGTGGCCATCCGCGAGTACGCCAACGGCATCGTTCCATTTCCGGTCTACCCGGCGAAAATCGCCCTCGCCGTCGGCGCCAGCCTCATGGTCTTGCAGATCCTCCTCGACCTTGCCGCGGAGCTGCGCGGTAGCAAGGCCGCGGACATCGCCCTCCCACCCGTCTAACCAATGCTCGTCGGCTCGGCCGCCATTCTGATCATGATCGTGCTCCTCGCCCTGGGAGTCCCGGTCGCAGTCGCCATGGCCGGCGTTGGGTTCCTCGGAATGGGGCTGATCGTGTCGTGGTCTACGGCGCTGAGCCAGATCCAGTCGCTGCCCTATCACCTCACCGCGGAGTACGGTTTCGCGGTGATGCCCATGTTCATCCTCATGGGAAGCCTCGCCGTGACCGCCGGCATCGCCGAAGAAATCTACGATGTCGCTTACAAGTGGCTGGGCCGTCTGCGCGGTGGCATGTACCTTACGACGATCGCCGGCCAGGCCGCCTTCGGCGGCATCTCGGGCTCGACCGTCGTCGATGCGACCGTGTTCACACGGACGGCCCTGCCCCACATGCTGCGCTACGGCTATCCCAAGACGTACGCGGGCGCCTGCATGGTGGCCACGGGGAGCTTCGCTGCGATGATCCCGCCTTCGATCACGATGGTGATCTACGGCATCATCACCGAGGTCTCGATCGGGCGGATGCTGATCGCCGGAATCATTCCCGGTCTCGTCTCGGCGGCGTTCTACGCCGTCGGCGTCATCATCGCGGTACGTATCTGGCCACACGTCGGACCGCCCGCGCGTGTGCGGGTCTCGTGGGCCGAGCGTTTTGCCGCCGTCCGTGGTCTCTGGGTGATGCTCCTCATCTTCGCGATCGTGATGGGCGGTCTCTACGCCGGGATCTTTCCGCCCTCCGGGGCGGGAGCGGCGGGCGCGTTCGGCGTGCTGGTGGTGGCGTTGGCGCGGCGGCGCCTCGGCTGGCAGGGCTTGTGGGAGGCGGCACGGACCTCGGCAGGTATCACGTGCGTGATTTTCGTCATCATCATCGGAGGGCTCCTGTTCTCTCGCTTCCTCGTCATGGTCGGATTCATCGACTCCTTCGGCCCCCTCGTGCTCTCCATCACGCACACACCTCTGGGCATCATCCTTCTGTTCTCCCTCATGTACCTGATTCTTGGGTGTCTCATTGATACGACCTCGATGATGATCGTCACACTGCCTTTCGTTTATCCCGTCGTAAAGCAGGCGGGCATCGACGGCATCTGGTTCGGCATCCTACTGGTCAAGCTCGTGGAGATCGCGACGATGACGCCGCCGGTGGGCTTGAACCTCTTCGCGGTGGCCGCCGCCGGCAAGGAGCATGTGACCCTGGACGACCTGATCCGCGGCATCTGGCCCTACATCCTGATGGAGCTGGTGATCCTCGCCGTGCTCATCGCGTTCCCCGCGCTCTCGACGTGGCTGCCGTCCCAGATGCTCGGCTGAGCATCGGCCGATCCGACGTACACGCACTCAACCGGCCGGCTCGAACCAGAACAGCTCCATGGGGTGGCCCACCGGCTCGTCCGCCCATACGACGCGCATCGCCAAACCGGCGACGAGGCGCCGGGCGGCGCCATAATTCCTGATCTGCTGGAGCAGGAGCGTCGAGGCACCGTCGAGTGCGACGTAGCCGATGACGAGACGCGCCGCACCGCCGCCGGTCGTGAGGGTGTAGGCGCACTCCGTGGCCGCCGCCAGCGTGCCACGCCCGGACAGCTCCACCCACTCCGTGATGGCAAGGTCGTTACCGCAGGCCGGACGCGGCGGCATCCACACGGTGCCACAGCGCGGACAGCGCGTGGCCATCAGGCGGCGATGCTCGAGCTCGAGGAAAAAGCGTGAGTATTTGCCGAGCGAGTGCCGGAAGCGAAAGTTCAGCTGAAGATCGATGACCTCGACCCGCCGGAAGGCGCTCCACGGATCCTCCGTCGCGAGACGGCCGAGCGGGTCAGTCGCCGTCAGTTCCCGAAGCTTGGCGCCCACTCGCCCTTCGCTTCGCGACGGTTCGGGCGGCACCGTCAATCTCGCCGCTCGAAAATCGAGACAACCGAGAAGCTCGCCGTCCCTCCGTGGATGTCTGCCAGCCCGCGCCGGGCATTCGGCACCTGACGCTCCGGAGGGCATTCTTCGCGCAGCTGTCGCACGATCTCTATCGCCTGTGCCAGGCCCATGGCACCCGGCGGTGCGCCCTGACCGATGAGTCCGCCCGATGTGTTCGTCGGCAGCTCGCCGCCGAGGTCGAAGACGCCGCGCTCGGTGAGCGGGCCGCTCTCGCCGTAGCGGCAGAATCCGAGATCCTCATAGGACTGCAGCTCCACGCCGGTATAGGGATCCGCCACCTCGGCCACGTCGAGCTCACGCCGTGGATCCTTCAGCCCCGCCATCGCGTAGGCCATCGCGGCCGCCTCACGCTTGGCTCGGAAATGTGCGAGCCCGGGATACGGCGCGGGGCGATCGCCGAGACGCATTCGGTCGGTGCCGCACCCGGCGCCGACGTAATGGATCCGTGCGCGATCCCGCCAAGCGCCCGCATGCTCGCGGGCCCAGCGCGGCGTCGCGAGGACGATCGCGGCCGCGCCGTCGGCGAGGACCGCGCAGTCGAGGCGCTTGTAGGGCGCGGCCACGGGCGGCGACTTCATCACGTCGTCCACCGTCAGCGCCAGCGGCATGCACGCCATCGGGTTGAACCGCGCGTTCCGGTGGTTCTTGACCGAGACGAGCGCCATCTGCTCCTCTCGTGTCCCATAGCGGCGCATGTGCTCCTGCATCATCAGCGCGTAGTACGCCGTGAAGAAACCGCCGGCGGCCATCTCGAAGTCCACGTCGCCGGACATCGCGTATACCTGTCGCACCGTCGTCGAGGGCACCTGCCGCCCTACCGCGTCCGCGCCGACGACGAGCATCGATTCGCAGAGTCCTGCCCGCAGATAGGCGAAGGCGGTGCGCAGTGCCGCGCCGCCTGTTCCTCCACCCGCTTCTACCCGAACGCTCGGCCTCGGGCAGAGTCCGAGAGCGTCGTGGACGACCTGTCCCATCGTCAGCTGCCGAGCGATGATCTCACTTTCGTAAGCGACGACAGAATGCTCAATGGTTTCGGGTTCGACTCCGGCATCGGCGAGCGCCGCCTGCGCGGCCTCGACGATCCAGTCGACAGGCGTGCCGTCCGGTCGCTCGGTCGCGAACTTCGACAGGCCGCCTCCGAGAACCACGACCTCCGCTGCGGCCGACGACGTCACGCTCGCGGCGCCACCAGGGCGCGATCGTTGAGCGCCCAGTCGTAGGGGCGATAGTCGAGGGTCACGCCGTGGGCGTGGGAGGCGAGCCAGTCGCGACCCGGACCTGGATCGAGGTGGCGCAGCAGCCACGGCACGAGCTCGCCGAAGTCGTCACCGTACCAGTAGAACAGACGCGACATGCGGACGACGCTCCGCGTGGCGTCGATCTCGACGTCGGCATTGACGAAGCCGCGAGCGGCGAGATCCAGCTGCGCCTCGAGCCGGTCCGCCTGGTACGCGCGGATCGGTGGACAGGAGCGCGCGCCGCACGTGAGCGTGAAGTGCACGCGGGGATCGAAGCGACGCACAGTCCAGGCGCGCCGTCGATCATCGGCGGCCCAGACCGGGGTCGGATGGTTCACGGATACGCGATTTCGCCGCAGGACGCCGTGCTCGATATCGACGAGCGAGAACGTCTCGCCGCCCACGCGGTAGCGCATCCGGTCGAAGAACTCGTGGATCTCACCCACACCGTCCCGGATACCGAGCGCGACGATGCCATGGACAGTGAGCGCATTGTAGAGGTTCGCCCAGAAGGCGATCTGCACTTCCGCCGTCGCGAGCGCCTCAGGTCGCGCCGTCGCCAGGGCGCCGGTCGTCTCGACGACACCACGCCATTCTGACGAACGCGCGAGACCGCGATAGTCCACGAAGCCCGTGATCGCGTCCGCGTGCGCGGCGATGAGCTCGGCCATCCACGCTCGGAGATTGGCGG
>Ga0137394_10004937_pt1 | contig 10143 bp, 9 predicted proteins | sample czobulk116metaG_FD_108278 | JGI IMG/M metagenome (GOLD analysis project Ga0137394, IMG submission 108278) | Vadose zone soil microbial communities from Angelo Coast Range Reserve, California, USA - czobulk1.16 metaG | ecosystem: Environmental > Terrestrial > Soil > Vadose zone | place: USA... | reverse complement strand
GTTCAGAAAGTGGCAGGAAACGTTTGCCGCCTAGGAGAAGGGCATGAGCGGGGTGTGCGGAATCTGTGCACCGGGAAGAGTGGTCGAGTCACGGCTCCTTGAACCGATGCTGTCCGCTCTGGCCCTAGAGGGAGAAACGGAACGCGATACGACTTCAGCAAATTCCGTAGCGCTCGGCGTTGTCCGGCGCTGGGAATCCCAGGAGGTTGCCGCTGTACCTGGGGTGCGCATCGCGATTGACGCCGATCTATACAACGTCGATGAGCTAAAATCGAAGCTCGAAGCAAGGGGATTCGAACCACGTGAATGGACCGTCGCGCAGTGCTTGGCACACCTGTATGCCATCCACGGCCCGGATTTTCTAGAGCACTTGGACGGGGTCTTTTCGCTTGCCCTCTGGGACGAGACGACCCAGCGCCTGCTGCTGGCAATCGACCGGCTGGGAGTCAAAACCCTATATTGGAGCCGCGAGGGCGAGCGTTTGCTCTTTGCTACCCGCCTGGGCGCAATTCGCGCCGTGCGCGTGAGTCCGCTCCAGCTGAATCCGCAGGCTTTGCCGCAGTATCTTCTCTTTTCCGCGATACCCCACCCAATGACGGTATTCCTGGGAGTCGAGAAGCTCCCACCGGCTACCTGCTTGATCTATGAGAAGGGCGAAACGCGGCACAGGCGGTATTGGGACCTCGAATACCCAGAGAGCGACAACTTGGACGAAGGACTTTGGGCAGACCAGGTTCGGGAGGGGATGCGCACCGCGGTGCACTCGCATCTCTATGGTTGCGAGCCGCGGAAGCTTGGCGCGTATTTGAGTGGTGGCACCGACAGCAGCAGCGTCGTAGCTTTCATGAATGAACGACACTCGCCGGTGAATACCTTCTCTATTTTTTTCGGTGAAGAAGCCTATAGCGAAGCGAACTTTGCGCGTACAATCGCTCGCCATTTCAACACGAGCCACGTGGAGAAGCAGCTTGGACCGCGCGAAGCGTTTGAAGCTATCCCCAAAATCGCTCAGTACTACGACGAACCTTTTGCCAATTCTTCTTCGTTTGGCGCATATCATTGCGCCGCGCTCGCCCGCGAGGCGGGCATCGAGACTTTGCTAGCAGGCGATGGCGGCGACGAGCTCTTCGCTGGCAACTCCCGCTACGCAGACGATCGGCGTTTTGCCCTCTATGATTCCATACCGTCCTGGTTGCGCCGAAGCATCATTGAGCCCGTCGTCCGGCTTTTGCCCGCAAACGACGGCCGCTTGAGTATGCCCCGGAAATACGTTCGCAGGGCGCTGATCCCCAATCCGAGGCGCCTGCTTTCCTACAATTTCTTTCTTAGCGTGCCTCCAGAGGATGTGTTCGAGTCGGATTTCCTGAATCAGATCCAGACGGACGACTGGATGCGGGTCGCGGGCGGACACTTTCAGTCCGCGCGGGCCAGCAGTGAGCTGAACCGCATTCTCTACATGGATGTCAAAATCATCCTGGCTGATAACGACCTGCGGAAAGTCACGGGGACGGCAGAGCTTAACGGCGTGCGTGTCCGGTACCCGCTTCTCGATTACCGGCTCGCTGAACTTTCAGGGCGCATCCCATCCGAGCTGAAGCTCAAGGGTTTCGAAAAGCGGTACATCTTCAAGAAAGCCATGCGATCCATTCTTCCGCACGAGGTACTCTATAAAAAGAAACACGGTTTCGGCGTGCCGTTGGGCCACTGGCTCTTGAAAGATCGCCAGCTAAATGGCTTGATGCTGGATCTGTTCTCGGATGCACGCACACGCCAACGCGGGTACTTCCGGCCGTCCTTTTACGATGACCTTTTGCGACTGCATCGCGAAGGGCACACCGGCTTTTACGGGGAAGTCCTCTGGTATCTGTTGGCGCTCGAACTGTGGCACCGGCACCATTTCGACAATCTCTCGGGAGTTCGCATTGGCAAATAGCCAGATCAACGATACGACGCGGCTGGATCGTCCGGACGGGACTCTTGATGCCTCGTTAACCGGCCGCGCCGGACTCGACTGGCGAAAGGTACTTGCCAACGGCCTGTATCATGTCGGCTTAATGCGACTCATGCAGAAGATTTCGGATCGCGTTGAAGTGGAATTCAGCCCGCAATCTAAATGGCCGCGGTTGCGAAGCGCAAACGCACCCAAGTTCGTGATTTTGTGCTACCACCGGGTCGGTCTCGGAGGCATTCCACTCTATTCGGAGCTCCCGCCGGAAGTATTCGAAGCTCAAATGTGCTTCTTGAAAAAGAATTATCGTCTTCTCTCTCTTGAGGAGCTCCGTCGCTGTCTGCAGGAGCCTGACAAATGCGATTCTGGGGTGGCCGTCACTTTTGACGACGGCTACCGGGACGTCTACACAGTAGCGTTCCCGATTCTGCACAGGTATCAGATTCCGACAACCGTTTTCTTGACCGTGGATTCCATCGAGACGGGGCAGGTCGCCTGGTACGACCGCATCTTCCTTATTTTGCGAGTTCTCCCACCGGGAATATTCGAAGTGGAGCTTGACCGTTTGCGGCGTTTCGAGCTCTCCTCCGTGCACTCTCGGCTTTGCGCAGCCTTGGAGATTATGTCTTGCTTGCGCGCACTTCCTGACGGACGGCGCAAGGAATGCTGTGCCGCTTTGGAAAAGCGGGTAAAGCTTAGTCAGAACGACCTCGCCGACCGCATGCTGAGTTGGCAGCAAGTGCAAGCGATGCAGCGAGCCGGTATTGTGTTCGGCTCACACACCGTGAGTCACCCGGTCGTGAGCCGACTGACGCCGGCGGAAATGGAAAGGGAGCTCCGCGAATCGAAACAAATACTGGAGGCAAGACTCGGGCGTCCGATGTTGGATTTTGCGTTTCCGTTTGGAAAATTCCCAGATTGCGCGCTAGAGACTAGCTCTGCCGTGGTGACTCGCTGCGGCTATCGCTCCGCGATGACCACCGTGCCCGGCGTCAATACTCCCGCTGCGAACCCACTCGCTCTCCGGCGCGTCCAAATCGGTGAGGAGCGAGATCTAGCGACATTCGCTCTTCGCCTGAATCAGTTGTTCTTGATCGCGCATTCCAAGGATTCTATACTTCTCGAACCGAGACTCTCGTCAGCGCACACCCTGCTCCAGCAGTCCCGGTTTGTCAAAGGCACTCGGGATGCGTGACTTCATTGTATTGGCCGTCATTCTGGGGGCCACTCCAATCTGTTTTTTTCGGCCGTACTTTGGAATACTGATGTGGGTCTGGGTATCTTATTTCAATCCGCACCGATTTACTTGGGGAATGGCGTATGACTTCCCGGTTGCCATGCTGGTCGGCGGAGCCACGCTGGCCGGAATTCCGTTCGCTAAAGACACCAATCGGCGAATATTCACGCTCCAGACCATCCTCTTGCTGATGATGTGGACCTGGTATGGCGTTACAACCCTCCACGCGGCTAACGATCCGATCTTGGTTCACCACTTGGATGACAGCAAATTCGAGCTAATGCGAATCAGCAAGATCCTGTTGATGACTTTCCTGCTAATCTGGCTGGTTAGTTCAAAGGAAAAGCTGCGGTATTTATTCTTGGTAACTGCTTTCAGCTTTGGGTTCTTTGCAATCAAAGGCGCACTTTTCGTTTGGAATACAGAAGGGCAATTTCGCGTATATGGTCCTCCGAAATCCTTTATCGAAGACAACAATGCTCTAGGTTTGGCCTTGAACATGTCGCTGCCGATGTTTTACTTCATGGCGCGCAACGAATCGAAAAAATGGATTCGCCTGGTTTTACATTTCATGTTCTTCTGCGGGATAATTGCGGTTATTCTGACCTACTCCCGAGGTGCCTTGCTGGGTCTCGCCGTGGTGCTCGTCAGCCTAGCCTTCAAGTCCAGGCAGAAAGTTCTGGCGGGATTTTTTTTGGTCGCGTGCGCATGGGCGGTCTTGATGTTTGCCCCTGCCGCATGGATGGACCGCATGGGCAACTTCTTTCACGGCAACCTGGACAGTTCAGCCGAACTTCGACTGAATGCGTGGCGATTTGCAATTGAGCTAACCAAGCAATACCCAATCACCGGAGGGGGTCTGCAGACGTTTACTGTTGAGTTATACCGCCGTTTTACGCCCCAACTGGAATTTGCCGGAGCTCACAGCATTTATTTTCAGACACTTGGAGAACATGGTTTCGTTGGTTTGGGACTCCTGCTGCTTCTGCTCGGGTCCTCATTAGCGAGTCTCTTGGCACTCCGCAGGCGGGCGCGCGCTTCGCTTGCGACTGAGTGGATTGTTCCTTACACACACATGCTGGAAGTCAGCCTACTCGCTTACATGATTAGTGGCGCTTTCTTGGAACTCGCCAACTTTGACCTTTTCTATCAGATCATCGCTTCGCTCATCGTCCTGAAAATCCTTTATTGGCAGGAAACTACGCAAGCCTACAAAGCGCAAGCGGAAGCGGATGCGGATGCCAGTTCCAAACCTGCGCACGTCGAATTGGTGGAGGCTTGAAAGTGGTTTTCCCAAGCGGAGGTGCCTGTCTATGCGAGCAACCTGGTCTGTGAATGCTGGGACGGTCATGGTTGCGGTTACCCGAGCTATCTGTCCTCCAGTGTTCCTATTGTGCGGCCTGATCGCATGCTTGATTTTTGTGCTTCCACCATTGGCCGTTGCACAAGACTGGAGCTGGACCACGGAAGTTGTGGACAAGTCTGGAAGGTCAATGTCTCTAGCGACCAACACGGACGGGAATGTGCACATGAGCTACGGGTCTGCTGAGGGGCTGAAGTACGGGTTCCGACCCGCCGGCGACAAATCCCGATGGTTCACCATGGCTTTGGGAGGAGGAGTCAACTACACGAGTCTTTCGCTGGACAGTCACGGCAACCCTCATATCTGCTCAACCTATTTGTCTCTTCCTCTGCGCTACGCCCATTATGATGGGGAGCGGTGGAGTATCCAGGAGATTGCGCCTGACGACAACACATCAGTTCAACTCGCCTGCGGCGTAGCGATTTCCCCTGATGGCACACCTCACCTTTCCTGGTATAGGCTTCCCAGCAACGATCCCAACTATAAGCACATCCGATACGCCGTTCTGAGAGATGGTGTATGGTTGATGCACACGCTCGACTTCGACGTGCAGACGGGCAAATGGCATACGATGATCATGGATCCTCAGGGAAACCCGTCCGTCAGCTATGACGCGTTTGTGAAAGGACTCCTGAAGTTCGCTCGCTGGGATGGCAAGGAGTGGAACATTCGCGTTGTGGATTCCCGCGGAGCGCATGGATCGGATTACAACCTCGGGATGGGGAGTTCCTTAGCGTTCGACTCCCACAGCAACGTCCACATCAGCTACTACAGCGATACGGAGATGCGCCACGCTTGGCAAGATGGTCAGAGTTGGAAAGTTGAGACTGTGGAGAAAATCACGCCATCGGGTGGTGCCGCCGACTATCGCAGTTGCATCGTCTTCGACAAGGACGGATTCCCGCACATCAGCTATGAGGACAGAGGCATAGCGAAGCATGCTTTTTGGGACGGCAGGCAGTGGCACGTCCAAGCAATCGCGCTAAGCGGAACATCACCCTCTCGGTTTAGCGCCATGACCATCGATCTCAAGCACAACATTCTCTATTTCGCTTATCGAGACGCGGTCGATGGCTCCCTGAAAGTTGCCGTTGGACGGCGCAACTCCGAACAGTCTCAAACGGCCATGAGCGAGAAAAAAGCTGACAAGAACTAATCCACATGTCTCTCAGCTTGGCAGAAAAGAGATAAACTCGTCGAGGCTGTGGGTTGTGAGACTGTTTTGCGTGGCGCTGGTCGTGGCTCACCACGGTTTTCGTTTAGAGCAGGAGTCGTTGCTTTCTGGCAAGGCGTTTCGAATCGTGACGCACTGGGCCTTGGCCAACTCTGTTCCCTCGAATCCCAGTGGCCGCAGCATCTGCAACAGTACGTCAGCGATCGACGAGAAGTACAGCCGGAATTGATCGCTCTAGCGTAGCTAGTGATTTTGATGAATTGGCTCCAAACGCGTGCTCGGCTTGTCTGGTGGCGGAAAACCGCTGACCAATGACGTCAATGTCTTGCTGAGATCACTTCCCACAGAATTCCAGCTGTAGTTCCTCTCGACAAGTTGCCGGGCAAGTCTACCCAAATCTTCGCGTCTTGCCTGGCAGCGCAGTAACGCGACTACCTGGCGTGCAAAATCTTCAGCTGTATCAGCAAGAAGAATATTCTCGCCCGGTACGACAGGCAGCCCTTCAGCGCCGATCGACGTAGAAACGATCGCCTTGCCCATGGCCATCGCCTCGAAAATCTTGAGCCGCGTTCCACCGCCAACCAGTAGTGGCACGACATATACGCTCGCCTTAGCCATATAGGGGCGAATATCGGCAACGGTCCCAGAGAGCCTCACACCGAAAATGTTTTTCGCTAGTCTTTGCAACCTGGACGAGGGCCGACGTCCAACCACCCACAGTTTGGCATCGGATACTTCCTGGCGAATGATCGGCAGTACCTTATCCATGAAATAGATGATCCCATCTTCGTTGGCCAGCCAGTCCATAGATCCGGTGAACACCAGCGTATTACGCTCCTCCAGCTCCGGCTTCGGCCGGAAGTAGTCGACATCCACCCCGGTCGGAACCACGGAGATCTTGGAGCGATCGACAATACCTGCGAAGAAGTCTCGGTCAGTCTCGGACACGGCCAAAACATGATCGGAACGCCTCAGATAATCCCGCTCCATTCTCCGCATGGTCAGAAACTCCCGATAACACGCTGCTTTCCAGACGGGATTGCGCGCGATGCGAAAGTGACGTTCCCAGATTTGTGCTTCAATGTTGTGCGTGAAAATGACTTTTGGCTTTGGGAAATCCCATGGGATAACACCAGCAGTGAGAAGAAAATCACACACAATGAGATCGTAAGATTCTTGCTTCAGGTGCTCGCGCAGCTGGCGGGCCACATGGGGTTGACAATATTTTGCGACTGAATATGGCCGGGAAGAAAGAAGGTTTTTGGCGTAGGCAGCGTATTCAGTAGGACTGCCCTGCGCGGGGACCTCAAGTGGCACGCATAGCACACGAGAAAACACGTTCCTCAATTCGGTGTGTGGATCGTTTGGAACTGGCTGGTAGAAGGTGAACAGCGACACCTCATGGACTTGCGCCAAGATCTTAGCGAGTTGGAAGCTACGAATCCTCCCGCCATGGTCGAGAGGTAGCAAGCCGCCGGACTTTACCCAGAGAATTTTCACGGCTCTGATTACCAGCACACGCCCAGATAACTCTCTGGTCCATCATACCGCCGTTCCTTCTCTATGTTTACAAGGTCAATAACGATCTGTCCCGGTTTCAGCATCGAACCCAGCACTGCCTTGTCTACCGATTTCGTACCGACGACGACGACTTCGGCGTGATTTACGGCATGTTGCAGATCGGTGGTGAGAAGGGAACCGATGTGGGGGATAAATTCCTCAATGAACTGCCGGTTCGAGCCAATCAAGCGCCCGAGCGAAACATTTTCATCCCAAATCTGAAGGTGGCAGCCTTCTCCCAATAGGCGCTTCGCAAGATGGACAAGCGGACTTTCACGCAGATCATCTGTTCCCGGCTTGAAACTGAGTCCAAGTATTCCGATTTTGCGCTTGTTGGTGTGTAACACCGCTTGCAAAGTCCGTTCGATATGCTCGGCATTGCTCGGGAGGAGCGATTCGAGGAGCGGCAAACGAAGATCCAACTCCTTTGCACGGTAATTGAGTGCCCGGAGATCCTTGGGAAGGCAAGAGCCTCCAAACGCGAATCCTGGTTTGAGATAGGCGGGCGAGATGTTCAGCCTGGTATCCGATGTAAAGATTGTGGCAGCCAGCTCCGTATCCACCGCCAATTCTTTGCAGAGCGTCCCCACTTCATTAGCGAAACCCACTTTGAGCGCATGAAATGCGTTACATACGTACTTGACCATTTCAGCGGTATTCGCGGAAGTCTCAAAATGCGGGCCTGGTGCCCACTGGAACAGTTCTCGCAGCGTCCCGATCTGCTCGATGTGCGGCGAGCCGAGGATCGTGAAGGGTGGTTCGAGGAAGTCTCTTACGGCACTGCCCTCGCGCAGAAATTCAGGTACAAAGCAAACCCCAAAGTCTCGGCCCGCCTTCTTCCCGCTATGCGCTTCGATCTTTGGTAGCACCACGGACTCGGTAGTCCCCGGAAGCACGGTGCTGCGCATAAGGACCCAATGGAAGCTCCGTTTTTGCTTGAGCGCTTCGCCAATCTGCCCGCAGACATGCTCAATGCCCGAGAGATCTAATTTTCCATTCCGTTGACTTGGCGTGCCAACAGAAATGAAAGATATCTCCGTGTCCATAACGGCTTTACGTGCGTCGGTCGTCGCATGCAGCCGACAGCCTTTGTGACTGGACGTAACGATCTCTTCCAGACCCGGCTCCAAAATCGGGCTACGCCCAGAGTTCAACATCTCCACTTTGTCTGGGTTGACATCCACGCCAAGCACGTGGTTTCCCAAGTGGGCAAAACAGGCGGCCGTGACCGAGCCTACATAACCCAACCCAAAGACGCTTATTACCTGTGTCATTGATGGTCCATTCTGGCGCAGAAAAAGGTTCAAGAATATAGAGCAATCGTCGTGCCAAGTAGGCAGTTCAGCCCTCTGGCAACGCCTCTAACTATTGTTGTGTCAGCAGGTTACGATATATCAGGCGGTATCCGGATCTTTGGAAGCTTGTCTCTGGGTGCGAAGGAAATACCGTTCCTTTGTTCGCAGGTTTCTTTCTTCAAACCCAATGCCACATTCACCGACCTCTCGCATGAACTCAGGCGCTCAAAAGAGTCAATGACCTCCGACAGCTGCTTCGTGGCCAAATGCCTCCCCACAGCAGAAGCGCAGTACAACCATTGGATTCGCTCTCCTAAAGCGGCTACTATCTCCATCTTTGACAATGAGTTACAATACATGTCGAGGCCATCCGTACCATAAGGCAGGCTGCGTGCAAGTAATCGAATGACATGAAAAACGGTCTCTCTTTCGATCTTGAAGACTACATGCACGTCACTGCTTTCGCTGACCACTTGAGCTCGGACGACTGGAGCTCCTGCGTTAGTCGGCTCGAACATAACACGGACAAGTTGTTGACCATCCTCGACTCCTCGGCATGCCATGCAACCTTCTTCATTCTCGGTTGGGTGGCGGATAAGTACCCGCAGGTGATCATGCGCATTGCCGATTCAGGACACGAGATTGCGTGTCACAGTTTACGTCATCGCTTGGTCTATGAGATGACTCCGGCTGAATTTCGCGAAGACAGCCGAGTCGCCAAAAGTCTGTTGGAGGACATCAGCGGCAAGACAATTTGCGGCTACAGAGCACCGAGTTTTTCCATCACCAAGGAGTCGTGGTGGGCTTTTGAAATTCTTTGTGAATTGGGTTTTAGCTACGACTCCAGCGTTTTTCCGGTGAAGCATCCGAACTATGGGATGATCGAAGCTTCGAGGTTCCCGTTCGTGGTGAACTCCTCCTCAGGTTCCCTCGTTGAGTTTCCTCTTCCGACACTCCAGCTCGGGCGCCGCCGTGCGCCACTCGGGGGAGGAGCGTATCTGAGATTGCTGCCATATGCATACACCCGCTGGGGGATTAGACACATCAATGACCGCGAGTTAAGCCCGGTCTGCGTGTACCTACATCCGTGGGAGCTCGACGCCGATCAGCCTCGCATGCGGGCAAGTCTTTCTGCGCGTTTGCGGCACTACCTGGGCTTGCGTCGTACCGAGTCGAAATTTCGGAATCTACTCAGAGATTTCGAGTTTTGCACGCTTGAGGTTCTGGTCGAAGAATGGCGCGAGGCAGAGGGTCGCGAAGCGTCGCGTTTGCAGTTGTCGTCGACGACTGCTCGACCCTAACAAAAAAACTCAAGGGGAGGACATTTTCGTGAGAGAACTCAGATATTCTTGTACCTCTGTTGCAACGACCTCCCAAGTTCGCGATCGCGCATATCGCACCAAGGTCTCGCGGTCCCATTTCCGCTGCAGAGCAGAGGCGATACCATCTGTGATAGAGCGAAGGTCTTCGGCAACAAGGATGCCGAGCTCCGAGGAAACGATTATTTCAGGGATCCCTCCGACTCTCGTAGCAATCACAGGCGTTCCGCACGCTAGCGATTCCATC
>Ga0137394_10004936_pt1 | contig 10143 bp, 7 predicted proteins | sample czobulk116metaG_FD_108278 | JGI IMG/M metagenome (GOLD analysis project Ga0137394, IMG submission 108278) | Vadose zone soil microbial communities from Angelo Coast Range Reserve, California, USA - czobulk1.16 metaG | ecosystem: Environmental > Terrestrial > Soil > Vadose zone | place: USA... | reverse complement strand
GTGAGGAAGCGGCTACGCCCTTCCGTCAAGGCCGCTTTAGTGACTGGGGCTCCGCCCGGGGCACAGCCCCAAGATTCAAAATTAGGAAGTTTACGGCGGGGCGTAGCCACCGCCTCACATCGGGCGGCATAGCCGTAACAACAGGGCCTGTCTTTCGCCTCACCTGTTACGAATCTGGACCAGGCGGACCATGAGACCGGCTGTTTATTGTGGTCGGTATTGCTCAGTAAGAATGTACGCCAGCTGGGCGCGAATCGCGCTCGATCTTCACAATTTGCCAGACTCCTTCGGCGGCGTTGCCAGAGCTTTAACCTGTTTCTTCCACTCGGCTGGAGTCATCTGTTTAAGCTGGTGCAATTCGGAGGCGGCGATTACAAGTTGGCGGACGCTCGGGATGACAGGGAATTCCAGACCGCCCTTAGGATTGGCGGCCCGATCGAGAGCGGCGAGCCTTGCGTCGCGCCACTCAGGTGCCGGCGCCACGCCCCTGGAAATGTAAGACAGCGCTTCGAGTCCAGTCGTTCCCAACTCATTCAGGTCTTTGGCCAGCGGCCTTGCTTCGTGCAATGCCGGCGAGCTGTCGATCATGGCGTCCAATTCGGGGCCGGCGTTGCGCCACTGCGTTAGAGTATTTCTGACTTGTTGCGAGTGGGCCTCGAAATGCGGAGCGTCCGAGAGCAGACGATCAACCGTCTGGGCGAAGCGCCGCGCGGCGTCGCTGTCGGGGCGGGTTGCGTCGATGAGGCCGGTGAGCGGGCTGAGCATGGTCTGCGGTCTCTGCTGGTTGCGCCTGTATTCCTTGACCGGCTCGACGACGGAGACCAGCGTCTGGAGCGGTCCGATGTCTCTACCCTGGGCCAGCCGTCTGAGCAACATCGCCTGGTTCTTCTCGTGGGTCAGCCCGACTTCTTCGAGCCGCACGCTGGTCACCGCGAGACGACGGTACATATCGTCCAGATCGGTAACTGTGCGCGGCGACCAGAGACGCTCGGCGATCGCGGCAGTGCGCGGCCAGATACGCGAGTCTATCGTGTCCGGACTAACCCACTCGCTCCACATGGTTGCCTCGCCTCCGAGAACGCGAGCGGCCTCCGCTGCGGTCAGTGTGGTGTCGGCCGGAATGGGATCAACGAGGTAGTGCTTCGAAGTAGGGAAGATCAGATCAATATAATAGCCGGCCGAGAGAACACCCTTATATCCTTTCTTCGCTGCCTCAGCGAGTGCTCCAGGGCCGCGCCATGAGTGGATGACTACCTCTTGCGGCAAATCGGGCTGAAGGATTTCGTCCCAGCCCATCATCGTCTTTCCGTGCTTCTTGAGAATTTGCAACAGTCGTTTGTTGAAGTAAGTTTGGAGTGCGTGGTTGTCCTTGATGCCCTTCGACTTCATGAAGGCCTGGATTTGCGGGTTGCGGTCCCATTGCTTGCCCTCGTTCTCATCGCCACCGATATGCAGGTAGGTGTCGGGAAAGATCGCAGCCATCTCGCCGAAAAATGTGTCGAGAAATTTGTAGACTTCGTCGCGCGTCGGGTCCAACGCCGGCTCGAAGATTCCGGACTTGCGCTCAATCGTATATGGCCCCGGCGCACTGCCCAGCTCAGGATGCGCGACGAGCCAACTCGTTGCGTGACCCGGGAGGTCAAACTCTGGGACGACGCGGATGCCGCGCTCGCGCGCATACGCGACGATTTCTCTCGCCTGGTCCTGAGTGTAGAAGAGGCCATCGGAGCCCAGCTGCTGGAGTCGCGGAAATTTTTTGCTTTCGATGCGGAAGCCCTGGTCTTCGGTCAGGTGCCAGTGTAAGACGTTGAGTTTGACTGCGGCCATCGCGTCGAGATTGCGCTTCAAGACTTCTATTGGTTGAAAGTGACGTGCAACGTCGATCAGCAGGCCGCGCCAGGGGAAGCGCGGGCGATCCTCAATCTGAACTGCGGGGACGAAATAGCTGTCACGATCACTATCGAGAAGCTGCAGGAAGGTCTCGAGACCACGGAGAATGCCGACCGTGGTCGGGGCCTTGAGCACGGCTTGCCTCTCCGACACTTCGAGCGAGTATGATTCGTCTTCCTCGAGCGAAGGGACTGTCTTGCCGGGCCCCCCGGATTCCACCACGAGTGTCGCACTTGTGGCGTCGCCGCCTACCCCGCGCGCGAGTTCCATGACGGTGCGACCTTCGATGCGCCGGAGAGCTCGTTCTATTCCAGCCCCGAAGACGAGGATCAACCTCTCTTCTGACAGCCACCGTGAAAGATTTGTTGACCGTAAGTCTCCCAGGTTTAAAACGCACCGAGAGTGGCACCGGCATCAGGTTGTGCTGAGTTGCGGTCGCGGCGGTCTCGGCAGCAGACTGAGCAGACGCAGTGATTGCACAGAACATTGACAGAACAATCGGCAGATAGGTTCTCGCTCTCATGTGTTCCTCGACAAAACGGGTAAGCTGAAATGGGGGTTCGAATAGCGTTAGATTAGGGTAGAGTGTCGCCTATGATCTTGCTGATACGGCGTAAGTTACGGTGTCATACTTGAGGTTACTGAATGAACGTCGGTAAAAGCTAACGCACGGGTCGAAACGGTCTTGGAAATATGATCAATCGAGCATTGATCCGGGCCCTGACCCAGGCGAGTGGGTCTGACCCACTACCCGACGGACCCGGTGGTATTCTCTGTGAAGAGATGACTGTTAACTCGCTCAAAATCGGCATCTCCGGGGTGCGCGGCGTGGTGGGGCAAACCTTCACGCCGGAACTGGCGGTGGCTTTCGCGCAAGCCTTTGGGACCTACCTCGACTCCGGGCGCATCCTCGTCTGCCGGGACACTCGCACTTCGGGGCCGATGGTTCACGCCGCCGTGCTTTCGGGACTGCTCGCCGTTGGGTGCGAGGTCATTGACCTGGATATCTGCCCGACGCCGAGCCTGCAGTTGGCGGTCCAATGGCTGCAAGCCGAAGGCGGAATTTCAATCACTGCGGGCCACAACCCTGAGCCCTGGAACGCGTTGAAGTTTGTCCGTGCCGACGGGCTCTACCTGAACGCAACCCAGGCCGACGAACTGCTCGATATCTTCCATCAAGCCGAATTCGCAAAGGCAAATTGGAAGGGCATTCGCTGCAAAGTGGAACGACAGGATGCCATCGCGCATCATCTCGATGTTCTTTCACGCGCCTTCGACGTCGAGGCCGTCCGCGCGCGACGCTTGACGGTCGCTGTGGACTGCTGCAACAGTTCGTGCTCGCTACTCTCGCCGCGGTGGCTCGACGCTCTCGGCTGCAACCTGCTCGCGGTCAACGACGATCCAGCAATGCCATTCCCACACGCTCCCGAGCCAGGTCCGCAGACGATGGGCCAACTCCGAGCGATAGTGCTGGCAGGACGGGCGCACGTTGGTTTCGCTCACGACGCTGATGGGGAACGGCTGGGACTTGTTACCGAGACCGGCGAAATGCTGTCTGAAGAGGCGACGCTTGCTATTGCGGCGGAGATTCAGCTGAGACGGAAGATAGGTCCCGTAGTCACGAACATCTCGACCAGCATGACGGTCGAGCGCATAGCGGCGCGACACGGGGCTTCCGTGGTCCGCACTCCAGTTGGGCAAGCATTCATTTCTGAAGCAATGCTAGAGGTCGGCGCCGTGGTGGGCGGTGAGGGTAGCGGAGGCGTCATCGTCCCGCGGGTGCAGTGGACGCACGACAGCGCGGCGGCGGTTGGACTAATCCTCGAACACATGGCACGAACCGGCGAGCCTTTGTCCGGATTGGCAGCGACGTTACCGCGCTTCAACTTGCTCAAACACAACATGCCGGTCGAGCCCGATCGGATTCACTCGCTCTTGCAGCGAATGCGCGATGAGCTCGAGCAGGAGAATCTCGATTACGACGAGACCGACGGAATCAAGGTTTCGTGGCCCGACGGCTGGGTCCACGTGCGGGTGTCAAATACGGAGTCGATGATTCGAATCATCGCGGAGGCCGACTCCGCCGTGCGCGCGCACGAGTTACTCGAGTGGGCGCGCGACCGGATGGTGAAGTGATGAGTTTGGAATACGATGTGCTGGCCGGCATAACGAGGGGTCATTCCGTAGGAGCCCGGCCGTGACGAGGGGCGCCCACGGAGTGACGCCCCTACAAAATTTAGACTGAGAACCGCTCTATGCGTGCGATTCCGACACTCAAGATCAGCATCTCCGGCGTACGTGGTGTCGTCGGCGAGTCGTTGACGCCGACCCTGCTCGTGCGCTTCGCACAGGCGTTTGGCACCTACACGGGTCCGGGCCTCATCGTCATCGGACGAGATACGCGCACTTCAGGAGAAATGGTGCGGCAGGCGGTCGTGGCGGGATTGCTGTCCAGCGGATGTCGTGTAGTTGATCTCGACATTTGCCCGGTCCCAACCGTGCAACTGCTCGTGCGTGAGAGGCGCGCACGTGGCGGTATCGCCATTACTGCCAGCCACAACCCGGCCGAGTGGAATGCGCTCAAGTTCATCAACTCCGCTGGCCTCTTCCTCGCGGACGCGCAGGCTCGACAACTTCTGGACATCTACCATCAGGGCGAATACAGGAAGGTGTCGGGGGCGGAGATGCGCGCGGTCGAACTGTCGCCAGTGGCGGTGGATCGGCACGTAAAGGTAATACTGGACAAGCTTGGCGAATTAACTCGGCCGCCGGGTGCGCGCAAACTTCGCGTGGCCGTTGACTCGTGCAATGGCGCCGGCTCCATTGTCGCGCCGCGCTTGCTTGAGGCGCTCGGTGTCGAAGTCATATCGCTAAACGTTACGCCAAACGGGCTCTTTCCGCGTGGAGCAGAACCGGTGCCTGAGAACCTCGGCGCCCTCTGCGCGGCGGTGCGTGAACACAAGTGTGACGTTGGCTTCGCGCAGGATATGGACGCTGATCGGCTGGCTATCGTTTCGGAGCACGGCGAGGCGATTGGAGAGGAGTACACGTTGGTGCTCGCCACGCGTTACGTGCTCGGTCATGAACGTGGACCAGTCGTAGCGAACCTTTCGACCACGAGCGCGCTCGATGCAGTAGCGGCCGGCTTCGCGTGCCCCGTCTATCGTTCGAAGATTGGCGAGGCCAACGTAACTGCAGAGATGTTGCGACACCGCGCCGTCGTCGGCGGCGAAGGGAATGGCGGCGTCATTTATCCGCGAATCAACTTTGCGCGCGACAGCCTGGTGGGCATGGGGCTCGTGCTCCATCTTCTCGCTGAGACGGGCCGAACAATTTCGGAACTGATGGCCGAGCTGCCGCGCTCCTGCATGTTAAAGGAGAAGATCGTCTGTCGTTCAGATCATATTCGCGCGGTACTGCAGGTGGTCAGAAAGGAGTATGCGAAGTGGCCCATGGACCTGCGCGACGGCGTCAAAGTTACCACTCCCGACGGCTGGTTTCTCGTCCGCGGTTCCAACACCGAACCGATCATCCGCCTCGTTGCGGAAGCTGAGGATGAGGAGCGGGCCAGGCACTTGATCGATGACGTGAGAACGCGGGTGGGCGCCTGCCTGAATACTTAATTAACCTATGCTGGATCAGTCTCATTTCGTATGCGTCTTACTCAGTCCAGTCGCAATACCCCTTTGGCTCAAACTCTGTTACACCTTGTTCGCCTGCCTAATCGTAGCGGTGAATTGGGTTCAATATGGCCCGGGCAATTTCCTCTGGTTCTCGGATATTGCATTGCTGGTAACGGCGCCGGCTCTGTGGCTTGAGAGTCCGTTGTTAGCAAGCATGATGGCGCTCGCGGTGCTTCTGCTGGAGTTGGCGTGGAGCGTTGATCTCTTCGTCCGACTAATCACCGGCGCTTCATTGACCGGATTGAGCGCTTATATGTTTGATCCGAAGATCCCCTTGTCTGTCCGTGCCGTATCGCTGTTTCACATCCCGTTGCCGGTGGTTCTCCTCTGGATGCTTTATCGGCTCGGCTACGATAGCCGCGCTTTGGTCGCACAGACAGTGTTTGCCTGGATTGTATTGCCCCTGTCTTACTTGTTGACCGACCGTTCAGAGAACGTCAACTGGGTATATGGATTCGGGGATAAACAGCAGAAGTGGATGTCACCGTCGGTCCATGTGATCCTCCTGATGATTTTACTTCCCCTCGCCATTTACCTGCCGACGCATCTGTTGTTAAAAAGGATATTTGGATAGAACGAAGGTGTGTAGAACACAATTGAAACTAAGAACTTGATGATATACAAGGAGGGACTAATGAAGACGAAAGAGATCTTGCCATTATCTGAAGCAGTAACGCATCTCCTGGAAGAATGTCGAATGGTTTTACCGGGAATTCAGGCTTTGTTTGGCTTTCAGCTAATTGCTGTATTCAATTCGACCTTTCGTGAAAAACTTAGTTCGACCGAACAGTATTTTCATCTAGCCGCGATAGGACTGGTGGCGATAGCGGTAGCTCTGGTCATGGCGCCAGCGGCTTTTCATCGTCAAACAAGCCCACAGGCCGCTACGCAGGATTTCATTACAATTGCCAGTCGGTTGTTACTACTGTCGATGCTTCCGCTGATGCTGGGTATCAGCTTCGACTTCTATTTAATTGCGCGATTAATTCTCAATCAACCACTGCTCAGCCTGTTACTATCAATTGTCCTGTTCACCCTGTTCGCAACGCTGTGGTTTTTAGTTCCGCGTCTGAAGTTCTTGCAAAAGATCATTCGGGGAAGGGGATGACGCAACTCCTTCAAGTTACAACCAACTTAGGTTCGGCGGACGCCAGATTTCAATGACTCTCACGGGGAACGGCAGCACCGCTGCCTCCAACCAGAAAATCGAAATCAGCGCCGCGGTCTGCTTGCATGACATGGTCGTAGTAAAGCTTTGAATAGCCTCTCTCGGAGGGGGCCTCCGGCGGTTTCCACGCTTCCAGTCGTCGTTTGATTTCGGACTCGGGAACGTCCAGATTAAGTTTCCGCAGGGCAACGTCGAGATCGATCATGTCTCCGTCTTGAACGATCGCAAGCGCGCCTCCCGCGGCGGCCTCAGGAGCGACATGTAACACCACGGTTCCATAAGCGGTGCCGCTCATTCGAGCGTCCGAGATGCGGACCATGTCCGTTATTCCTTTTCTCAAGAGCTTGGTTGGCAGAGGCATGTTGCCGACTTCGGGCATGCCCGGATACCCACGAGGCCCGCAATTCTTAAGCACGAGAACGCACGACTCATCAACATCGAGATTCGGATCGTCGATCCTGGTGCGGAAGTCCTCGATCGTTTCGAATACAACTGCTCGTCCGCGATGCGTCATCAGTTCGGGCGTTGCCGCCGAAGGTTTAATGATCGCTCCGCTGGGGCACAAATTGCCGCGCAAGACTGCAACGCCGGCATCTGTTCTTACCGGATCGCTCAGCGGTCTGATGACGTCGCGGTTGTGGCAGGGGGCATCGGCGGTATTCTCACCAATGGTTTTGCCGTTGACGGTTAATGCATCCCGCTCAATTAGATCACCCAACTCGCTGATGACCGCCGGCAATCCTCCGGCGTAATAAAAATCCTCCATCAGGTACTTGCCCGCAGGCATCAAGTTGACGAGGCAGGGGACATCGCGTCCCAGGCGATCCCAGTCGTCAAGATTCAAACAGACTCCGATGCGGGCGGCAATTGCCAACAGATGAATCACGGCGCTGGTCGAACCGCCAATCGCGGCCACCACTCTTATCGCGTTCTTGAAAGCATCGCAGGTCAGGATCCGCGACATTCGCAGATCTTCCTTAACCATCTCGACAACGCGCCGTCCCGCCAGATGGGCCAGGGTGTAACGTCGCGCATCGACCGCGGGAATGGCGGCGTTCGTTGGCAGTCCAATGCCCAATGCTTCAACGACGCTCGCCATTGTGGAGGCGGTGCCCATCGTCATACAGTGACCGGCCGATCGATTCATGCAACCTTCTGCTTCCAGAAAATCACACTCATCTATCACGCCTCGCCGCACGTCCTCGCTCAGCTTCCAAACATCGGTTCCCGAACCGATGTCTTGTCCACGAAACTTGCCGTTGAGCATTGGCCCACCAGAGACCATGAGAGCGGGCAAGTCGCAACTGGCGGCGCCCATCAACAGCGCCGGCGTGGTCTTGTCGCATCCCGCCAACAACACGACGCCATCGATCGGGTTGGCGCGAATAGATTCCTCCACGTCCATACTTACGAGATTGCGGAAGAGCATAGCGGTCGGCCGCATCAGCGTTTCACCCATAGACATCACCGGGAACTCGAGCGGAAACCCGCCGGCTTCATAGACGCCGCGCTTGACGTGTTCTGCCAGGTCGCGAAAGTGAGCGTTGCAGGGCGTCAATTCCGACCAGGTGTTGCAGATACCAATAACCGGCCGCCCGTCAAACAGATCATCGGGCAGGCCTTGATTCTTCATCCAACTACGATGGATAAAGCCATCGCGGTCTTTGGGACCAAACCATGCGGAGCTGCGATGTTTCATAAGAATGTTTTGATCAATCGACAAATTACAGTTTGTCAGCCACCCGTATCTTTCTCGTGGCGCGCAACGAAAGAATCAGCATGGAAGCCACCAGTGCCGATGCTGACAAATAAAGTATGCCTCCAAAGTACGAACCAGTCTTCCTACTCAAATAGCCTACTATGAATGGGCCAACAAACCCGCCCAGGTTGCCGAATGAATTAATCAACCCAATGCACGCTGCCGCTGCGGTTCCGGTTAGGAAACTCCCGGGCAGTGCCCAGAAACCGGGCAGGTAACCGGCAGTCCCCGCAGCCGCCAAACAGAACATCGATACCGCGAGGACCGTGTGATTGCCGGCAACTACGCTGAGCAGCAGCCCAAGACTGGTTGTCATCATGGCCAGCGCGGTATGCCAGCGCCGTTCTTTCGTCTTGTCAGAATGCCATCCCATCAGGAGGATCGAGATTAGCCCGCAACAATACGGAAGAGCGGAGATCAAAGACACGTTCATGATGGACGATCCGGACAGCTTCTTTACGATCGACGGCAACCAGAAATTAAGGCCATAAACGGCGGTCACCATGCAAAAGTAGGCCAGCGTTAACAGGATGACTTCCCGGTGCCGGAGTGCTTGCAGAATACCAAGCGAATGCTTTGCCTCCTTTGCCTGCTTCTCTTTTTCCAGTTCTCCAATCAGCCACTGCCGTTCATCGTCGGGCAGCCACTTCGCCTGATGCGGCCAATCAGTAAGATAAAAAAGTGTGACGATACCCATGACGATTGCCGGCACTCCCTCGATGATGAACATCCAGCGCCAACCCGACACGCCGAACCAGTTGAATCGCATCAGGAAACCGGACATCGGCGAGCCAATGATATTGGAGACCGAAATGCCTGCCATGAGGAATGCCACTGCTTTAGCCCGATCCTGATAGCGAAACCAATGGCTGATGTAGACAATAACTCCCGGAAAAAATCCCGCCTCTGCTGCACCCAACAGCAAGCGAATCAGATAAAACTGGTTCTTTGTATGAATGAAACCGGTCAGCATTGCGAGGATGCCCCACGAAACCATAATGCGGGTGATCCATCCACGGGCTGACCATTTCTCAACCAGAATGCTGCCCGGGATTTCCAGAGCAACATAACCTATGAAAAAGATTCCCGCTCCTAAACCGATGACCTGGTCTGTGAAGCCCAATTCGCCTTTCATGCCTCCCGCCGCCGCAAAGCCCACGTTGACGCGATCGAGGTAAGCGATGACGTAGAGCACAAATAGAAACGGCATGAGTCGCCACATGACGCGCCGCCGGCACCGTTCTGCAATCGGGTTCGGATCAACTTGCTGCTTCACGGCCATCTGCGTTTCTCCAATTCGATTCTGGGTTTAATGTCCGTAGCGTTCCGTTGATCCTTAGGTTGATGTTACTCCTGTAAGAATGCTGTTGAGTCCGGACAGAAAGGCTTTTTCAGTCTCCTCGTCGCTCACCACGAACGTAGATAGCGATATCCGATCAAGCGCGAAAGCCCAGGCTTCGGCTATCGGTTGATGTCCGCTGATTACAACCTGAATGTCGCCGGCCACTAAGTCGCGAGGGATAAGCGCCTCAAGATCAGTGGCAATGAAGGCACCTACCAGATAAGCAAGCCGATCTTGTGGAGTGCCTTCACCCTGGAGATCGAGCAGGCGCACACAGAACAACGCGCGCGACAAGCCTGAC
>Ga0137394_10004935_pt1 | contig 10145 bp, 11 predicted proteins | sample czobulk116metaG_FD_108278 | JGI IMG/M metagenome (GOLD analysis project Ga0137394, IMG submission 108278) | Vadose zone soil microbial communities from Angelo Coast Range Reserve, California, USA - czobulk1.16 metaG | ecosystem: Environmental > Terrestrial > Soil > Vadose zone | place: USA... | reverse complement strand
GCGATCTCGGTCGTGACCCTGCTCGTCATCAGCATGATCGTCTTCACGGGCGTGCGCATGATCCCGGGCGATCCGGCCCGGGTCATGGCCGGCACCGACGCGGACGCGGCCGGGATCGAGGAGATTCGCGAGAAGTACGGCCTGAAGGATCCCCTTCCCCTGCAGTACGTGCGCTGGGTGGGCCTCGCCCTCCGGGGCGACCTCGGCCAGTCCATTCGCACGCGCGAGACGGTCGTCAAGACGGTGGCGACGAAGCTGCCGATCACGATCGAGCTCGCATTCTTTTCGTTGCTCATCGCCGTCGGCATCGCGATTCCCGTCGGGGTCCTGGCGGCGGTGCGGCGCAACACGCTCTGGGACGTCCTGGCCAGCAGCGCGTCGCTCGGCGGGGTGTCCATTCCAAATTTCTGGCTCGGGATCATGCTGATCCTGTTCTTCTCGGTGCGGCTCGGCTGGCTGCCGGCTTCGGGATTCGTGCCGCTCTGGGAAAGCCCGGTGGCCAACCTCCAGCGCATGCTCATGCCCGCGTTCGTGCTCGGTACCGCCCTGGCCGCCGTCCTGATGCGCCAGACCCGCAACAGCATGATCGAGGTCATGAGCGCCGACTACATCCGGACCGCCTACAGCAAGGGCCTCGCCAGCCGCGTCGTGGTGTTCCGACACGCGATCCGCAACAGCCTCATCCCGGTGGTCACCATCCTCGGGCTGCAGATGGGCGCCCTCATGAGTGGCGCGGTCGTCACCGAGCAGATCTTCGTCGTGCCGGGCTTCGGCCGGCTGATCGTCGAGGCGGTATTCACGCGGGACTATCCGCTCGTTCAAGGAGTCGTGCTCATCACGGCCGGCTCCTACGTGCTGATCAATCTCCTGGTGGACGTGTCCTATTCGCTCCTCAACCCCCGCATCCGCATCGGGGGCCGGGCCGGTGAGTCCTAGCGCGGCCACGACGGCCGCCGCGCTCGCGCGGGCGCCGGCGACGGAGCCGGCGGGACGCTTGCGGCGCGCCTGGCGGCAGGCCCGGCGCCGGCCCGCATCGGCGATCGGCGCCGCGGTCGTGCTCTTCTTCGTCGCGATCGCGATCGGGGCGCCGTGGATCGCCGGCGTCGACCCGCTGCAGACGGACTGGAAGCAGATCCGCAAGGCGCCGACGGTGGCGCACCCGTTCGGAACGGACGACCTCGGGCGCGATACCTTCTCGCGCGTCGTCTGGGGGAGCCGCATCTCGATGCAGGCGGGCGTGTTCTCGATTCTCCTCGCCATCGCGGGCGGCGTGCCGATCGGCCTCGTCGCCGGCTTCTACCGCGGCGCCCTCGATCAGGTGATCATGCGGCTGACCGACGCGTGGCTCGCGTTCCCTTTCCTGATCCTCGCCATCGGGCTCGTGACCATCATGGGCCCGTCGCTCACGAACGCGACCGTGGCGATCGGCCTCGGCGCGACGCCGACCTACATCCGGCTGACCCGCGGCCTCGTGCTCTCGACCGCCGCCGAGGACTACGTCCAGGGCGCCCGCGCGCTCGGCGCCGGCGACCTGCGCCTGATGCGCCGGCACGTGCTGCCCAACATCGCGAGCTCGCTCCTCGTCCAGGCCACGATCTCGGTCCCGATCGCGATCATCGCCGAGGCGATCCTCTCGTTCCTGGGGCTCGGCGTGCAGCCGCCGGCGCCGAGCTGGGGCACCATGCTGAACGCCGCGCAGCAGTTCCTCGAGACGGCGCCGTGGATGGCGTGGTGGCCGGGCCTCGCGATCTTCTCGCTCACGCTCTCGTTCAATCTCGCCGGCGACGGCTTGCGCGACCTGCTCGATCCCAGAGACTATTGACGCGCGGCTATAATCTGCCGATGCGCCCGACCCTCGTCCTCCTGGTCCGCCACGGCCAGACGCCGACGACCGGCAAGGTTCTCCCGGGCCAGGCGCCGGGCCTGCACCTGGCCGAGGAGGGCCAGCGCCAGGCGAACGTCGTGGCCGCGCGGATCGATCGGCTGCCGAAGGTCGCCGCCGTGTACGCCTCGCAGCTCGAGCGCGCGCGCGAGACGGCGCTGCCGATCGCCCGCACACGCGGCCTGGCCGTCCGCGTCGATCGCGATCTGGCCGACGGTGACGTCGGTGAGTGGACCGGCCAGAAGCTCCGGCGGCTCGCCCGCAAGCCCGAGTGGCAGATCGTGCAGCGCCACCCCAGCGGCTTCCGGTTCCCCGGCGGCGAGTCCTTCACCGAGATGCAGACCCGCGTCACCGGAGCACTCGCCCGGATCGTCGAGCGGCACCGGGGCGAAACCGTCGTCGCCGTCTCCCACGCCGATCCGATCAAGGCGGCGGTGGCCCACGCGCTCGGCATCCACCTCGACCTCTTCCAGCGGATCATGATCGCGCCGTGCTCGGTCACCGCGATCGGGTACCATCGCCAGGGACCGGTCGTGCTCACCGTGAATTCCGTCGACGGGGACCTCGGCTGGCTGGGAGGCTCATGAGCGCGTCGTTCGAATTCGTCGCCCCCGATCATTTCACCACCGGCGCGATCGGATCGCCTGGGCAGCGCGTCTTCTATCTCCAGTCGCGCGAGAAGGGCACGCTCGTCACCCTCAAGAGCGAAAAGGAGCAGGTGCGCGCCCTCGCCCAGTACCTCGGCGGCCTCCTCGAGAAGCTGCCGGCCGCCGCGGACGCGGCGCCCAGAGACCTCTCGCTGCTCGAGCCCATCGACGAGGCCTGGATCGTCGCCTCGATCGCCGTCGGTTACGACGAGGCGCGCGACCGCATCCTGGTCGTCGCCAACGAGCTCCTGGAGGAAGAAGAGGGCGGCGATCCCGCCTCGGCGCGCGTGCTGATCACCCGTGAGCAGGCGGCGGCGTTCGTCAAGCAGGCGGACATCTTGATGAAGGCCAGCCGACCGATCTGTCCCTGGTGCAGCCAGCCCAAGGATACGGGCGGCCACATCTGCCCGCGGAGCAACGGTCACGTCGTCCACTGAGACAGCCGACGTCCTGACGCGCGGCGAGGTGACACTGAAGGGCCGGATGCCGTGGAGCTCCAACGCGACGTTTCTCGTCGAGCTGGCGCTCGAGGGCACGACCACGCTGGCCGTGTACAAGCCGGAGCGCGGCGAGCGGCCGCTGTGGGACTTCCCGCGCGGGCTCTACAAGCGGGAGCTGGCGGCCTGGCACCTCTCCGAGGCGTTCGGGTGGACCCTCGTGCCGGTCACGGTGGAGCGCGACGACGGGCCGTACGGCGAGGGATCCTTCCAGCTCTTTATTCAGGCCGACTTCGAGCAGCACTACTTCACGCTCCGCGAGAATCCCGAGCATCGCGACCAGCTCCAGCGGATCTGCCTCTTCGATCTCGTGGCCAACAACGCCGACCGCAAGAGCGGTCACTGCCTGCTCGGTCCGGACGGGATCTACGGCGTCGACAACGGACTCTGCTTCCACGTCGAGCCGAAGCTCCGCACGGTCATCTGGGATTTCGGGGGAGAGCCGATCCCGCCCGAGATGCGGGAGGACGTCCGGCGCTTCGCCCGCGCGAAGCTGCCGAAGGGGCTCGCCGCGCTGTTGGACCCGTCCGAGCAAAAGGCGCTGCGGGCCCGGGCGGCGGCCCTCGCGAACGCCGACTGTTTTCCCGTCGACACCGACGGCCACCGCTACCCCTGGCCGCTCGTGTAGGGACGGCTCCTGCCTTCTCTCAGGCGTTGACGAGCCGGACTTCCTGCCGCATGAGCCCAAGGTCGATCTGACGAGCCCGGAGCTCCTGGACGAGCGCGCGATAGAAGTAGAGAGAGATGCCTGAGCTGCCCGACGTCGTCGTCTACATCGAAGCGCTCGCGGCACGCATCATGGGTGCCCAGTTCCTGCGCGCCCGGCTCGCCAGCCCGTTCTTGCTCCGCTCGGTCGATCCGCCGCTCGCGGAGGCGGCGAACCGCCGCGTCACCAGGCTCGGCCGGCTCGGCAAGCGCATCGTGATCGGCCTGGAGGGCGAGCTCTTCCTCGTCCTGCACCTCATGATCGCCGGCCGGCTCCACTGGAAGAACGTCGGGGCCAAGCTGCCGGGGAAGATCGGCCTCGCCGCCTTCGACTTCTCGTCGGGCACGCTTGTCTTGACCGAGGCGGGCACGAAGCGGCGGGCGGCGCTGTATCTGGTGAGCGGCGAGGCCGGGCTGCGCGAGCACGACCCGGGGGGCCTGGAGGTGCTCGACGCGGACGTGGCCGCGTTCCGCGCCGCGCTCGGCCGAGAGAACCACACGCTCAAGCGCGCGCTGACCGACCCGGGGATCTTCAGCGGCATCGGCAACGCCTACTCCGACGAGATCCTGCACCGCGCGCGGCTCTCGCCCGTGAAGCAGAGCCGCCAGCTCTCGGCCGAGGAGGCCGCGCGGCTCTTCGAGGCGACGCGGGCGACGCTGATGGACTGGTGCGAACGGATCCGGTCGCAGGCGGGCGGCGGCTTCCCGGAGGGCGTCACGGCGTTCCGCGAGGGCATGGCCGTGCACGGGCGCTACGGACAGCCGTGTCCGGTGTGCGGGTCGCCCGTGCAGCGGATCGTCTTCGCCGACAACGAGACCAACTACTGCGCGGTCTGCCAGACCGGCGGTCGGCTCCTGGCCGACCGCGCGCTGTCACGCCTCCTCAAGCAGGACTGGCCGCGGACGCTCGAGGAGCTCGAAGAGCGCCGTCAGGCGGGCCGGCGCGGCGTCAGCGCGCGCAGCACGTCGGCGAACGAGGGGGCCGGCCCCTCCTTGTAGACTTCCATGCGCCGGTAGATCTCCGCGGCGCCCTGGTGGAACGCGTCCGGCAGCCCGGCCGCGGCGAACGTCGCGGCGATCTCTTCCATCTCGCCGACGAAGCGCCACGCCTTCTTCGCGTTCGACCGCGCGGCGCCCTCGGCCCGGGCCGAGAGATCGGGCTGCGAGATCTTCCACTCGCGCACGAGCGACTCCTCGACACCTTCCGCGCTGGCCAGCGCGCACACGGCCAGGAGCAGGGCGGAGCTGCCCTTGGTCCAGGACGCGTACGCCATCTTCACCGTCGAGGCCGCGCCGGGCCCGCCGGGCACCACGAGGGCCTGGAGCGGCCCGGCGGTGAGGAGCGCGGCGATGCGCTCGGCCCCGGTGCCGGAGACGTAGAATCGCGTGGTGCCCGGCTTCACCGGCGGCGGCCCGATGATGCCGCCGTCCACGAACGTGGCGCCGCCCTTCTCGACGATGCCGCCGATCTCGCGCGCCGTGGCCGGCGCGATCGCGTTGCCGTCCACGTAGGTTCCGGCGAAGCGCAGCGCGGCCACCTGCGCCGCGACGTCGCCGGCGGCGTGGGGCGGGCAGACCGAGAGGATCACGTCGCTGGCGGCGACCAGAGCCGCGACCGTGCCCGCGTCCTCCAGCCCGGCGTCGCTCGCCCGTTTGCGGGTCGCGGCGCTCCGGCCGGCACCCGCCCACAGCACGCGGGACCCGCCGGACCGCACCGCGGCGCCGACCATGCTGCCCATCTCGCCTGGATTCAGGAGCCCAATCGTGGTCATGTCCTCACCCTCCCTGTCGAGCCGGTTTCTCGAGGCCGATCGTGCGGCCCGCCTGCGGCGGCCGCGGCAGCGCGTCGTGCGCCGCCTGGATCCGCGCGAGCCGCTCGAGGATCTCGGCCGCCATCGGCGCGCTCCGGCGCGTGGATTCGCTCACGTGCAGCGACATCAGCTCGTTCGTCGCCGCGAGATAGCCCTCGCCAGCATGATACATCTGATGGAAATAATGAATACGCTTCACGTCGTGCGCGAGCAACCGCGTGGTGAAGCGCAACGGATCCCCGACCCGCACCTCACGGTGATAGGTGACATGGGCCTCGAGACAGAAGGTGGTCACCCGCCGAGCGCGGCGGTGCGCCGCGTCGAGGCCGACCCAGCGGAAGAACTCGTCGGTCGCGAAGTCGAAGACGACGAGGTAGTAGCCGACGTTCATATGCTGGTTGTGGTCGATCCACTCGGGTCGGACCACGTCCCGGTAGCGGTCGAGCGGCGCCTCGATCACGCGGCGAGCACTAGAGCGCCAGCTCCGCCACGAGATCCTGGATCTTCGTGGCCGCCTCCTCGTAGCCATAGCACGCCGAGCGGCTCGTCGGAGCGATCCACGTGGTCGAAGACGCCGAAAGAAACGCGGGCCACGGCAAGGCAGCATACAATACCCGGCACCATGAACAACAGCGACCTCTGCTGGATGTCCGCGTCCGATCTCGCCGCCGCGATCGCGAAGAAGAAGGTCTCGCCCGTCGAGGTGGTGGACGCGACGCTCGCCCGGATCGACACGCTGAAGCAGCTCAACGCCTACGTCACTCTGGACGCCGATCGAGCGCGCCAGGCCGCGAAGGCGGCGGAGCGCGCCCTCACGCGGCGCGGCGCCCGGCTCGGCGCGCTGCACGGCGTGCCGTTCTCGGTGAAGGACCTGATCATCACCAAGGACGTCCGGACCACCTTCGGCACGCCGCTCTACCGCGACAACGTGCCGACCGAGGACGCGCCGTCGGTCGAGCGCCTGAAGGCGGCCGGCGCGATCATGCTCGGCAAGACCAACACGCCCACGCTGGGCTGGGTCGGCGTGACCGACAACCTCCTCTTCGGCGTCTCGCGCAATCCGTGGAGCCTCGACCACACGCCCGGAGGCTCGTCCGGCGGCGCCGGCGCCGCCGTCGCCGCGGGCCTGGCGCCGCTCGCCATCGGCACCGACGGCGGCGGGTCGATTCGCAAGCCGGCCGCCTGGTGCGGGATCTTCGGGCTCAAGGCCTCCTGGGGACGGATTCCCGTCTATCCCCACGGCGCGGCGTGGAGCCTCTCGCACGCCGGGCCGATGACGCGCACGGTGAAGGATGCGGCCTTGATGATGAACGCCTGCGCCGGTCCCGACGAGCGCGACCAGTACTCGCTGCCGGCGACGCGCGTGGACTACGTGAAGGCGCTCGAGGGCAGCCTCAAAGGTCTACGGGTCGCGTGGAGCGAAAAACTCGGCGTCGCGCCGGCGGTCGACCCGGAGGTGAGCGCCGCGACCGCGAAGGCCGCGCGCGCCTTCCGCGAGCTCGGGTGCAAGGTCGAGAGCACCGAGCCCACGTGGCCGTCGCCGTACGACTGCTGGCGGACGATCTTCCTCGGCGGCATCGGCGCCCGGCTCGCGCCCTATCTCGACCGGCGCGATCAGATCGACCCCGGTCTGCTCCCGATCGTCGAGGAGGCGACGAAGCTCCCGCCGACGAAGTACGTCCAGGCGTGGTTCGATCGGCTCGCCTGGTGGCAGCACGCGCGGGCGTTCTTCGAGCGGTACGACCTGCTGCTCACGCCAACCGTCGCCTGCCCGCCGCTTCGCATCGGCGAGTTCTATCCGGCCCAGATCGGCGGCGTGCCGGTCGGGCGCGAGGCGGCGAGCGTGTTCACGTTCATCTTCAACATGACGGGCCAGCCGGCGGCGACGGTGCCGTGCGGCTTCACGAAGGCGGGGCTGCCGATCGGGCTGCAGATCATCGGCCGCCGGTTCGACGACGTCACGGTGCTGCGCGCCTCGGCGGCGTTCGAGGCGGCGCACCCGTGGGCCCAGCGTCGTCCGGCCATCGGCTGACGATGAAGGTCGGCGTCAACCTCCTGAACTGGGGGCCGGGGGTGAGCCCGGACTCGCTCGCGCGCTGGGCAACGCTCGTCGAAGCGCTCGGCTACCACCTGGTGATGATCTCGGACCACGTCGCGCCCACGCCCGACGTCGCGGCCAAGTATCCCGCGCCCATCTACGACCCGTTCATCACGCTCGGCTGGCTCGCGGCCGCCACGCGCACGATCGAGCTCGGCACCACGGTGATCATCCTGCCGTACCGACACCCCGTCCTGACGGCGCGCATGGCCGCGGCCGTCGACCGGTTGAGCGGAGGCCGCTTCATCTTCGGAGTCGGCGTCGGCTGGGCCAAGCAGGAGTTCGAGGCGCTCGGCGTGCCGTTCACGCGCCGCGGCGCCATCTCGAACGACTATCTCGAGGCGATCAAGACGCTCTGGACCCGCGACGTCGCGTCGTACGCCGGCGCGTTCGTCTCGTTCAAGGACGTGTACACCGGGCCCCGTCCGCTACGCTCACCGCATCCGCCCATCTGGGTCGGCGGCTCGAGCGACGCCGCGCTGCGCCGGGCGGTGCGCTACGGCGACGGCTGGCACCCGAACCGGGTTCGCATGGACTGGATGAGGGACACCGGTCTGCCGAAGCTCAAGGCGATCGCCGCCGCCGAGGGCAAGCCCGTTCCCGCCCTCTGCCCGCGTATCAGGCTCGAGCTGACGGAGTCGCCGCGGCCCGACGAGCAGCGCCTGGCCGGCCAGGGCACGCTCGATCAGGTGCGGAAGGACCTGGAAGCGCTGGAATCGCTCGGCGCCGCGTACGTGCTGCTGGACAGCGCCGGCGACGATCCGCAGACCACGCGCCATCACGAGCCCGTCTGGCGGATGCTGACGACGCTCGCCGAGAAGGCTCTGGATCTCCCGCAGCAGACGCTGCGCTAGGCGACCTTCCGCCAGCCGGCCGGCTCGTGGACCCGCACGGCGCGCCGGCCGATCACCTGACCCCAGCTTGCACGGCCTTGCGGTACACGAGATCCGCTGAGACCACGTCCTCGACCGCGACGCCGACCGATTTGAACAGAGTGATCTCGTCCGCCGATTGGCGGCCGGGCTTCCCGCCCGCCACCACCTCTCCGATCTCGGCGAAGATCTGGCCCGCGGCGATGACGTCTCCGGATTCGCGTGTCGCCGCCTCGCGCGACTCGACATAGAGCCGAGCTTTCCGAACCACGTCGTCGTCGAGCTCCCGCCAGGTCGGTCGCGGAGCCCCGACCGCATTGATGTGGGTGCCCGGCGAGAGCCACGCGCCCGACAGCACGGGCGTCTGTGACGTCGTCGCCACCACGACCACGTCTGCGCCCCGCACCGCTTCCTCCGCCGATGCCGCCGCGCGGATCCCGAACTGCGTGGCGAAGGCGGCGGCGTTCCGCGGGCTCCACACGCGGACCTCACGGAACGGGCGGACCAGGCGGAGCGCCTCGAGATGACTCCGCGCCTGCACGCCCGAGCCGAGCATGCCGAGCACCGAGGCCTCCGGGCGCGCCAGCAACCGGGTGGCGACCGCCGACACCGCCGCCGTGCGCATCTCGGTGATGAGCCGGCCGTCCATCGTGACCAGCGGCTCGCCCGTCTCGGGCCGGAAGAGCACGATCATCGCGTGGTGCGTCGGGATGCCCTGGTTGCTCGGGTAGAACGTGACCAGCTTGGCGCCGAGCGCACCGCCGTAGGCCGGCATGAGCCCCAGGAAGCCCTGGTGCTCGGCGATCGGGACCATCACGCGCATGGGCTGAACGACCTTGCCGCTCGAGAGGTCGGCCAGCGCCTTCGCCATGGCCGGGATCAGGTCCTCCATGCGCAGGAGGTCGTGGACCGCCTGCTCGTCGAGGATCATCGACGACCGAACCAGTGCCTCAGCTCGATGCTGTGCCCGTCGGGATCGCGGATCTCCGCCCTCGCGTACTCGCCCTCGCGCACCCTCGGCCCCCACGTGATCGGGACGTTCTTCGTCTTCAGGTAATCGATAGCCGTCTGCATGTCCGCCACTTCCAGCGCCATCATGCGATAGCCCAGATGCTCCTGCGTGGGCGCCGGCGCCACCGGGCCGCCGTACGCGATCAGCTCGATCGCCGTGCCGCCGAGATCGAGATAGGCGAGGTCCAGCGAAACGCCCAGGGACGAGCGGTCGATCCGCTCCTTCGCCCGGACCTTGAACCCGAGCACGTCGGTGTAGAACTGCACGGCGCGTTCGAGCTGTTCGGTCACGATCTCGACGTGATCGATCTTCTTGAACATGGCGACCTCCTTCAGCGGTTCGGCTGGCTCAGCCCTGGCGCGCAATGCTAACCCGGACGACTTCGGCGGTCACCCTCCGAGCAGGCGAGCGACCTCCTGTCGCGCGTGCTTCACGGCGATGTCCAGCGCCGTCTCGCCCTCCGCCGTGCGCACCGACCGATCGGCGCCGCGGTCGAGAAGAAGGCGGACGAGGGCCAGGTCGCCGTTGAACGCGGCCTCGTGCAGCGGCGTGTGGCCGGCTGGTGAGCCTCGGCCGTCGACCGGGCAGCCGCGCGTGATGAGGAGCCGGACGATCTCCGGG
>Ga0137394_10004934_pt1 | contig 10147 bp, 8 predicted proteins | sample czobulk116metaG_FD_108278 | JGI IMG/M metagenome (GOLD analysis project Ga0137394, IMG submission 108278) | Vadose zone soil microbial communities from Angelo Coast Range Reserve, California, USA - czobulk1.16 metaG | ecosystem: Environmental > Terrestrial > Soil > Vadose zone | place: USA... | reverse complement strand
TCGACCGAGGACTTCCGCGCGCGACGGGTCAGCGCGGTGATCTGGGCGAACCATCTCCTGAGAGCCTCGATCGGCGCCATGCAAGAGACGGCGCGCCGCCTTAGCGCGGACGAGTCGCTGCTGGCCGTGGAGCCGCAGGTGGCTCCGCTCCACGAGGTCTTCCGGCTGCAGGGCGACGCCGAGCTGGCCGAGGCCGAGCGGCGCTACCTGCCGGCGCGCGAATCGCTCTCGGCCGTGGTGCTGGCGGCCGGAGAAGGCACGGACTTCGGCGGTCTCACGGCGCGCGTGCCGAAGGCGATGCTCAGGGTGCAGGGCCGGCCCATCCTGGCCCGGCTCCTCGACGATTTCGCCGCGTTCGGCGGCCGGAACGCCGTCGTCGTGCGCGGTCACCGGGCGGAGGCCATCGACGTTCCGGGCGCCCGCTTCGTGGACAATCCGGACTTCGGGTCAACGGGCGAGGCGTATTCGCTGTCGCTCGCCGAGGGCGCCCTCGGCCCCGGGACGCTCGTCGCGTTCGGCGACATCGTGCTGAAGCGCCACATCATCCAGGCGCTGCTGGAGGAGGCGGGAAACGAGATCACCCTCGCCGTCGACAGCGCGCTCGCCGGCACCGCCGACACCGACCGCATCCTCGCCGATCGTGCCGACACTGGACGCTTCAGCTTCGACGAGGTCCGGCTCCGCGCCATCGGCGATACGGTGGCGCCGGCCGAAGGCCACGGCGTCTGGATCGGGCTCATGCACCTGGGCCGCGATGGCGCCGGCTGGCTCGTGGAGGCCATTCGCGCGGCGCGCGCCGACGGCAGCCTCCGCACCGCGCCCCTGAGAGACCTGCTGGCCCGCGTGCTCGCCGCCGGGCACTCCGTGCGGATCGTCTATGGTCGGGGCGGCTGGGTCAACGTCAATGACGTCGCGGGCCTGGTCGATGCGTCGGGCCTCTGAAGACGCTACCACAGCGCGAACCACCACCCCGACGGATGCCACAGCGCCGCCTGGACCCGGATCGAGGCGAGCAGCAGCGAGCGGTAGGTGTCGGGTGTCGGGCTGACGCCCTGCTCCCAGCTTTCGAGCAACCGCTCCACCCGCGGCCGATCCGCGGCCAACGCCCGGCGAAGCAGCCAGGAGACGCGCTGACTCGCGTCGATCGCTCCGTAGAGCCTCAGGATGGACCGGGCATCCGCGCGCGCGTCGGCGCGCAAGTCGTGCCAGCCGAGATCCTCCTCGACGTCCGACGCGTGGACGGCCAGCCGAGTCACCCAGCGCGCCGTGGCGCCGAGTCGATCGTAGTCCACCGTGTCGGGCGTGTCGGCGGACGTGTGGTAGGTCTCCGTACGCCCCGTCGTGAGAAAGAGAAAGGGGCGGCGCACGTGCTTTCTCAGGCCGTGATAGTCGCTGCGCGCGAACCTGGAGCCCGGCCGATAGGGCATCACCTCGATCATCGGCAGGCTCAGCCTGACGGGCTCCACCTGGGGCGCCGGCGCGAGGTCGCGCACGAGAGCGGCCAGGCTCGGGTCCGCCTCGGCACCGAGGACGAACAAGGCGTTGCCCAGCCCAGCGGCTCCAAGCTCCGGAGACGCGCGCCCTCCCATGAGATCGAACACGAGGGCGAGGTGGAGCCGGTGAGCCGGCAGCGGCGGGTTGCGCCAGAACCACGACGAGCCCATCCGCTCCGTGCGGACGTCCGGTGGCTCCTCGGCGTCCGCGAACAGGAGGACGACGTGGCGGCGGAGTACCGGCCGGACCCGACCCAGGGCATGGCCCAGGGCCAGGAGCAACGCCACCGAGCTCGCGTTGTCGTCGGCCCCCGCGTGGACTGCGCCGCCGATGACGCCCCGGTGATCGTAATGCGCGACGAGCACCACCCAGCTCGCGTCGCGGTCGGGCGCGCGGTAGATCGCGCCGACGTTGACGGCATAGGGTCTCGTGCCCGGGCCGTCCGGATACGTGGGCTGCTCGAAGCTGTCGCCGAAGGCCGGCGCGAGGCCGGCCGACTGCAAGCTCGCGATGATGTACGCGCGCGCCCGGGCGTTGCCTTCCGTTCCGCGGAGCCGACCCCGAAGCTCCGGCGAGGCGAGATAGCGGACGTCCGGCTCGAGCGCGGAGACGTCCAGCGTTCCGGCGACGTTCGTGGCGTTCTCGGAGATACGCCTCGTGCGCGCGGCCGGCGCGTGGTCGTCGACGAACTGATAACTCAGCGCGCAGCCGGCCATAAGTACGCCGCAGGCCGCGACGAGCGCCGCGCTACTGCTGGGCCCGCTCCAAGCCCCGGCAGGTATCGTCCAGCTACACCGTCTGTAAGATCTCGGCGGTCGCCATCTCGGGGGTCAGGACCTGCCGCCAATCGGCGTCGCGTGGCAGCACGCCTTCCGACGCCCGGAGCGCGTAGTAGCTCGGGCCGACGCCACGCGGAGTGCCACCGGCCTGCACCGTCTTGATCGCGCCGAGGAGCAGCCGACGGGCCTGGATGATGGCCTTGTCGGCAGGGCCGAGGTGCTCTTTGCTCCGATCGACGACACGCCCCATGCTCTCCTGGATTCCCCGATCCTGGGTGTTGATGCCGTCGATCCCGGTGAACGTTTCCGTCTTCTGCACCCGCCGATCCAGGAGGTAGTTATTCTGCCGGTTGGCCTTCGAGCGAAAATTCGTCTGGTCGACGTGGTCCGGGCCATTCCCAGAGCGACGCTCGGCCCGATCATCGTCGTCGAGTGGCTCCGTGCTGTGATGCCAGTTGTAGACCATCGTGTTCCCGTCGTCCATCGGCACCCAGATGTGGCCGGCCACCGCCGCGAAGCCCTGGCTCGTCTGGTAGGGGCGGATCTGATGGAACGGCAGGACGAAGTGGTAGGTGCGGATGTGCATGTCGGTCTCGTCGAGAGGCCGGATGCCGACGTACTGGTAGCCCCAGTCCGTCAGGTCGACGACGAGCGCGGGCGCTTTGCCGCGGACGAACGGGTTCGCCGGACTGATACCCGGCCGCTTGGAGCTTGTCGTGATGTTCCGGTGCAGGATCGGGGCGTGCGAGGTGTCGATGCCGCCTTCCAGCGCCTGGAGCCAGTTGCACTCCTCGATCACCTTCGACACGTGCCGGTGCGTCGCCGGCGACTGCGTCCAGGCGAACTTGGGCGGCGGCGGCGAGAGCTCCGGCGGTCCCATGTAGGCCCAGATGAGACCGCCCAGCTCGACCGTGGGGTAGGACTGCTGGCGGATCTTGTGCTTGAAGGCGAGCTCTTCCGGCTCGTTCATCATGTCCACGCACCGGCCGCTGACGTCGAATTTCCAGCCGTGGTAGACGCACCGCAGGCCGCAATCCTCGTTGCGGCCGAAGAACAGCGAGGCGCGTCGATGCGGGCAGAGCTCGTCGAGGAGGCCGACGCGCCCCTCCGTGTCACGAAACGCCACGAGATCCTCGCCCAGGAGCTTGACGCGCACGGGCGGACAATCGGGCCCGGGCAGCTCCCACGCGAGCAACGCCGGGATCCAGTACCGGCGCATGGTGTCGCCCATCGGGGTGCCGGCGCCAATACGCGTGATGAGCTCGTTCTCTTCGTGGGTCAGCATAGGTCGCCCTCCTCGCTGAACGCTGCGCTACACGGTGCCCGCCAGAACGTTGGCCGGATTATACAGCGGACGCTCATAGACTAATATCCGGCCATGCCCAGCCCACCAGGTGTCGCCGTGTCGCTCGTGCGCATCGCGACTCGCGACGGCGTCTGGCTCGACGGCGTCATCGCCGAGCCGAGGCGCCGCCGGCACACCGCGCTCATCTGGGTGCACGGCCTCGGGTCGGTGTTCTCCTCGGCGCAGCCGTTGATCCGGGAGCTGTCGACGCGGCTCAACGCCGCCGGCATCGGGTACCTCAAGTTCAACAACCGCGGCCACGATGTCGTCGCCGGCCGGGGCAAGCAGCTCGCCGGCGCGGCCTTCGAGCGCTTCGGGCAGAGCGTCGAGGACATCCGGGCGATGGTCACGTTCGCGCGGCAGCGTGGATACCGTCGCGTCATCCTGGCCGGGCACTCCACCGGCGCCAACAAGGTGCTGCACTACGCGGCCCGTGCCCGTGACCGGTACCTCGGCGGGCTCCTCCTGCTCGGTCCGGTCTCCGACGTGGCGGCCGAGGCCAAGCGGCTCGGCGGGCGCGAGCTTCGCCGCCGCGTGGCCGCCGCCGAGCGGATCGCCAGGCGGGATCCCCAAGGCCTCGTGCCGAGGGCCTGGGGCTACTGGAGCGCCCGGCGCTACATCAGCCTGTACCGGCCCGGCGAAGTCGAGGACGTGTTCCCGTATTATCGGCCGAACGCCCGGTGGACCGCGCTCCGGTCCGTGCGATTGCCGATCGCGGCGATCGTCGGGAGTCGCGACGAGTTTCTCGACCGCCGGGCGCAGGAGGTGATCGACGCCTTCGGGCGTAACGCGTCGCGGGCCCGCTCGTTCACCGGCGCCGTCGTCCGCGGCGCCCGCCATGGCTTCCAGAGCCGCGAGCGCGAGCTGACGGATCTCATCGTCCGCTGGATCCTGGCCCGCATTATTCACGAAGACGGCGGCGCCAGCCGGGGCGGACGTGGCCCGCGGCGCACCACGTCTCGAACGCCCACGTAGGTGAGCTCCGTGCCGGCCCGCGCGCACCGGAGCAGCAGCCCGCCGCGGCTCATGTCGCCGCGCCCGACGAAGTCCACAGGAAACCGCAACCGTTCGCCGAGCACGGCCAGCAACGGATCGATGTACTTGCCGGTGGCGATGCTGCCCAACAAGACTACCTCGCCGCCCCCTCCGATTCGCCGGGCGAGCCGGCGCGCGTCGCGGTCGAGCGGCTCGCGATAGCGCGGATCGTCGCCTTCGATGTCGACCGACGCGAAGCGCCGGAGCCGCGCCAGGTCCACCGGCTCGTCGGCCGGCCGTAGACCGTCGGTCGGCGTGATGACGAACACACCCGCGCGTCCGTCCGGCGGCCGCGCGAACGCGCGCGCGCAGGTCAGCTTGCCGCGAAAGTAGAGGCCGCTCAGAAACGAGAAGACCTCACCGAGTGGGGCGCCCGCGCCGACGCGAACCCGCTGGGCGAGATCGAACGCGGCCCGCTCGCTCAAGACCAGCTGGGCGCGCTGGCCCCCGCCGTGGGCGGGCGAGAGCAGGAAGATCCGGCTCACGCCCGGCCCGTCGGCGCCACCGACCGGGCGAACTCCGCGGCGCTCCGCGTGTTCAGCACTTCATCGCGCCGTACCCAGCCTCGCCGCGCCATCGCCACACCGTACCGGACATTGCCGAGCTCGGCCATCGCGTGGGCGTCGGTCGAGACGACGAAGCTGATGCCGCGCTCGCGGGCAGCCCTGAGCCAGCGGGGAGCCAGGTCGAGCCGTCTCGGATCGCCGTTGATCTCCACGGCCGCGCGGCCCGCCGCCACCGCGTCCAGCACGTCCTCCACTCGGCACTCGACCGGCGGGCGCGAGAGGATGAGGCGCCCGAGCGCGTGGCCCCAGATCTTGAAACAGGGCAGCGCCATCGTGCGGACGAGACGTTCGGTCATCTGGCCCGCGTCCATGCGATGGCGACGGTGAATGCTCGCGATGACCACGTCGAGCTCTGCGAGGATGGCGTCCGGATAGTCGAGGCTTCCGTCGGCGAGGATGTCCGACTCCGTTCCGCGCAGAAGTCGCACCGACACGGTCTCCTGGACGCGCGCGATCTCCTCCCACTGGGCCTTCAGGCGGTCGATCGTGAGACCGCCGGCGTAGGCCGCGGCCGGCGAGTGGTCGGTGATGGTCATGTACTCCATCCCCAGCGCGTCGGCCGCCCGAGCCATCTGCTCGACGGTGTGCTGGCCGTCGCTGAACACGGTGTGACAGTGCACGAACCCTCTGAGATCCTCCGCGGTGACGAGATCGGCGGGCAAGGCGCCGGCCATCGCGGCCTCGATCTCGCCCTCGTCCTCGCGGAGCTCCGGTGGGATGAACGGCAATCCCAGCCGACGATAGATTTCCGCCTCGCTCTCACCGGTGAGGCGCAGGCCTCGTTCTCGGGCCAGGCGCTCGAGATGCCGCACGTGGCCCGCGGAGCCCGTCGCCCGCAACAGCGTGGTCGCGTACGCGGAGCGCGGCACGACGTGCATGCGGACCGGAAGACCGGTGGCCAGGCGCCCCTCGAAGGTCGTCGTGTCGCGAGCGGTCACCTCGGCGAGCATCGGCGCACCGAGCGCGTCCTTCATCGTGTCCGCGGGTCGGTCCGAGCCAACGACCAGCGAGAGCTCGTCGATCGACTCCGTCCAGCGGCGGAGCTCTCCAGCGGCTTCGGCGATCGCGGCGCCGCGCGCTCTCTCGAGATGGGCGCACATCGAATCGGAGGCGCTGAGCGCCTCCGGCAGCAGCAGGCGTTGCGCTTTGGGCTCTCGGAGCCGGCGGATGGCCTCGAGGATCCGGCGCTCCGTCTTTTCGCCCATGCCCTTGATCGTCCGCACGCGGCCCGCCACGCACGCGGCCTCGAGGTCCTCGATCGTCTGAATGCCGAGTGCCTCGTGGAGCGCGGCGATCTTGTCGAGCCCCAGGCGGGGGATCCGGGAGAGCTCGAGCGCGACCGCCGGCACGCGCTGGCGCTGCTCCTCGAGGGTCTGCGAGCGGCCGGTCTGGTAGAGCTCCGCGATCATCGCGGCCAGCGCCGGGCCGATGCCGGGCAGCGCGGTGAGCCGACGCGCCTCCACGAGCTCGCCGAGGTCGGAGTCGAGGCGCTCGAGAACCTCCGCGCCCCGAGAGTAGGCGCGCGCCTTGAACGGCTCCTGGCCGGAGACCTCGAGCAGCCCGGCCATCTCGCGCAGGGCGCGGGCAATCGTCAGGCGATCGGCTTGCGGTGTCGCGCCTCGCTCTCGATTCATCTTCCTCGATACGTCGATCAGACGGTCGCGGGTTGGAACTCCAGCGTGTTGCCGTCCGGGTCGTTGCACAGCACCTGGACGCGGCCGCCCGGCTGCGTGTTCTCGACGTACTTGATCCCCTCGCGCTCCAGCGTGGCCTTCATCGCCTCGTAGTCGGCCACCTCGAAGCACGTGTGGCGGCCGAGCGGGCTGATCGGCGCCCCGGGGCCCGGCGGCTGCATCTGCGACTGGATGATGTGGATCTGAGGAAAGATGCCCGGCGTGCCGAGCCAGTAGCCGCCGGACGAGAACGCCGGGCGCGGCAGCACCTGGAATCCCAAGACCCGGCAGTAGAAATCCTTCGACCGCTCCGCGTCGGCGGTCGCGATGCCTTCGTGCTGAATGCGGACCACGTGCGTTCCCGTCACCGGTCGAATCGGCTGCCGTGAGGTCTCCACCGCCATCGTCGTCCCTCCTGAGAGCGCGTCAGCGTGCGCGCTCCCAGGATTATACGTGGTGACAGGCGCGCCCGGCGACATCCCGCACCACAACGGGGAAGAGACGGTCCGGGCGTTTGCGGTGCGCCCGGCCGTGGCGCATCATGGGCGCGCGTGAGCGCCGATGGTGGAGCAAGTATGGATGGCGCGACGCAGGGAGACGACCCGCCATGACGGCACGTTCGAAGAACCACGACTGGCTCGCGCTGACCGTCGAAACCGCGCTCGAACCCGACCTGCCGATCTGCGACCCGCATCACCACCTCTGGGACCAGCAGGCCGGGCGCACCGCCTCACGCTATCTGATCGACGAGATCGTGGCCGACGTCGGCGCTGGCCACAACATCGTGTCCACCGTGTTCATCGAGTGCGGCGCGATGTTCAAGCCGGACGGCCCGGAGGCGATGCGTCCGGTCGGCGAGACCGAGTTCGTGAACGGGATCGCGGCGATGAGCGCCTCGGGCCTCTACGGCAAGACGCGCATCGCCGCCGGGATCATCGGCACGGCCAATCTGCGCCTCGGCGACGCCGTGGCCGCGGTGCTCGACGCGCAGATCGCCGCGGGCGGCGGCCGCTTCCGCGGCATCCGGCTGGGAGCCGCCTGGGATCCGAACGAGTCCGTGCCGAGTCACCGCACCAAGCCGGGGCAAGGCCTGCTGCTGCGCGACGATTTCCGGGCGGGATTCGCCCACCTGGCGCCGCGCAAGCTCACGTTCGAAGCGTGGCTCTACCACCATCAGATCCCTGACGTCACCTCGCTGGCTCGCGCGTTTCCCTCCACCACGATCATCCTCAACCACTTCGGGGGGCCGCTCGGCATCGGGCCCTACGCCGGCCGCGCCAAGGATATCTATGCGGAGTGGCGCAAATCGATCAGCGAGCTCGCCACCTGCCCCAACGTCGTCGCCAAGCTCGGTGGGATCAACATGGAGATCAACGGCTTCGGCTGGCACGAGCGCTCGCGCCCGCCGGGAAGTCAGGAGCTCGCCGACGCCACCCGGCACTACTACGACTTCACCATCGAGAAGTTCGGCGTCGATCGGTGCCTGTTCGAGTCGAACTTCCCGGTGGACATGGCGAGCTGCAGCTACACGGTCCTGTGGAACTCGTTCAAGCGCCTGACGTCGGGCAGCTCCGCGGCGGAGAAAGCCAAGCTCTTCCACGACACGGCCGCGCGTGTCTATCGGCTCTGAGCGCCCGGCGTCGTCGTATCAATGAAGGCACGTTGACGTGAGGCGTGGCGCGTTCTAGGTTTAGATCTCGTGGCGGAGGAGATATGGGTCACGTTCATCAGCGCGTCAAGGTGTCGGCCGAGAAAACGGCTACGGTCAGCATGCTCGTCGACACGCGTGCGACGTTCTCGATGATTCCGGAGGCGCTCGCGCGCGCCGTCGGTGTCAAGCGTCTCCGGCGTTCAGTCGCGATCACGCTTGCCGACGGGCGGCGGGTCAGGCTCGACGCCGGTACCGCCATCTTCCGGATCGGGGGACGAGAGGCGCCGACCACCGTCCTCGTCGGTGGTGTCGTCGATTCTCGCAGGCGACGCCTCGCACCATCCCGGAACTACGCGGTTCGTCTCGGCGGCTACCGATAGCCGCGGCGTCCGGCGACCCTACGCGGACTTCTACTTGAGCTTGAGGTCCTCGTACGGCGAGACGAACGGGTGGCCCGTGATGATGGGCACCTCCGCCAACCTGGGTCCGACGCCGATCAGCCCGGCCTGCTCCACGATCGGCGCGAACATGGCGCGCTCGTACATGAGCTGCTGGATCTTGTGGAGGAGTGCCTCGCGTCGCTTGCCGTCCATCTCGACGGCCTGGTCGCGGAAGAGCGCGTCGATGTCCGGGTAGCCGCCGTAGGCGCGGATCCCGCCCGAGATCACGAAGGCCTCGATCCGTGTCGCGGCGTTGCCGGCCGCACCGCTGCCGACGCGCACCAGGTGCTTGAACTGCTTCTCCTGGTCCGCCTTGTAGAAGCTCGCGCGCTCCATCGGACGCAGCCGCGCGCGGATGCCGATGGCCTGGAGCCCGTTGATGACGGTCTCGGCCTCGGGCGCGAACACGGCGTCGGTCGCGACCTCGACCGCGTCGAAGCCCTTCGGATAACCCGCCTCGGCCAGGAGCCGCTTGGCCCGCGTCGGATCGTACGCGTACGCGGGGGGCGCCCAGTAGAACTCGAAGTCGCGCGGGATGATGCTCGGCGCCGGCCGCCCGTGCCCGAGATACTCCGCCTCGCTGAACGTCTTGCGATCGATCGCCAGATTGACGGCGAGCCGGACGCGCTGGTCCGCCCACGGCGACCTCGGGTCCCACTGCTGGGTGAACACGAGCCACTGGCTCACCGTCGGGAGGACGACCTTGAGCGTGAGGCCGGGCGAGCGCCTCACCTCCTCGGCGTCCGGACCTCTGAGGCCGTACGCGATGTCGGTCTCGCCGCGCTTGACCATCACCATGCGCGTCGACTCGTCCGGCACCGATTTGAAGACGAGCCGCTTCACCGCGGGCGTCTTCCGCCAGTAGCCGTCGTACGCCTCGACGATCAGCTCGACGCCCGGATTGAACGACACGAAGCGGTACGGCCCCGCGCCGACCGGCGCCTTCTTGAAGCCGTCGTCCCCGACGCGCTCAGTGTACTTCTTCGGCACGATCCAGGCGGCGCTGGTGGCCGGCGTCGCGTAGAACGTCATGAAGTCGGGCCACGGCTGCTTCATCCGGAACCGGATGCGCTGCGCGTCGACGATCTCGACCGCCGCCACGCGCGACTTGAGCGCGGTCGCGCCCCCGCCCTTGTAGCGGTCGAACGAGAACTTCACATCCTC
>Ga0137394_10004931_pt1 | contig 10150 bp, 10 predicted proteins | sample czobulk116metaG_FD_108278 | JGI IMG/M metagenome (GOLD analysis project Ga0137394, IMG submission 108278) | Vadose zone soil microbial communities from Angelo Coast Range Reserve, California, USA - czobulk1.16 metaG | ecosystem: Environmental > Terrestrial > Soil > Vadose zone | place: USA... | reverse complement strand
TCGAGCCCTGGGGACTGGTGGTCAACGAGGCGCTGAACTTCGGCCTGGCGGTCGTCGCCAGCGACCAGGTGGGGGCGGCCGCCGACCTCGTCCGCGCTGAAGACGGCGGTCACATCGTGCCCGCAGGCGATGTCGCGGCACTGTCTCGCGTGATGCATCGATGCATGGAGGAGCGCGCCGGGCGGCCGCGCGCCAGCACGAAGCGTCTCATCGACGAGTGGACGGTCGAGCATTGCGCGGACGGCATCCTGGACGCGCTGGCGGCCTTGAGGAGTCGGTCGTGAACGGGTCTGTCGCGCGGTGGCGGCTCCCCTCCGACACCCAGGTGGCGGCCGATGGACGCGAGAGACCAGTCCGGCCGAGGATCGCCGCCGCCGCGGCGCTGGCCCTCATCCTTCTCTTCGTTCCCTTTCGAAGTCTGGACGCGGTGGTGGATCGTGAGTGGATCGTGTGGGCGAGCGCCGCCCTGCTGCTCGTATTGCCGAGCGTCGCCTACGTCGATGCCCGTCGCAGCGGACGTAACCCGTGGATCGATCCGGTGTTCCTCGTCACGGCATTCTTCGGCTTCAAGTACGGCTTCGGCGCCCTCGCGGTGAACTACTGGTCGGTGCTTTCGTGGAGGGACACGCCGGGCGCGGCGACGATCTTCGAGCGATGGGGCATCTGGGACAACCTGCCTGCGGCCTGTCATCTCTTTGCGCTGGCGGGCCTGGGCCTCTTCATCGGTGCTTCACTCCGGCCTCTGCGTGTGTTCGACACGCTACCGGCTCTTCGCTGGTCGGTCGACAATCGCCGGTTTCGGGTGAGGCTCTATGTCTACACGCCGGTGGCGATGGCGCTGTTCGTGACGGGGAGGCGCTTCCTGCCGGTGATGATTCGTGACACCGCCCTTCTGTTCGGGTGGATCTCGTGGGTGATCATCGTCATCGCCGCCGTCCAGGGGTTGAGGCGCGATAGCGGCGACCGTCGGGCCTGGGCGGGCATCGTGGCCATCATTGCGGTTGGGCACGTCATGCTCGGGCTCGAAATCGGCATGCGGGGGGCATTCGTCTACCCGCTGCTGCTCGTCGCGGCGGGCTACGCAATCGCGCGCGGCCACCTGCCATGGGGACGTGTCCTCATCATCGGAACCGTGCTGCTATTCCTCGTGATCCCCTGGCTCACGTTCTACAAGTTCCAGTCTCAAGACACTCCGATCATGGATCGCATCCGCGGCGCTACGGACGCGATGTCGGAAGTGGACGCCCGTGGCGCGCTCGACCGCGGTATCGAGGCGCTCGTCGGCCGCTCGGTGGGAGTTGTCGGCATGACCGCCGTCTTCATTCAGGACGTTCCGGATCTCTCCCCGTTCGAGTATGGACGGACTTTTCTCATCCAGGCGACCCATCTCGTGCCCCGGGTGCTCTGGCCGGACAAGCCGAACATGAGCGAGCAGCTCAATGCGTACAGTCGGCGCGCGGGTCTCATCGACGAAGAGGACGATAGCACCACGGCGACGTTCGACGCCGTGTCCGAATACTACGTGAATTTCGGAATCATCGGCGTCTTCGTCCTGAGCCTGCTCCACGGCTATTATCTGAGAGCCCTTCATCGCTGGCTGGTGGAGCGGTCGCTGTTCATCATCGGCGCCCCGGTGTTTGTCGTCTTCGTTCTGATCAACTTCGATTTCTTCGGGGTGTTCCAGACGATGCTCGCCCATACGCGCCAGATCCCGGTGTGGACCGTCATCCTCTATTTTTTGAGCCGTGACACGAGGGTGAACGCGTGAGGATTGCGGTTTCGACGATCGGACGATTTCACATGTTCGATCTCGCTCGCCAGCTTCTGGCGCTGGGCGAGCAGGTGCAGATGTTCACCGGGTATCCGACCGCCAGAGTCGACGCCGACCTTCGACCGATTACCCACAGCCGTCCCTGGTGGACCCTCCTGACTTACGCGCGTGGGCTGCTCCCACCGCCGGTCACTGGCACGTGGTGGGCGCAGCAGAACCTCGACGATTTCGGTCCCTGGTTGGCCAGGACACTCGATCCGTGCTCCGTCGACGTCCTCGACGCGCTGGCGGGGACGGGTCTGGAAGCAGGAAGGCTTCTTCACCGTCACGGACGGCCGTGGATCTGCGGGCGCGCCTCCACTCACATTCTGACGCAAAAAACGCTGCTCGAGGAAGAGCACCGTCGCTGGGGTGCGGCGTCGCCGGACTTCAGCCGCGGCATCGACCGCTGTCTGGCCGAGTACGACGAATGCGACGCCGTCATCGTCCCCTCGCAGTTCGTCAAGCGCTCGTTCGCCGAGCAAGGCGTACCCGCAGAAAAGGTGAGCGTCTGTCCCTATGGGGTCGATCTCTCGACCTTTTCGCCTCAGCCCAAGCGCGACGAGCGCTTCCGGGTGCTGTTCGTCGGAGCGCATTCGCTGCGGAAGGGGATCGGCGATCTCTTCGATGCGGTTCGGCCGCTGGTCGGCCGAGGACTGTGCGAGTTGTGGCTCGTCGGCAATCCTACGCCCGACGCGCGGCAGGTGCTTCATCGGAACGCCGACATCTTCATCGAGAAGGGCCAGCAACCCCGGACCTCGCTCGCCTGGTACTACAGCCAGGGGAGTGTTCTCGTCTTGCCGTCGGTGGAGGACGGATTGGCGTTCGTCCTCGCTCAGGCGATGGCGTGTGGCGTCCCGGTCATCGCATCGACCAACACCGGTGCCGAGGACCTCATCGAGGATGGCGTCGAGGGGTTCATCGTGCCGATTCGCGATCCGGCCGCGGTCCGCTCACGCATCGAGTGGATGATGGACAACCCAGAGCGACGGCAAGAAATGGGAGTGGCCGCGCGGCATCGTGTCAAGGGATTCCGTGGATGGGAAGCGTTCGCCCGCGCGTGCCGTGAGGTGTATCTCAAAGTGATGTCCCCGACGACGGCGCGATGAACGCAGGGAGGAGCGGAATGCGCGGAGTGCTCGTGACCGGCGGCTTCGGATTCATCGGCAGCCACCTCGTAGAGCGCCTGTTGCCGGATCCGGAGACGCGAGTCCACGTTGTCGACAACATGTCGTCGAGCCCGATCGACGTCGATACGTTCGTGCGCCAGCTGGTCGGGCGCGAACGGCTCACGTACGACATCTGCGGTCTCGAAGACTACTGCGCGCGTGGCAGCGGCCGGCGGTTCGACGAGATCTATCATCTCGCGGCGGTGGTGGGGCCGGTCGGCGTCCTCCCGTACGCCGGGAAGATCGCCGGAATGATGGTGAACGACACGGCCCGCATCATCGCCCTCGGGCTCGAGCATGGCGCCAAGGTCGTGGACGTATCGACGAGCGAGGTCTACGGCGGGGGACGGGACGGCTATTGTTCCGAGCGCGATTTCAAGGTCATACAGCCGAAGGTCACCGTGCGCCTCGAGTACGCGGTGGGCAAGCTCGCCGCCGAGATCGCGCTCATGAATTCGACGAGGGTGACGCCATTGCGCGCGTGCATCGTGCGGCCGTTCAACGTCGCCGGCCCCCGGCAGTCGGGCAAGGGTGGCTTCGTGCTGCCGCGGTTCATCGGGCAAGCGCTTCGAGGCGAGTCCATCACGGTGTACGGCGATGGCTCGATGATCCGGGCATTCACGCACGTGGCGGACATCGCGGACGGATTGATCGCGACGATGGCGCGCGGGGCGTCTGGTGAAGCGTACAACCTCGGCAACCCGGCGAACAAGACGTCGATCCTCGATCTCGCGCAGCGCGTCCTCGATCGCGTCGGTGGGCCGTCGAAGATCGACTTCGTGGATCCCAAGGAGCTCTTCGGGCCCCTGTTCGAGGAGGCAAACGACAAGTACCCGGACGCCGACAAGGCCATGAGCGAGCTGGGCTGGCTCCCGAAATATGACATCGATCGCGTCATTCTCGACACGGCCGAATACATGCGAAGCGGCCGGCGGGCGTGACGGTACCGAGCCTCGCGCCACTGGGGCCGACCGACCCCGGGAGCAGACCGCTGGTCAGCATCGTGATGCCGACGTGGCGGCGCGCGCACCAGATCGGCGAGACGATCGAGACGCTGCTGCGCCAGAGCTGCGGCGACTTCGAGCTGATCGTCCAGGACGATGCCTCGCCGGATGCCACGCGCGCGGTGGTCGAGCGGTTCCGGGATCCGCGCATCCGGTACTTCCGGAATGAGGTCAACCTCGGCATGCCGGGTAATCTCAACGCCGGAATCGAGCGGACGCGCGGAACCTACGTCCTCGTCGGCCATGATCACGACCTGTACGACCCGACGCTGGTGAAGGAGATGGTCGCCCTGTTCGAGGAGGCCCCGAGGCTCTCGTACGTCCACGCGGCGGTGCGGGTGGTTGACCAGGAGGGCGCGCCGGCCGGACGGGTCTTCGTCGGGTCCTACACACGTGTGACCGACGGGCGAACGTGGAGCCGGTTCATGCTGACCCGCTTCGACTCACCGGTCTGCGCGGACAGCATGGTGCCGCGGCGCGTGTACGAGGCGGCCGGGTTGTACGATCCGACGTTCGGTTTCGTCTCTGACGTCGAGATGTGGATCCGGCTCGGCCTCCATGGTGACGTCGGCTACATCGCGTCGCCGCTGATCGCCGTGCGCGAGCGCGAGCCCGGTCACATGTACTTCGACCGCCAGTGGGAAATCATCGCGACCCTCGTGCAGATCCTGAGGCTTCACCACGGTCATCTCCATGGCACGCGCTGGCGTGCGCTCCGGCTCCAGGGCCGAATCGAGGCTCACCTCGTGCGAACCCTTCTGTCGGTGGTCAAGCACGGGGGTCGCGCCGAGCTGCGCAAGGCCCGCGCGCACCTCCGGCGCTCTCCCAGCTTCATCTGCCGCGCGTTCGGCGCCGTGGTGCCGGTGTGAGCGACTTCCACTCCGACTATCGGCCCGGCTTCTACGCGGTGTATGGCGCCGTGAGCGGGCGCCAGGGCGCGCCATCGCCACGGGAGCGAGCCGCGGCCTCCCGGCAGTTCGACGCCCGCTGGCGGACGTGGCTGCCGTCCGAGCGGATGACGCCGATTCTCGATGTCGGCTGCGGCGCGGGGCTGTTCGTCGGTTATTTGCAGCGAGCCGGATTCTCCAACGTGACGGGTATCGACTGGTCGGCGGGCGAAGTGGCCCGGGCGAGTGAGGCCGGAGTCGGCGGCGTCGTCCACGCAGACGCCGTGAGCTTTCTCGCCGACAGGAAGGAGCGGTACGGGCTGATCGCGCTGCTGAACGTCTTCGAGCACCTGCGCAAGGACGAGATCCTCGCGCTGTTGCCACTGCTCCATCAGGCCTTGATGCCCGGCGGGCGGATCATCGCGGTGACGCCGAACGGCCTGTCGCCATTTTCCGGCTCGACGCGCTACTGGGACTTCTCGCACGAGCTGGCGTTCACGCCGGCCTCGTGGCGCCAGCTGGCCGCCGGCGCCGGATTTCAGCCGCCCGTATTCGAGGAATACGGTCCGATTGCGCACTCGCTCGCCGGCGTCGTCCGGTCCGCGCTCTGGCGCATCGTCGCGCTCGCCATCGAGGCCGTCGCCTGGATCGAGGTCGGCGGCCCGCGCGACCCATCGCGCGTCTACACGGCCGACATGAAGGTGATCCTGACGAAATGAAGATCCTGTACGTCGGCCCCGACTATCGCGGGTCGAACGGGACCTGCTGGCGTGACGCGTTCGTGGCGCTCGGCTGCGACGTGCGCACGGTCGACGGCGAGCGCCTGTTGTCCTGGCCGGTCACGCCGGCCGAGCGAGTGGCCGCGAAGCTGGGCGCCCGACCGCCGTGGCGACGCGTGAGCGACCTCAACGAGGCCATCGGAGCCGCCGCGAAGGAGTTCCGACCGCAGACGACGTTCTTCGTACAGGCGCGCTTCGTCCGCTCGGAGACCATCGCGGCGATCGCCGAGTTCGGTCCGACGGTCGTCTACTGCAACGACGACATGTTCAATCCGGCGAACCGGACCTTCACGTTCGAAGGGGCGGTGCGGCAGGCGGACTGCCTGATCACGACGAAATCGTTCAACGTGCCCGAGTTTCTGCGGGCCGGGGCGCGTCGCGTCCTGTATCAGCCGAACGCGTTCGACCCGGCCATCCATTTTCCCGCTCGGCCGTCACCGGCCGACGTGCAGGCCATGGCGGGGGACGTCGCGTTCGTCGGGACGTTCCGCCCCGACCGCGCCGACTACCTGGCCGAGGTCGTGAGGCGTCTGCCCGAGAGCACGGTGAACGTCTGGGGGGGCGGCTGGGAGAAGATGCGCCGGGCCGTCTACTGGTACCGGCGGCGGCGATGGGCGCCGCTGCGACGCCGCATCCGCGGCGGCGGTCTCTGGTGCGAGGACATGGGCAAGGCGATCCAGGCGAACAAGATCGCTCTGGGTCTTCTCTATCACGTCAACCGTGACCTGCATACGTCCCGGTCGTTCGAGATCCCGGCCTGTGGCGGCTTCATGCTGGCGCAGCGGACGGCGGAGCACCAGGAGTATTTCGAGGAGGATCGCGAAGCCGTCTACTTCGGCTCGCTGGACGAGCTGATCGACAAAGCCCGCTACTACCTGCGTCACGACGACGCGCGCCTGGCGATCGCGAGAGCCGGCCACGTGCGCTGCTTGAAATCCGGATATCGCTACGTCGACCGCGCGCGCTCGCTGCTGTCGGCGCTCGGGCGGGGACCGCGATGAACGTCCTTCACGTCGCGCCGGCGTTCTATCCCGCTCTGGTGTACGGCGGCCCGATGAGGTCCATTTACGACCTGTGCCGCGCGCTGGCGGATGCCGGCGACACCGTCCGGGTGCTCACGACGGACGCCAACGGCGCCGAACGCATCGAGGCGCCGGCCGGCCGCGAGGTGCCGCTCGTGACACGCGGCGGTTCGTCGATCGCGGTGCTCTACGCGCGCCGGAGGGCACGACACACCGTGTCGCCGGAGCTGCTCCGCGCGCTGCCCGGACGACTGCGATGGGCTGACGTCGCCCACCTGACTGCGGTCTACTCGTTCCCGACGCTGCCGACGCTTCTGACCGCGCGCATGACCGGTACACCGCTCGTGGTGTCGCCGCGCGGCAGCTTCGGGCCCTGGGGGCAGCGCCAGCACCGCGCCCGGAAGGTGCCGTTCAACGTGTTGTTACGCCGGCTGGCGCGCGGCGTGACGTTTCACGCCACGGCGGCGAGTGAAGCGGCCGACATCCGGAGGGTGATGGGCGACGTGCGGATCGCCACGGTGCCCAACGGCGTCGATGCCTCCGAGTTCGCGACGCTGCCCTCCGACGGCGGCGCCTGGCTGCGCCATGCGGCCTCCCTGAAGCCGGAAGACGGCCCGCTCATCGGGTGCCTGGGGCGGATTCACGAGAAGAAGGGCCTGGACCGTCTCGTTCGCGCCGTGCCTGGGCTGCGGGGGCGATGGCCACACCTACAGGTGGTCCTGGCGGGCCCCGACGACGGGCTGGAGCAGGCACGGCTGACGGCGGTGGCGGCGCGTGAGGGGGTGCGAGATCGGGTCCACTTCCTGGGCGGGATGTATGGCCCCGAGCGGATCGCCTTCCTTTCCGGGCTCGACGTGTTCGTGCTGCCCTCGCTCGACGAGAACTTCGGCAATGCCATCGCCGAGGCGCTCGCGGCTGGCACGCCGGTCGTGGCCAGTCGCCATTGCCCGTGGCCGGAGCTGGAGGGCCAGCGCTGTGGAAGGTGGATCGATGCCGAGCCGGCTGCGATCGTCGCTGCCGTGGACGCGACGCTGCGCGACGAGCCGACGGCGATGGGCGAGCGGGGTCGCGCGTTCATCCTCCGGGAGCGGCACGTCAGCGCGGTCGCCGCGCAGATGCAGCGCGTGTATCGGGAGGCGGGGCGGGCATCGTGACCACAGCGACGCGCGTGTGTCCGCTCTGTGGTCAGGATGTTCGTCCTTCGAGGGGCGTCCGGCAGCGCTGGCAGCTCGTCGACTGCGAGGCCTGCGGGCATGTGATGGCGCCGCCGGCGAACGGCGAGGCGCTGCAGCATCGCCATTTCGGCGACGCCTTCGCCGGTGCCGACGACGGGTGGACGCGTGTGCTGGATCGCGCCAACGCCCGGCGTGTGCTGCGGATCCTCCGACACGCCGTGACACCGGGCGCGCGCGTGCTCGAGATCGGTCCCGGTCACGGCGCGCTGCTCGTGGCGCTCGCCGCGGGCGGATTCCACGTCGAGGGCCTCGAGCTGTCTCCGGCGGTCGCTCTGGCGACGAGCCAGCGGAGCCGTGCCGCGGTGCGGGTGGGCACGATCGAGCGCTACTCGCGGGACACGGGCGCGGCCTACGACGCGATCGTCATGCGCCACGTCCTCGAGCACATGCCCGACCCCGTCGGCGCCGTGGAGGCCCTCCACCGCCTGTTGGCGCCCGACGGCGTCGCCTACGTCGCGGTGCCGAACATCGGGGCGCTGGAGTCCGCGCTGCCCGGGTGGACGGGGTATCAGCCATATCATCTGCATTACTTCCGGCCGGCTGGGCTCCGCGCCCTGTTCGAGCGGTCCGGCTTCAGCGTCGTGAGCGCCCGGACCCGGGAGCCGTTCAGCGGCTGGGTGAACGCCGTGGTGAACTCACTGCGGGCTCGTCGGGACGACGATCCGGCGCCGGCAGGCCGTCCCCGCGGTATCGTCGTCGGGGCCTACAACGTCGCGCGGCTCGCCATCGGGACGCTGCTGGCGCCGCTGCGTGTCGTACAGGCGTGGAGTGGGCGCGGCGAGGAGATCGAGCTGCTCGTGCGGAAGCGCGCGTGACCAGGAAGGTCTGCATCGTCTCCTCGTGCGGCGGGCACCTCACGGAGGTCCGCGCGCTGCGCGCCGCGTATGCGCGGTATCGCCATTTCTACGTGCTGAACGACCGCGTGCTCCTTCCGGCCGACATGGAGGACAAGACCTACTTCATCCGGCACTCGGAGCGCGACCTGCTCTTCGTCGTCAATCTGTTCGAGGCGTGGCGCATCTTGAGACGCGAGCGACCGGACGTGATCCTGAGCACGGGCGCAGGGCCGGTGGTGCCATTCGCTCTCGTCGGCCGGCTCCTGGGCATCCCGACGGTGTTCGTCGAGACCTTCACGCGAATTTCGACGCCATCGCTGACGGCGCGGATCATGTACCACCTCGCGGCGCGCTTCATCTACCAGTGGCCTTCCCTGGCGCGCTATTTTCCGCGCGGGATGTACGGCGGAGTGCTCGCATGACGTTCGTGACCGTCGGCAACTCCACGGAGGGGCTCCGGCGGCTGCTCGACGCCGTCGACAAGCTTGCCGGCGAGGGCCTCCTGCCCAGGCCGATCGTGATCCAGTCGGGGCACAATCCGGGATTCGTGTCGCCGCACGCCGTCGTCCGCGCCTTCATGCCCATGGAAGAGTTCGAGGACCACGTCCGACGGGCGCGCCTGGTCATCTCCCACGCCGGCGCCGGGACCATCCTGCACGCGATGGCGGCCCGCAAGGTGCCGGTGGTCATGCCGCGGCGGATCAAGTACGGCGAGGTCGTCGACGATCACCAGGCGGAATTCGTCGAATGCCTCGCGAGGGCCGGCCGCGTGATTCCCGCCTGGGAGCCGGCGGATCTTCCGGAGGCGGTGCGGACGGCGTTGTCGCGCGCGAGCGAGCCGTCGCCGCGGCCCGCCGACGGTCTCGTTCGGGTGGTGAGCGCGTGCCTCGAGGAGCTCCTGGCGTGAGTGGCCCGGCGCGCACCGTGCTGGGCGTCAACGTCTTCCATGGCGACGCCTCCGCGGCGATCGTTCGCGACGGGCGGCTCATCGCCGCCGTCGAGGAGGAGCGGTTCCGACGGATCAAGCACGTCGCCGGCGTACCGACCGAAGCGATCCGCGCCTGCCTGAAGGCCGCGAACCTGACCGCCGACGCGGTGGATGCCTTCGCCGTCTCGCGTGACCCGCGCGCGAACATGCTGCGTCGAGCGTGGTTCGTCGTCCGCAATCGACCCCGGCTCGCCCTCGTCACCAATCGTCTGCGTAATGCCCGCAAGGTCCACGATGTCGCGAGCGCCGTGGCCGACGCCACCGGCCTTCATACCGGGACGGTGCGCAAGCGGCTGCACCGTGTCGAGCATCATCCAGCGCATCTCGCCAGCGCGTTCTTCGTGTCGCCCTTCGACGAGGCCGCGGTGTGCGCGATCGACGGCTTCGGTGACTTCGTCAGCACGTCGTGGGCGGTGGGCC
>Ga0137394_10004928_pt1 | contig 10153 bp, 6 predicted proteins | sample czobulk116metaG_FD_108278 | JGI IMG/M metagenome (GOLD analysis project Ga0137394, IMG submission 108278) | Vadose zone soil microbial communities from Angelo Coast Range Reserve, California, USA - czobulk1.16 metaG | ecosystem: Environmental > Terrestrial > Soil > Vadose zone | place: USA... | reverse complement strand
CCTTCCCTGGTATTACACGTTTGTCATGAAGAGATCTAGGTGAAGCCGCTCCACGCTAGCCCAACTTTCGCCTTGCGTGAATAAAGTCTTTGGAAGCTATGGAGCGGGCGATGGGAATCGAACAAATCCGAATGAACCAAACAAAGGCGTTACCACCCGCTTTTCAGTTCAATTGGAGTCAAATGGAGTCAAATCGAACCCGCCGGCCTTGAAAAATCAAATCGCCGATTCGCTATCTTAGTAGAAAATTCAACTAAATCCCTTTTGCCAGCCGTAAGATAGTGACGATTTCAGTTTGCGCCAGTTTTGGTGACAATTTGGTGACAGTCGGAGAATTTGGCCCCTTGCGCACATGAGTGTCACACGCCCAACAAGAAACAGCCCGGCGGACTGAACTGGTTCCGGAGACCATTTCTAGCAATTTAGCTAACTTGTTGAACGGAAGGGCACCCCCCTAGTTTCAACCAAGTTCGGTAGTTTGTGGCAAGCTGATTTGAGATGTGGGGAGATTAGCCGAGATGTATTAGAGGTCTCCACAAAAGTCCCCACAATCGCGCTTGAAACTGCGGGGCAGTACCGTAAACCGCGAAGCCCATGAACATGTCCATCGATTTACCGAGAGGTATAGGTAAAATAATTAGAAATATAGTTATTGACATCATAGGTCAAAAGCTCTATATGACTATCCATTCTGCCAATCGGCCCGCCTGGGCCGGTGCTGGCGGGATCCTTTAGACAGATTGCCGTCCCCACGTCTCACCGGTTCCATCCGAACGGTCCGTGGCTCATAACTAGGAGGTTTCCTGTGCGAGTCACTAGACTTGTCTTTGCTCTCGTTCTAACCACGCTAGTCCTGCTCCCCTGCGTCGCTCAGCAGCCCGTAGCGGCAAACGCGCAGGCGACCGCACTCTTGCAGAAATCGCTCAGCGCGCTCAGCAGCGGTCAATCCCTCACCGATGTCACTCTCTCCGGCACCGCCCGCCGCATCGCCGGTTCGGACGACGAATCTGGCACCGCCGTCCTCAAAGCCATGGCGAACGGCCAAAGCCGCGTCGACCTAAATCTGTCGGCAGGCCCCCGCAGTGAAGTCCATGGCATTTCCGCCGATGGCCCCGCAGGTTCCTGGTCCGGCCCCGACGGCGTCGCCCACCCCATTGCCTATCACAATCTCGTCTCAGAGCCCGCGTGGTTTTTCCCCGCCAGCGTCCTCGCTCAAGGGCTTTCCGTTTCCGCCTATGTCGTCACCTATGTCGGCCACGAATCTAGGAACTCCGTCGCCGTCGAGCACGTTTCTCTGTCTCAACCGGCTTCCGGTTCCCCCAAAATAGCCGCCCTGTTCCAGCATCTCTCCCAGGTGGAAATTTATCTCGATTCCACTACGCTCCTCCCGGTCGGTTTAACTTTCAACGTCCACCCGGACGACGACGCTGGTCTCGACATCCCCTCCGAAATTCGGTATTCCGACTACCGCGCTGTGAACGGAACCCAGGTGCCATTCCACATCCAGAAATACGTCAACAACACCCTCTTTCTCGATTTTCAAGCGCAAACCGTCACTCTCAACACCGGCCTAAACGCAAGCGCGTTCAGCATTCAATAAACCTCAGGGAATTGGAGAGAATCGATGGCTCGCACACACCGCTTTTTCCTTCTCATGATCGTCCTTGCACTCGACGCGACAGTCTCTTCGGCTCAGGTCAAGACCGGCACTCCACCCTTCGGCTCCTTCGGGGGCGGCCCAGAGATCATAAACCTGGCCAATCTGAACTCGCACATCACCATTCCCGTCATTCACAAACCCGGCCGCGGCATGAACTTCAACTACGACCTTAGCTTTGACAGTTCGGTTTGGTACCCGAGTGCTGCGAACGGCACGGGCATATGGATCCCGGTCACAAACTGGGGCTGGCGTGGAATTACAGAGGTCGCAACAGGCTACGTCACTTCTAAGAGCCACACAATATACTGTGCCAATCCGGATTATCCCCCCACTCCGCCGCCGACCATACGTAGCGTCTACTGGGACACCTTTGTCTATCACGATGTTTTCGGCTCCCCTCACCCGTTTGACGTTAGCGCACAGACCGGAATTTGTGGAGGAGGAGGAGAATACGGTGTCGCTACGGATGGCTCTGGCTACACCATATCCTTCGACATCTCCGGGACCGGAGCTATTTGGATAACCTCTTCGTCAGGAACTGTGATTACTCCTGCCCAAACCGGCGCGGGTACCAAAACCGATAGAAACGGCAACGTGATCAATGTAAACGGCAGTGGTCAATTTTTCGACACGCTCTCCAGCACTGTTCCAGTCCTCACCGTCGCGGGGCTCGGCACTCCTGCAAGCCCGACAACTTTCACCTACACCGCTCCCTCCGGCGCTAGCGCTCATTACACGATGAATTACACGAACTACACGGTCGCCACTAATTTTGGCATATCCGGAATCAGTGAATACAAATCCACTGCCGCCGTGCCGCTTGTGACGAGTATCGTCCTCCCGGACGGCTCACAGTACAGTTTTCAATATGAAGCGACTCCCTCCGTACCTGTTGCGGGAGCCTGCACCCCGTACGCTGGCACAACCTGTGTTACCGGAAGGGTCTGGAAGGTCGCGCTTCCAACAGGAGGATTGATCACTTATACCTACGGAGGCGGAAACAACGGCATCCTGCCAGATGGCAGCACCGCGACTCTTGCACGCGTCACACCGGACGGCGCTTGGAGCTACGCTCAGGTCAAAGGGACTGGTGCTGCTTCCACAACCACTGTCACCGATCCGCTGAGCAATGTGACCGTTCTAAATTTTCAAGGCATCTACGAAACGCAGCGCAACGTGTATCAGGGTTCGGTCGCACCAGCCAATCTCTTGAAGACAACCAACACCTGCTACAACGGAAGCGCTTCGCCTTGCACAGGTACCGCCATCACGGCCTCCATTACCCAGAGAACAGTCATCGACCAATATGGATCGAGCGGTCTCCAATGCAAGCACAATCATTTTTATAATGGCGTCGGCGGCCTGACCGAACAGGATGACTACGATTACGGCTCTGGCGCCCCGGGGGCGCTCCTAAGAAAAACGCTTGTCACATTCGCACCTCTCGCGAGCATCACGGCATTTCGTCAACAAGTAACTGTCCAAAACGGCTTAGGCACTGTGGTTTCACAAACAAATTACAACTACGACGAAACTGCCGTCGTAACTCCAACAAATCTTCCCACCCCGCAGCACAGCAGCGTATTCGGGTCCCGCGGCAATCTGACCACCATCAATTATCCGGTCACCGGCCTCACCGCGCACTACACCAATTTCGACACGGGCAATGTGAAAATTGTGACCGACGTGAACAACGGCGCAACGACCTACGCCTACGGCGCTCTCTCCACGACCTGTGGAAATGCATTCCCAGATGGCCTTACCGAGCCGGTGGGCAGCATGTCCCGAACTTTCACTTGGAATTGCGCCGGCGGTACGATGACTCAGCTTACGGACGAGAACAGCAAAAACGTTTCCGTCACGTATGCCGACACCCAGTTTTGGCGCCCCGCCTCCATAACCGATCAAGTCAGCGCGGCCACGAGCTTCACTTACACGGGACAATCTGTGGTGGAAGCAGCACTCAATTTCAATGGCGGTAGTTCAACTTCGGATCATTTGATAACCCTGGACGGCCTGGGCCGCGCTCACGTTCAGCAAACCAAGCAGTCCCCAGGCTCGACAACCTATGATTCGGTCGAAACTGACTACGATGCGCTCGGCCGGGCCAGTCGGACAACCCTTCCGTACAGCGCCACGGCCGGCCAGACCACGAGCCCCACCGGACCCGGGGTGACGACTGCCTACGATGCATTGAGCCGTCCTCTCACCGCAACGGACTCCGGAGGTGGCACTGCGAACTACACTTACTCAAATAACGACGTGCTTATCACGGTCGGGCCAGCGCCAACGGGCGAAAATTCAAAAAAGCGCCAACTGGAATACGATTCCCTGGGACGACTCACTTCCGTCTGCGAAATCACTGCCGGGACAACCGCCTGGCCGTCGGGCACATGTGCTCAGACCGTTTCGCAAACTGGTTATTGGACCAAGTACGTATATGACGCGCTAGGGGATTTACTGACAGTCACGCAGAATGCCCAAGCGGCCGCGGCTAGTCAGCAAACTCGAACTTACACCTTCGACGCGATGGGCCGCTTGACTTCAGAGAAAAACCCCGAGATGGCCCAGAGCACGCTGACCTACGTTTACGACACGGACGCCACGTGCACCCCCGCCGCGAAAGGGGACCTCGTCAAACGCATCGACCCCGTCGGAAACACCACTTGCTTTACCTATGACGCGCTCCATCGCACCACCAGTGCCATCTACTCCGGTACTTATGCCTCTAACAGTCCGAACAAGTATTTCGTTTATGACGCAGCCACGGTTAACTCGGTCGCTATGCAGAATGTGAAGACCCGGCTTGCTGAGGCTTACACCTGCGTGTCGCCGTGTACGACTAAGATTACTGACGCCGGTTTCAGCTATTCCGCTCGCGGCGAAGTAACCGACGTTTACGAGTCTACTCCCCACTCGGGAACTACAGGCGCCACATACAACCACTCAAGCGCACTCTACTGGGCCAGCGGCGCTCTAAATACTCTTTCTGGACCTGGCCTGCCGACCTTGACTTTTGGTGCCGACGGCGAAGGCCGCATCAAGACGATCTCCGCCAGCACTGGCACGAACCCTGTTACTGCCACAACCTACAACACAGCCAGCCAGCCTACCGCCGTCACACTGGGCTCCAATGACTCCGATGCATTCCAATATGACCCGAATACGTTTCGACTGACGCAGTACAAGTTCAATGTCGGCGCACAGAACGTCACCGGCAATCTGACGTGGAACGCGAACGGCTCTCTTGGCACTCTGGGTATAACGGATGCTTTCAACTCTGCAGATACGCAGAACTGCGTCTACAACGCTGATGACCTCAGCCGCATCAGTAAGGCCAACTGCGGGGCTGTCTGGGGCCAATCGTTCGCCTACGATCCCTTCGGCAACATTTCGAAGACCGTCCTCACGGGCAGCGCTGGCACATCATTCCTGCCTACCTATCAAACATCCCCATCCATCACCAATCGCATTGCAACCTTGCCCGGCGGCATCACGCCCACTTACGACGCCAACGGGAACTCCCTCAACGACAATTTCCACCAGTACACCTGGGACGCCGAAAATCGCCCTGTCAGCGTAAACGGCACCGCGGTGGTCTTGACTTATGACGCGCTCGGACGAATGGCGGAACAAGCTCGCGGCTCAAGCTATACTCAGATCGTTTACAGTCCGCTCGGCTCGAAACTAGTCACCATGAGCGGCACAACCATGCAAAAAGGCTTTGTGCCACTCACCGGTGGGGGAACCGCCGTCTACACTTCCAGCGGCCTCACTTATTACCGCCACTCAGATCATCTGGGCAGTTCCCGGTTCGCCTCTACACCCACGCGGACGTTGTATTCGGACACAGCCTATTCTGCGTTCGGCGAGCCTTACGCCCAGTCCGGAACCACCGACGCATCCTTCACCGGCCAGGACCAGGACACCACTGCCGGCGTCTACGATTTCCTTTATCGCAAATACGACCCCGGCCAGTCCCGCTGGATTTCCCCAGACCCCGCCGGCCTCTCATCTGTAAATCGTGGTTCCCCTCAATCCTGGAACCGATACGGATACGTGATGAATATTCCACTCCGCGCAATAGACCCCCTGGGACTCAACTGCGTATGGGATGATGGAAGTTATGATTCCGCAGACGATCCCGACACGGGATACCAGCAACTCTGTGAACAGACGGGCGGAACTTGGTACAGCGGCTCTATGGGAGGGGATTGGAGCCCTAACCCCAACGAGGACTGGGCCGAACTCGCAGGGATTTACAACGGGACCGGAAACCCAATTCCCGTAATTGGCGTGCTCTCAACCACCAGCACCGACAACAGTCTTCAGGGAAGCCTTGCTGACCAAATGGGTAGCAATGACCTTTGCCCGACGTGTATTCCGACACTGAATAATGGCGGAAATTTGATTAACATCGGGTTGGCATACACCGGTCTCGGGGTCATGACGGTAATTGCTGCTCCGGTCGCTGTGGAACTCGCGCCTATCGTTGCAGAAAAATTCACAGAAAAAGCAATGATATGCTCCATTATAAAAGCAAATTTCGCCCTTGTAGGGACAGGTATCGAGGCAGTACTCGTTAATTCTCTACCCGTTGGGTTGACGGAGGAGCAGGAAAAGAGGCTGACTGCTACTAGTCTTGCTTCTGGTTCAGCCATGGCGGTCGTTTCCTGCGTGATGGAGTGAGTCCAACGGAGTAAATATGACAGCTCTCACAGTCACATCGTCGCCTATCGCTACAGTGCTTCGAAGGCTGTTTCCGTGGGCCATGTTTTTGGGCCTCGGCGCTTTTGTCTACGAACACACTGCTCACGAACTAGAGTACAATTTGTTCCCATTCACAGTACTTCTTACGGTCATGCTTGTGGGCTTGGGGTCCGGGACTCTCGCTAGTAACGCAAGGAAAAGGTGGGCATGGCTCCTTGTTCCTTACGTTTGCTGTCTTTTCATGTATTCGACCGCCATCATATCCGCGGCCAAGCTGAAACACAGCCCAACCCGCGATCTGACACATCAGTTTGGCTTACGGGCTGTCGTATTCTTTTTCATTATTTTTGTTTGGATCATCGTTGCGCCGGTAAAAGTTTCTCGGGAGGCCAATGCCAGTTTGCGGAAGTTGCAAATTTCAGTAGCGGTAGCTGTTGCTGTCGTTCAAGTATTTTTTACAGTTCAATTCCTGCGTGAGTTATGGTTCGCGACATCGATTGACCAGGTTCGCGCTTCAATCAAAATGCTTCTCTATACTGGAACGGCCCTCTATCTCTTTCTGACTGCCAAAATGCTTCTCCCAAGGACGGTTTTGGGTAACCATGTGACCTTCGCCAATAAGCAATCAAACTGCGACGCCAACTCTTTTGGAAGTTGAGTTATTGCGGGGTGGCGCACCCTTAACGTCTACTACCCGGACGACCCAGATGTCAGCAGCTATGGAGGTAGCTATGGAGGTCTTGACGGTGGGGGCGTCGTCCTCAGACTCCAGCCGCCTCAAGACGACGACCCGAACCGCAACAGCCGGCTGGACGTCCAAGTCTCTTCAACGCGCGGCGGCCCGTAATCAAGAGAAGAAAGTATTGGCCACCTGCAAAGCCGAAGCGAATGCTGCTTCTGCCGCAGACGCGTCTCCGATGCCAAACGCGAGCTCCCTTTTCACTGGATTGGGAGTGTTCATAGGTAACATGGTGCGTGGGGGGACCACCGCAAGCGGGGTAACTGGATTCCTCATTGGCAACCCCGTGAGACCGGTAGTGAACGCCAACCTTAGGGCGATGGCCTACTCCAACACGTATAGTGCCTGTGTGGCTCGTGTTACAGGCGGCGCGATGGTCGTAAACCCGGGGCCGTGAACAAACCGGCCATTCTAGTTCGGTCCACTCTGAAGGGATAAGCGAAATTGACCGACAAACCGAATAGCGATTCAGCCTGGCTCCCCAAGAGTCTCACTATAGCTTTGCCACCAGTAGTTTTGGAGCACATCTTTCCAGGGCATCATCCCCACCTCACCTTCGGGATAGGGATAGTGGGTGGCATGCTCCTTCAACATTTCATCCCGCCTCGAGGCCGCAGCCGCTAACTCTTTATGCTGCTCGCGCTCGCATTGGCGCTTGCTTTGCTAAACGCAATGTTCTGATGGCCATCCTGATGTGCCCGAAAGAGTGGCTACCTTCGGACTTGAGAGCGCGGGTTTTGGCTCCTTCCAATCCCATCGCCCCACACCATAAGCCCTAAGTAATTCGCACCTGCCAAAAATCCTTCGGCTTCCTGACTCTACCGATCGACTACAAAGCACAACGGGGGATCATGCGAGCTCACCGTGCGCACGTGCGCGCGAGCAATCCTCCACAAACCATCCTCCCTAGCCCAAACGCGGCGACAGTCTTTCGGGATAGACTGTCACGGATGCACGTGCGCTGAGCAGGCTCTTCCACGCTCACCCAACTCCAAAGCACAACCAAGAAGCTTCAAGGGACGCGCACGTGCGCGGGTCCGGCCTTCACCGTTCCCGCGCTGTGCACTATAGCCCCGGGCTGCGGATTGCCCACACACGAGCGATTTCACAGGGGCGCACGCGCAGTGCCGAATACCTGTCAAGCGCCTTTTGCGATCTAAAAGCAAGAAGTTGTGGAAAACTGCGCACGCACGCGCGCGCGCGCGGGCGCTACTTTTCGGTAACACGTGGGAATCAGTCCAGAAATTAGGACTACGGGAGTTTTGTTGAACGCCATGTTCGACACGGTCACAGGCAAGTTCGAGAAGGGGCCCTATCTCCCAAAGAAGCTGACTAAGGATTCTTGGGAAACGCGGACCCGCGATTTCTACGATTCAAAACTCGATACGCGCGTGACCTCGATCAGTCACACCCTCAGTCGGCCCGAAGCGCGAATTGCAATCTTTGGTGACTCTGGAATCTTGAGCGTCGAAGCTTCACTCCCCAAACTAGTGCACGGAAACAAGCTGATGCCAGTCAATGAGACCGGGGAAGCGCTCCGCCGCCTTGGGGATTTCGTCTCTACTTACGTCGATGGCGAGATACCGGAACTCGGAGAAATGGACTATCTCCGCGTCGATTATTGCCACAACTTTCAACTGGGTTCTGCTCTCCCGGATTACGTTAGCACGCTGGGCAAGGTGAGCTTTCTGAAGCATCGGCGCACAACAGACGGCTACGGAGGGGTCGAGTGGTGGAGCAGCAACGGCCGGAGGATTCGGGCCTACGACAAGTACAAAGAGATTTTGGAAAATGACGAAAAGGACGTGCCAGAAGCACGCGGAGTCCTCCGGTTTGAGATCCAGCTCAGAAAAAAGTCTGGCTTCCTCCAAAGACGACAGAAAACCAAACACCTGAAGTTGCAGGACGTTCTCAAGCCGGAAATTGCCTATTGCTGTCTCGTAGAGACACTGAACAAGATGTGCGTCGATCTCAGGTTTGTGACTCAAGACGCTGCCCGCAATGTCTTGGACGAGCATTTTTCCTATCGAAAAACTACGCGGCTACTCGGCTTACTTCGCCGCCTTGATACAGGAACGATGGACGACCATAGGAAATTGACCTCGCGCAGCGCATTCTTTTCCGACAAGCAAGACTTGAAGCGTTTGGGTCTCTGGCCTCCTTTAGCAGTTCATTCTGAGCTTCCTGGGTTGCGGCTTCCTCCGCTGGAAGAATTGCTTTCAGACCATATCGTTCTGCTGCCGAAATCTCCAGCCTTCATTGATTGTGCGGATTCCTCAGCCCGGATTGAGAGCGCCGCCTGATCGTGCAGCCCGTGATACCATCCTCGACGGTAACGCCTTCTTTGGTCACTGGAGGATCAGTGCCACGAAGAAGGTTTCAAAGGGGCAGGCTCATCCAAAGAGGAAAAACACCCATGTGGGTGGGTATGTTCAGGGAAGATAGGTTGCAACCAACATTCAAGCGCATCAGGCGCACGGTGACACTGGGGCCTTGCGGCAACATGTCACGCCGCGCTGCTTTGGCCGCGTTGCAGCCTTATCTGGATGCAGTGAACGTTGCTCCTGCACCGGCACCGAGAAAAGTCGGCAAGACCTTCTCGGATGCGGCGCAAGAGTGGCGAGAGCAAATTGCCGTGAATCTCAAACCGTCAACGGTGCGTGCTGCTGAGAGTCATTTGTCTCAACACATCATCAAGAGGCTTGGGAATCTCCCACTTCAGCAAGCGAACGTGAAGCACTTGCAAGCATTCGTTACAACCACCGCAGCAACCGGAGTCACGCGCAAGACCCTTGAGAACATTTTGCAGACCGTGTTCTCCATTCTGCGTACTGCCCGGATGTTCGGCCACACCATCCCACCTGTGAAGCGTGCAGACCTTATGCTTCCCCGCGAGGAAGCAAAAAGAGACGTGCGCTTTTTGAGTGCCAAGGATGTGGGGCAAATCATCACGCGCGCCAAAGAACCCTACGCCACGATGTTCGCGGTGCTGGGGATGACTGGTTGCCGGGCTGGTGAAATGCTGGGGCTGAAGATTGGTGATT
>Ga0137394_10004927_pt1 | contig 10154 bp, 11 predicted proteins | sample czobulk116metaG_FD_108278 | JGI IMG/M metagenome (GOLD analysis project Ga0137394, IMG submission 108278) | Vadose zone soil microbial communities from Angelo Coast Range Reserve, California, USA - czobulk1.16 metaG | ecosystem: Environmental > Terrestrial > Soil > Vadose zone | place: USA... | reverse complement strand
GCTGACCATCATGACCGAGGGCTGCATCGACAAGCTGTTCGAGGTCGAGGTGCCCAACCCGCACTATCTCTTCGGCATGACCAACATCCTGTCCGCCGACGGGGTGACGACGGCGCTCGCCATCGCGAAAGCATGGCCCGACGTCAAGCGCATCGCCGTGATCAACCCGGACTACGCGTTCGGGCGGTGGTTCCAGCTGCACTTCGACGCCGCGCGAGAGAAGCTCCTGCCCGCCTCCGAGATCGTGTCGGAGGTGTGGGCGCCGTTCCCCAACACCGCGGACTTCACGTCGCACATCACCAAGACGATCGCGGCCAAGCCCGACATCGTCGTGACCTCGATGTGGGGCGGCATGTACGTCTCGTTCTACAAGCAGGCGCTGGGCCAGGGACTGTTCCGCCGCGCGCGCCTGGCCGGCAATATCAACTTCGGCGTCGTGCCGCAGGCGATCGGCAAGGACCATCCCGAAGGCGCGCTCGCCGGCGTGCACAGCAACTATCACTTCACGTACGCGCCGGCCGGCGCCTCCGCCGCCGCCAACAAGCGCTTCGTCGAGGCCTACCAGAAGCGCTGGAACGAGTACCCGTCCTACGCCGCCGAGGCCGCCTACACGGGCCTCTATCTCTTCAAGACCGCCGTCGAGAAGGCGAACAAGCAGGCCGGCGGCGGCTGGCCCGAGGACGACGCCATCATCAAGCAGCTCGAGGGGCTCAGCATCGAGGGGCCCGCCGGCCTCGTGACGATTCGCAAGGAGGACCACCGCGCGTACAAGGACGTGAAGGTCGGCTTCAGCAAGAACCTGCCCGACTATCCGTTCGCCGTGTGGGATCCCGAGCGCATCATGACCATCCCCGTCGCGCAGATGACCGCGCCGCCGAGCTGGCCCAAGCCCGGCAAGGGCCACAACGATCCCTCGGCGACGGTGAACTGGATCAAGACGACGTGGAAGAAGGCGGGCGCCTGATGACGCCGTTCAAGGCCGCCGCCGCGCACGTCGCGCCCGTCTTCCTCGATCGCGAGAAGACCGTGGCCAAGGCGTGCAGCCTCATCGAGGAGGCCGCGCGCAACGGCGCCGCGCTGATCGCGTTCCCCGAGACGTATATCCCCGCGTTCCCGCTCTGGTCCGCCGTCGCGGCGCCGATCCACAACCACGAGTGGTTCAAGCGTCTCGCCGCGAGCGCGCTGCGCTGCCCCGGCCCCGAGCTGGAGCGCATCGCCGGCGCCGCACGGCGCCACGGCGTCATCGTCTCGCTCGGCTTCAACGAGGGGACGGCGGACAGCGTCGGCTGCCTCTGGAACAGCAACGTGCTCATCGGCGAGGACGGCGCGATGTTGAATCATCACCGCAAGCTCGTGCCCACGTTCTGGGAGAAGCTCACGTGGGCCAACGGCGATGGCGCCGGCCTGCGCGTGTGCGAGACGCGCCTGGGCCGCATCGGCATGCTCATTTGCGGCGAGAACACCAATCCGCTGGCGCGCTTCGCCCTGATGGCGCAGGGCGAGCAGGTCCACGTCTCCACCTATCCGCCCGTGTGGCCCACGCGCGACCCGAAGGGCGGCGGCAACTACGATCTTGCCTCGGCCATCCGCATCCGCGCCGGCGCGCATTCCTTCGAGGCCAAGGCGTTCAACATCGTCGCCTCCGGGTTCTTCGACAGGGCGATGCGCGATGAGCTGGCGATGCTCGGGAAGGACGCGATCCGCGTACTGGACGAGAGCCCGCGGGCCGTCTCGGTGGTGATCGGGCCGACCGGCGAGCCGGTGAGCGACGTGCTGTCGGACCGCGAAGGCCTGCTCTACGCGTCGATCGACACGCGCGCGTGCGTGGAGCCCAAGCAGTTCCACGACGTCGTCGGCTACTACAACCGCTTCGACGTGTTCAATCTGACGGTGGATCGGACGCGGCGGCGGCCGGTGGAGTGGCGGGGGGACGACGACGCGCCGCCGGCGGGCGAAGCGAAGGAGGCTGCGGGCGGCCCGCCGTCCGATTGACAATCTCAAACCCGCGAGCACAATCGAGGTCACCCGGAAACGGACATGCGTTACCGACGCGTGACATACCGCTCTGCGACCCTGCGCATCACCGGCCAGCCGTGGCCCTTCGGCGGCGGGTGGGAGCACGAGAGCCTGCGCCTGCTCGCGCAGGCGCGCTGGCGCCCCGCCGCGGACATGTCCGAGACACGGACGACGATCGAGGTGACCGTCGACCTCGCCGGTGTCGACGAGGACGACTTCGAGGTCCACCTCTTCGACGACGGGCTGGTCGTCGAGGGACGGCGCCAGCTGCCGTCGTGCGGCGAGGGCGCCGTGTACCACGCGGCCGGCATCCCGCAGGGCCTCTTCCGCCTCGAGCTGCCGCTGCCCGCGGGCGTCGACCCCGAGCGCGTCGAGGCGCGCTACGAGCGCGGCCTCCTGCACGTCACGCTGCCGAAGGGGGCGTAGCCGGGTCGATGGCGACCCAGCCTGGCGGCGGCTCCGCCGATTTCACGCTTCCCGACGCGCTGCCCGTCCTCGCTCTCCCCGACGCCGTGGTGTTCCCGCTCACGGCCGTGCCGCTCCTGGTGCAGAATCCGGCCGCCGTCCGCGTCATCGACGACGTCATGCGCGGCAGCCGCCTGCTGGTGTTCGTGGCGCAGCGCGAGCCGAAGGCAGAGGCCCCCGGCACGCCCGAGAACATCCATCGCGTCGGGACGGCCGGCGCGATCCACCAGATGGCGCGCATGCCCGACGGCAGCGTGCGCGCGATGGTGCAGGGGATCGAGCGCGTCCGGCTGCTGGATTTCGTCGCCAAGGATCCGTACCTCGTCGCGCGGATCGAGCGAGCGCCCGAGCAGATCCCCGCCGGCCCGGAGGTGGACGGCCTGCGCCGCGCCGTCGTCGACCTGTTCCGCCGGGTCGTGGAGCTGTCCGGCGACCTGCCCGACGAGCTGGCCGGTGTGGCGGAGGGCTTCACCGATCCACGCCAGGTCGTGTACTTCGTCGCCTCGCTCGTCCGCATCGACACGGCTGCGCGGCAGGTGCTGCTCGAGACCGATTCGGTGAACGACAAGCTGCGCCGGCTCGTGGACGTGCTGCAGGGCGAGCTGACCGTGCGCGAGATCGGGCGGAAGATCACCAGCGACACGGAGCAGCGCCTGTCCAAGAAGCAGCGCGAGTTCATTCTGCGCGAGCAGGCGAAGACCATCCAGAAGGAGCTCGGCGAGGAAGGCGACGACGACAGCGAGGTGGCCGAGCTGCGTCGCCGCATCGAGGAGGCCAGCCTGCCCGAGGAGGCGCGGCGCGAGGCCGAGCGCGAGCTGAAGCGGCTGTCGGGCATGCAGCCCGGCTCGCCCGAGCGCGGCATGGTCGTCAGCTATCTCGAGTGGGTGGCGAGCCTGCCGTGGACCAAGGTCGACGGTGGCACCATCGACATCCGCCGGGCGCGCGAGGTGCTGGACGAGGACCACTTCGATCTCGACAAGATCAAGGACCGCATCCTGGAATACCTGGCCGTGCGCAAGCTGCGTCAGGAGCGCGGCGGCGGCGCCGAGCCGCCCAAGGTGACGGGCGACAATCCGGCGCGCGAGCCGATCCTGTGCTTCGTGGGCCCACCCGGCGTCGGCAAGACCAGCCTCGGCCAGAGCATCGCGCGGGCGCTCGGCCGCAAGTTCGTGCGCATGTCGCTCGGCGGCGTGCGCGACGAGGCGGAGATCCGCGGCCATCGCCGCACCTACATCGGCTCGCTCCCCGGCCGCATCATCCAGGGGCTGCGCCGCGCCGAGACGAAGGATCCCATCTTCATGCTCGACGAGATCGACAAGATCGGTGCGGACTGGCGCGGCGATCCCTCCTCGGCGCTGCTCGAGGTGCTGGACCCGGCGCAGAACCATACGTTCGTGGACAACTATCTCGGCGTGCCGTTCGACCTCTCGCAGGTGCTCTTCATCGCCACCGGCAACACGCTCGACACCATCCCGGGCCCGCTGCGCGATCGAATGGAGATCCTGACGCTCTCGGGCTACACGGACGAGGAGAAGGTCGGCATCGCGATGCAGTATCTGGTTCCCAAGCAGCTGTCCGCCCACGGTCTGCGCACTGACGAGCTGGTCTTCGAGCCGGAGGCGATTCGACTGATCGTGCGGCGCTACACCCGCGAGGCGGGCGTGCGCAACCTCGATCGCGAGATCGCCGCCGTCGCCCGCAAGGTCGCCCGCCGCCTCGCGGAGGGCCAGCCCGGGCCGTTCCGCGTGACGGCGGAGAATGTCGGCGAGTATCTCGGCCGCCCGCGGTTCTTCGACGAGGTCGTCGAGCGCACGTCACGCCCGGGCGTCGCCACGGGCCTGGCCTGGACGCCGGTCGGCGGCGACGTCCTGTTCGTCGAGGTCACGATGATGCCGAGCACCGAGGACCGCCTGGTGCTCACCGGGATGCTCGGCGACGTCATGCGCGAGAGCGCCCAGGCCGCCGTGTCCTACGTGTGGTCCAACGCCGAGGCCTTCGACATCGACCCCAAGCTCTTCGAGGGCAAGACCATCCACGTGCACGTGCCCGCCGGCGCCATTCCCAAGGACGGACCGTCGGCCGGCGTCACGATGGTCACCGCGCTCGCGTCGTACGCCACGCGGCGCCCCGTGCGCAGCGACGTCGCCATGACCGGCGAGATCACCCTGCGCGGCAAGGTCCTGCCCGTCGGCGGCATCAAGGAGAAGGTCCTCGCCGCCCACCGCGTCGGCATCCGCACCGTCATCCTGCCGCGCCACAACGAGCGCGACGTCGAGGACGTGCCCGCCGAGGTCCGCGCCGCCCTGCGCTTCGTGTTGGTGGACGACGCCGAGGAAGCGCTGCGCCAGGCGCTGACGGGCGGCGTCAGTCAGCCGCCGGCGTCGGTCGGCGGGCCTCCGGCCTCTCGATGACCATCCGCTCGGTATGACACCGCGAGCAGCCGCCGAGCTTCAACGCAAACGCCTTGTCCAGGCGCAGCCTCTGGGTTGCCATGCTGATCTGGCTCGGCGGCAGGTTGACGGCCGCCGCCAGACAGATGGTGCAGATGAACCCGGGTTGTTGCCGGAGAAACGAGTCGATCAGCTCGTACGGCGCAGCCATACGCGCACCATCCTCATGGCCTCGTGGACCGTGTCGTCGGGACCCGAGATCCGCAGCCTCGCGCCCTGCAGGAGCGCGGTGATTTCCAGGAGGCCGTCGTGGCCGGAGCACCAGGAAGCGATGGTCTGCTCGAGCGCTTGGAGATTTCGTCCGAAGTAGGCGAACTCGTAGCTGTTCACGATGCCGGCTCCCGTACGATCGAGGAAAACAATTCCCTACCGAACCAACAATGACGCTCGCCCGTCGGAGCAAGGCCAATGCCGCGCTCGCCACCGCGAAAATTGCGACGAACTCGCCGTGACCGCTGTCAGGAGCCGAACGCTGATGTGTCGAGCGTCAACGGGCTGTCGCTGGAGACTCCCAACGAGGGGCTGACGAGTGAGCGATCCCGGCGATGTATAGTCATCCCATGTCCGTGCTCAGACCGTTCGTGCTGGCCGTCTGCGTGGGTGTGGCCTGTCTCGGCGTCGCGCGGCCGGCGGGCGCCGCGAATATTCGCGGCGTCGTCGTGATGACGGGCGCCGTCGTGGCCAAGAAGCTGCCGGTCACGATCGACCAGTACGTCTGCGGCAAGGAGACGGCGGCCGAGGACCTGGTCGTGAGTCCGCAGGGCGGCGTGAAGAACGTCGTCGTGTGGCTGCAGACGCCGCCGCCGGGCGCCGCCTGGCCGAGCGCGCCCGTCAAGGTCGACATGGATCAGAAGGGCTGCGTGTTCGTCCCGCGCGTCGTGCTCGTGCCGGTGAGGGGCACGGTGGAATTCCTGAACAGTGACCGCCTGCTCCACAATCTCCACAGCGCGAGCAACGACAACCCGACGTTCAACCGCACGCAGCCGCGCGGTCGCGTCATTCCGGTGACCTTCAGCAAGCCCGAGATCATCCAGCTGAATTGCGATCTCCATTCGTGGATGCGGGCGTGGGTCGTCGTCGCGGACCATCCCTTCTACGCGCTCAGCAACGAGGCCGGCGAGTTCGTGCTGCCCAACGTCCCGCCCGGCAAGTACGTGCTGCAGATCTGGCAGGAGACGCTCGGGACCACGAGCCGCGAGGTGAACGTGGGCGCCGAGGACGCCCGCGTCACGGTCGAGCTCAAGGCGCCACGCTGATCCTCTTCGACGCCTCCCACGCTGCCGAGTGCGTCGGCTCCGCGAGGGCACGAAGCCTCCCCCCTTCGTCGAGCGCAATCGTGAAGGTGACCCTCGGCGCCGAGAAGACGGGATGCAGGTACACGCGGGCGATCTCGGCCGTGTCCTTGTAGAGCGCGATGTACCGGACGTGGTGCTCCGACAGCGAGGGGTGCTCCCCGCCGGCGCCGACGGTGACCGTGACGTCGAACCACTGCCCGCGCTTCACGGCCTCCGGGGCGGAGATCTTGGGAGTGTGCTTCGCGTCGTAGGTGGTGTGCGCCTCCTTGAACTCCGGAGTGAACTGCTCTTCCTGGCCCGCCCGTGTCGCGCCCGCCATCGCGAGCAGCATGGCGAGGACAACGAAAGTGGTCGTGATCCGTCGCATGCGTTGCCTCCTGTCGGCTCAGCCCTCGGGCACGATCTCGCGGATCTTGGCGAGCAGCGCGCGCGGACTGTAGGGCTTGGCCAGATACGCCGTGGCGCCGGCGGCCGTCGCCTTCTGCTCGTCGCCGCTGAGGGCGAACGAGGTCACCACGATGATGGGCACGGCGGCGGTTCGCGGATCGTTGCGGAGCTGCCGCGTGGCGTCCAGCCCCGACATCTTCGGCAGCTGGATGTCCATCAGGACGAGGTCGGGCGGGGCGGCGAGCGCGGAGGCGACGCCCTCCTCACCGTCGACCGCCTCCCGCAGGCGATATGTCGTCCTGACGAGGAGCTGACGCACGATCTTGCGATTGAACTCGTTGTCCTCGACGTACAGGATCGTCTTGCCGCTCATACCGTCGTCGCGTGCTCGACCCGGAGCGGCATCGTGAAGTAAAAGGTCGACCCCTTGCCGAGCTCGCTCTCCGCCCAGATCCGGCCGCCGTGCATTTCCACGAACTTCTTGCTGATGCTGAGCCCGAGGCCGGTGCCGCCGAAGTCGCGCGTGGTGGTCGCGTTCACCTGGCGGAACTGCGCGAAGACCTCGTCGAGCTGGTCGGCGGGGATCCCGATGCCGGTGTCGGACACGCGGTACCGGAGCTGGTCACCCTTGAGCTCGACGCCGACGGTCACGCGGCCGTGATGGGTGAACTTCAGCGCGTTGCCGACGAGATTCAGCAGGCACTGCGTGATGCGCTTGGCGTCGCCATAGGCGTCCGGCAGGTTCGGCTCGACCTCGGTGACCAGGTCGAGCCCCTTCTCGTTCGCCATCGAGCGCAGCGAGGCCCGCACGGTCGCGACGACGTCCTCGACCGCGTAGTCGTCCAGCGACAGCTCCATGCGCCCGGCCTCGATCTTCGACAGGTCGAGCACGTCGTTGATGAGACGCAGGAGGTGCTTGCCGTTGGTCTGGACGTCGGCCAGCGGTTCCTTGAGCTCTGGCTGCACCTCGCCGTAGAGCTCATCGAGGATCATCTCCGTGAACCCGAGAATGGCGTTCAACGGGGTACGGAGCTCGTGGCTCATGTTGGCGAGGAACTCCGACTTCGCCTGGCTCGCCTGCTCCAGCTGTATGTTCAGCGCGCGGAGCGTGTCGGCCGTCAGTCGCTGCTCGGTGTCCAGCCGCGCCAGCTCGCGCGCCGTCTCGTTCAGGCGCGCGGCCAGGGCGCCGAACTCGTCGCCGTTCGGCACGTCGACGACGCCGCCGAACTTGCCCGCGGCCACGTCGCTCAGAAACGCGTCGGCGGCGCGCACGGGCAGGATGAAGGCCCACGAGATGACGAAGCCGCCGACGAGCGCGAGTCCGACCGACACGAGCGCGAAGGCGCCCATGACCACGATCGCGCGGTGGTTGGCGCTCTGGACGCTGGCGCGGAGCGCCGCCATCCGCTCGTCTTCGTGCTGCGCCACCACCCGCACCAGCGCGTCGATGGAGCGGTAGAGCGGATCCTCGTGCGCGAGCTGCAGGTACGTGGCCGAGTCGATCTTGCCGTCGCGCACGAGGTTGACGATGTCCGCTACCACGGTCATCGCCTCTTCCTGTCCCGCGCGGATCTTCTGGATGATCTGGCGCTCGGCGTCGGGGGCTTGTTCTTCGATGCGGGCCAGCGTGTCGTTGAACCGGTTGTTCTCGCGCAGGATGTTCGCCAGCGCCGTCTCGTCGCGTACGAGCAGGGCCATGCCGGTGAGGTGCATCTGCATCGCCAGCGAGTGCTGGAGCTGGTGCGACAGGTCCACGCGGCGGTGGGCTTCGTCGAGCCAGTCGGTATGCTGCGACATCCGGCGGATCATCTGGACGCTGAACCCCCCCATCAGGATGAACAGCAGCGTGACCAGCAGGAAGGCTGCGAGCAGCTTGTGCTGGACCGACGTGCGGATGCGCGCGACGCCGCGCACGAGGATGCCCAGCGGCGAGCGCAGCAGAAATGCAGCGAGCGGGTCCGTGCGTTCGAAGCGCATTTTCAGGCGCGAGTATACTCCACCCTCGTGAGGAGCCCGGCCCGCATCCTGGTCGCCGACGACACGCCCGCCAACGTCCGCATGCTGGAGACCCGGCTCCGCCACGATGGGTACGAAGTGGTCGTGGCGCGCGACGGCGAGGAGGCGCTGGCGACGGCGCACGCCACGCACCCGGACCTCATCCTGCTCGACATCATGATGCCCAAGCTCGACGGCATCGAGGTGTGCCGGCGCCTCAAGAGCGACCGCGACTTTCCTTTCACGCCGATCATCATGGTCACGGCGATGTCGGACACCAAGGACCTCGTGGCCGGGTTCGAGGCGGGTGGCGACGATTACCTCACCAAGCCCGTCGACCACCAGGCGCTGGTCGCGCGGGTGAGGTCCATGCTGCGCATCAAGGCACTGCACGACACCGTGCAGGCGCAGACTCGCGAGCTGGCGCAGTGGAACGCGACGCTCGAAACGCGGGTGACGAGCCAGCTCACCGAGCTCGAGCGCGTCGGCCGGCTCAAGCGCTTCTTCTCGCCCCAGGTCGCCGACCTCATCCTACGCGGGGACACCGACGATCCGCTCGCCTCGCACCGCCGCGAAGTGACCGTCGTCTTCATCGACCTCCGCGGCTTCACGGCGTTCGCCGAGACGGCCGAGCCCGAAGAGGTGATGAACGTGCTGCGCGACTACCACGCGCGCATCGGCGAGCAGGTGCTCGCATTCGAGGGAACGCTCGAGCGCTTCACGGGCGACGGGATGATGATCTTCTTCAACGATCCCGTGGTCGTGCCGAACCCCGTCGAGCGCGCGCTCCGCATGACCATCGCCATCCGCGAAGCCATGGAGGATCTCGCCGCGCAGTGGCGCCGGCTCGGGTTCGAGCTGCACGTGGGCGTGGGCATCGCGCAAGGCTACGCGACCATCGGCGCCATCGGCTTCGAGGGCCGCCTCGACTACGGCGCCATCGGCAGCGTGACGAACCTCGCCTCGCGTCTCTGCGCCGAGGCCGCGCCCGGCCAGATCCTCATCAGCCAGCGCGTCTACGCGGACGCCGGCGCCCTGATCGACGCCGAGCCGATCGGTGACCTCCACCTCAAGGGCTTCCAGCGCCCGGTGCCGGCCTTCAGCGTGCGCCGGTTGAAGGGGTAACGCGCGGGCGAGTAGGCAGCGGCCTGGCGGAATAGCTCGTTGAGATTCGGGCCGTAGCTCATCAGGATTCCGGCCTCGGTGGCGAAGGAGAAGATGCCCGTGGTCGGCAGTCGATGCTTCACCGCAAGGGCAGCGATACGTTTTGATTGGGTCGACAGCATCGGTGACTCACGGATCATGAGCGCTCGGCCGCCTCCCCTCGAGGCTGCTCGAAACGCGTCTTCGAGATCGTTCGCGCCTCGGACCTCCACCACCTCGAGCGAGAGGCCCAGCTGAGAGGCGGCGACCTCCGCAGCGCGGCGCGGCGCGACGTCCATGGTGGGATCCCAAAGAAACGCCACTCGGGCGATCCGAGGAAGCGTCTCTTTCCACGATCGGCGTCGTCTTCGTCGCATTGCTCGCGGCACGGACCGCGGAGCTC
>Ga0137394_10004926_pt1 | contig 10154 bp, 10 predicted proteins | sample czobulk116metaG_FD_108278 | JGI IMG/M metagenome (GOLD analysis project Ga0137394, IMG submission 108278) | Vadose zone soil microbial communities from Angelo Coast Range Reserve, California, USA - czobulk1.16 metaG | ecosystem: Environmental > Terrestrial > Soil > Vadose zone | place: USA... | reverse complement strand
GGCGCGGACGTCGCGGTGAACTTTGTCGCCGGCGAGGCCGCGGCGAAGAAGGTCGTCATGGCGATCGAGGCCGAGGGCTCGAAGGCCATCGCCGTCAAGGCCGACGTGTCGAAGGAGGCCGAGTTCGGGACGATCGACATCCTCGTCGCCAACGCCGGCCTGCAGCGAGACGCCGCCATCGACGAGATGACGCTGGAGCAGTGGAATACCGTTATCAGCATCAACCTGACCGGCCAGTTCCTCTGCGCCCGCGAGGCCGTGCGGGAGTTCAAGCGCCGCGGCGTCTGCAGGGAGGTGTCGGTCGCGGCCGGGAAGATCATCCACATGAGCTCGGTCCATCAGAGGGCGCAGTTCCTGCGTCGATCGCGTCGGCGGACAGTGACATGACGCCGACCCCGAGCATCTTCGACCCGGTCTCCACTCCGGCCTTCGCGATCAGGGAGCTGTCCTTCCTCGTCTTCGGCATCACGGGCGTCATCTTCGTTGTCGTAGCGGGGCTCGCCGTCTACACCCTCGTCCGCTTCCGCGGCCGCCGCCGGGCCGGCGACGAGCGCCGCGAGCCCCCCCAGATCTACGGGAGCACCCAGATCGAGATCGCGTGGACGGTGGTGCCGCTCCTCGTCGTCGTCGTGCTCTTCCTGGTGACCGCGCGCTACATCTACGGCCTCGAGCGCCGCGAGGTGCCCGCGGGAGCGCTCGAGGTCACCATCGTCGGGAATCAGTGGTGGTGGGAGATCCGCTACCCCGGGCTCGGAATCGTCACCGCCAACGAGCTCCACGTCCCGGTGAGCGACCCCTCGAGGCCGACGCCCACCTTCCTCACGCTCCAGTCCACCGACGTCGTCCACAGTTTCTGGGTGCCCCAGCTCGCCGGGAAGATGGACGTCATCCCGAACAAGACGAATCGCATGTGGATCGATCCGCAGACTCCCGGCGTCTACGTCGGCCAGTGCGCCGAGTATTGCGGAACCCAGCACGCGTGGATGCTGCTCCTGGTCGTCGTTCACCCCCGGGACGAGTTCGATCGCTGGGTGGCGGCCCAGCATGCCCCCGCCCGGGAGGATCCTGCCGTCCGGGCCGGGTACCAGCTCTTCCTTTCGCTCGCCTGCATCAACTGCCACACGGTGCGCGGCACCCCCGCCAACGGCGTGTTCGGGCCGGACCTCACGCATCTCATGAGCCGGCGCACCATCGCGGCCGGAGCCGCGAGCAATACGCGGGAGGCGCTGCGGGCGTGGGTGGACGACCCGGCGTCGATCAAGCCCGGGGCCTTGATGCCCGCGATGAAGCTCTCGAGCGACGAGCTGAACTGGCTGACCGCCTACCTCCTGACGCTGCGGTGATGCGATGAACGTACACTCTCCAACCCTGGCGACCGCGGAAGCGACGACCCCACACACGTGGCTCGAGCACGCGCACGAGTGGGTCGTCACCGTGGACCACAAGCGACTCGGCATCATGTACGTGGTCTCCGCCCTCGTCTTCTTCGTCATCGCCGGCCTCGAGGCGTCGCTGATGCGGCTGCAGCTCGCGTGGCCCGGGTTGCACATCGTGCCGCCGGAGACGTTCAACCGGCTCTTCACCATGCACGGCACGAGCATGGTGTTCCTGGTCGGGATCCCGATCGTGTTCGGCTTCGGCAACTACCTGGTGCCGCTCATGATCGGCGCCCGGGACCTCGCCTTCCCCCGGCTGAACGCCTTCGGTTTCTGGATCTTCCTGTTCGCGGGGCTGCTCCTGCACTTCAGCTTCCTCGGAGGTGAGGGGCTCTACGGCTCGGGCTCGGCGCCGGCGGTCGGGTGGTTCGCCTACGCGCCGCTCACGAGCCGCGCGTTCACCCCCGGCAACGCCACCGACTACTGGAACCTCTCGGTCTTCCTCGCGGGCGTCGGGACCATCGGGACGGCGATCAACATCGTCGCCACGACGCTGACCATGCGGGCCACGGGCATGACGCTCGGCCGCATGCCGATCTTCGTGTGGACGATGCTGACGGTGTCCGCGATGACCCTGTTCATCCTGCCGCCGCTGTCGGCGGCCCAGATCATGCTGCTCCTGGACCGCTTCCTCGGCGCCCACTTCTTCGACACCCAGGCCGGTGGGTCGGCCGTGATGTGGCAGCATTTCTTCTGGTTCTTCGGCCACCCAGAGGTCTACGTGCTGATGGTGCCGGGCTTCGGCTTCGTGTCCGAGATCGTCCCGGTCTTCTCCCGCAAGGTCATCTTCGGCTACGCGACCCTGGTGGCCGCCACGGTGGCCATCGGCGGGGTCGCCTTGAGCACCTGGGCCCACCACATGTTCTCGGTGGGCATGGGGAGCACCCTGAACACGTTCTTCGCCCTGTCCACGATGCTCATCGCGGTCCCCACCGGGATGAAGATCTTCAACTGGCTCGCCACCATGTACGGGGGCCGCATCCGGTTCCGGACGCCCATGCTCTTCTGCTGCGCGTTCCTGTTCCAGTTCCTCTGCGCCGGGCTGACCGGGATCATGCTGTCGGTGGCGCCCTTCGACTGGCAGCTCACCGACTCGTACTTCGTGGTCGCCCACTTCCACTTCGTGCTGATCGGGGGCCTGTTCTTCGCGACCTTCGGGGCCATCTACTACTGGTTCCCCAAGGTCACCGGCCGGATGCTCTCCGAGCGCCTCGGCCGCTGGCACTGCTGGCTGTTCGTCGTCGGCTTCAACCTGACGTTCCTCACCATGCACGTCCAGGGGCTGCTCGGGATGCCCCGGCGGATCTACACCTACCCGGCCGACCGCGGTTGGGAGGTGTGGAACCTCGTCACGACCCTCGGGGTGCCGCTGCAGATCGTGGCGACCCTGATCCTCGTGGTGAACATCGTCGTCTCGCTGCGCCGCGGGAAACCGGCGGGCGACGACCCGTGGGACGCCTGGACGCTCGAGTGGGCCACGACCTCGCCGCCGCCGTCGTACAACTTCGAGGCGATTCCGGTGGTCGCGAGCCGCCGGCCGCTCTGGGACCTGAAGCATCCGGATGACCCGGACGGACCTCACGAATGATGGGCGCGGGTGCCGACGCGACGCACGAGTCGGGCGTGAGTCACGAATGGCGCGGCCGCGCGGGGATGATCGGGCTGATCGTGGCCGAGGGCTCGCTCTTCGCGGTGTTCGTGGTCGCCCACCTCTTCTATATAGGGAAGAGCCTCAACGGCCCGTACCCGAGGGACGTGCTCCAGATCCCCGTGGTCGGGACCATCTGTCTGCTGGCCAGCAGCGCGACCGCCGCCCTCGGCGCCCGGGCGCTCGCGCGCGGCGACGTCCGGCGCTCCGGCCTGTGGCTCCTGGTGACGGCTGGGCTCGGCGCCATCTTCCTGGCCGGGACCGCCCGCGAGTGGTATCACCTCATCTACCGCGACGGTGTCACGATCGGCACGAACCTCTTCGGCACCACGTTCTACCCCCTGGTGGGGCTGCACGCCTCGCACGTGATCGTCGGGCTCGTCATGCTCGGGCTCTGCTGCGTGTTCGCCGCCACGGGCGTGCTGCGGGCGGTCCATGCTGAGCGCGTGGAGATGGTGTCCTGGTACTGGCACTTCGTGGACGGGGTGTGGGTGGTGGTCTTGACCGTGGTCTACCTGATCGGCCGATGAGCGATCCAGGACCGGACCATCACACGCTGCCCGCGCCCACCGTGTGGCCCATGGTGGTCGCCTTCCGCCTCACCCTGGCCGTGGCCGCCCTCGTCACGCACGTGGTCGTCGGCATCATCGGGCTAGCGCTCGCCCTGATCGGCGGGATCGGCTGGTGGTTCCAGGTCCTGCCCGAGGAACAGGTCGAGCACATCCCGCTCCGTCCGCTCGCCGAGCGGGCGACGCCGGTCGTCGCCGTTTCCACCCCGGTGGAGCGTCTGCAGCTCGGCGAGGCCGGCCACCGCGTGCGGCTGCCAGTCGAGGTGCAGCCGCTCTCGGCGGGCGTCAAGGGAGGTCTCGTCGGGGGCGTGGTGATGGCGGTGGTGGCACTCGGCTACGGGGTCCTCGTGCAGCGGAGCCCCTGGTACCCGATCAACCTGCTCGCCGGCGTGGCGATGCCCACGATGGCGCAGGCGCAGATGGACGTGCTGCGGGCCTTCAGCGCGCCGGCCCTCGCTCTGGGCACCGTCGCGCACGGGGTGGTCTCGGTGCTCGTCGGCCTGCTCTACGCTGCGATCCTCCCGATGCTGCCGCGGCGACACACACTGTGGGGCGGCCTGATCGCCCCGCTGCTCTGGACCGGTCTCCTGTGGGCACTGCTGGGCGTGATCAATCCGACCGTCAGCGCGCGCATAGACTGGACGTGGTTCGTCGCCTCCCAGATCGCCTTCGGGCTGGTTTGTGGATTTGTGGTGGCGCGGGCTCAGCCCGTCGCCACCATGCAGACCTGGCCGCTGCAGATACGTGCAGGCATCCACGCCTCCCTGGGTCGGGAGCGGGAGAGCGGGCGGTGATCGCGCCGCGCAGGGCCCTCGCCGTTGGCCTGCTGCTCGTGGCGAGCGGCACGCTCGCCGGCTGCGACGCTCTGCCGGGCAGGCCGAAGCCCGGGATGCACGACGTCCTGCCGTCCCAGGTCCTCGCCTTCGACGCCCTCTACGCCCGCCACTGCGCCGGCTGTCATGGCGCCGAGGGACGCCTGGGGCCCGCCCGGCCGCTCAACGACCCGCTCTACCTGGCACTCGTGCCCCGCGAGCGGCTGAGGCGTGTGATCGTCCGGGGCGTGCCAGGCACCTCCCAGCCGGCGTTCGCGCAAAGCGCGGGCGGCGAGTTGACCGACGCCCAGGTCGACGCCCTTGTGCAGGGGCTGATCGCCACGTGGGGACGCCCGGACGCGGCTCGGGACGCCGCGCTCCCGCCGTACGATTCGGAGCCGGGCGATGCCGAACGAGGTAAGGCGGTCTACGCCGCGGCGTGCGCCGGCTGTCACGGGCCGGAGGGGCGAGGCGGGCCGAAAGGCGGGGCGATCGTGGATCCGTCTTATCTCGCTCTCGTGAGCGACCAGGGCCTGCGCGCGACGGTGATCGCCGGCCGTCCCGACCTCGGGATGCCTGATTGGCGGGGCTACGTATTGGGGAAGCCTCTGACGCGCCAGCAGATCGCGGACGTCGTGGCCTGGCTCGCCGATCAACGGCGACCGGTTCCGGGACGGCTCGCCACGGACGCCGAACCGCAACGCCTTGCCCGATGAAGAGCTAGAGGGAGACTCTCATGTGCGCCGACCACGATCTGTTGCCGCCGAAGTCGCCCTCGCGCCGGGGCTTCCTCTTCAAGCTCGGGCTCGCGCTCAACGTGCTCGGTGGCGCCCTGGTAGGGATCCCGGTGATCGGATTCATCCTGGCCCCGATCCGCCGCCTCGGCGGCCAGTCGTGGATCCAGCTCGGTCCCGTCACGAGCTTTCCCGACGGCGAGACCCGGCTCGCCGTCTACAAGAACCCGGTGAGCGTGGACTGGGACGGGGCGGCGGCGAAGATCGCGTGCTGGGTGCGCCACGTCCAGGGCGAGCGCTTCCAGGTCTTCGCGATCAACTGCGCACACCTGGGCTGCCCGGTGCGCTGGTTCGCGCAGTCACGCTTGTTCATGTGCCCGTGCCACGGCGGCGTCTATCACGAGGACGGCTCCCGCGCCTCCGGGCCGCCGCCGCGGGGCCTCTTCCAGTACGAGTACGAGATCCGCCAGGGGCAACTCTGGGTGCGCGGGGGTCAGCTCCCGACCCTGGCCGGCCCGGTGTAGAGCGAGGCGCGACGGTGGCCTGGTTCCCGTTCATCGGTCGGTGGCTCGAGGAGCGCACGGGGCTCGGCGAGGCGCTCACCCCCGTGCTGGACCACCCCGTCCCGCGTCGCACCGCCAGCTGGTGGTACACCTTCGGGAGCGCCACGCTCGCGCTCTTCGTCCTGCAGATCGCGACGGGCATCTGCCTCGCCTTCGTTTATGTCCCGTCGGCCGACAAGGCGTACGAGAGTCTAGTCTACCTGAACTACGAGGCGCCCTTCGGGTGGTACCTGCGGGCGGTGCACTTCTGGGGCTCGAACGGCATGGTGGCCGTGATGACGCTCCATATGATCCAGGTCTTCCTGTGGGGCGCCCACAAGTACCCGCGCGAGATGACGTGGGTCGTCGGGGTGCTCCTGTTCTTGTGCACGCTCGGCATGGCCTTCAGCGGCCAGATCATGCGCTGGGATCAGGACGCCTACTGGGGGCTCGGGATCGGGGCGTCGATCGCCTCCCGCACCCCGTTCATCGGCGAGTCGGTGGTGTACCTGATCCTTGGTGGGCCGATCATCGCCGGGCGCACGCTCTCCCGCGTTTTCACCGCCCATGTCTTCCTGATCCCGGGGATCCTGATCGCTCTCATCGGCCTCCATCTGTGGCTGGTCCTCAGGCTCGGGGTCAACGAGTGGCCCATGCCCGGCCGACTGGTGGATCGGCAGACCTACCGGCAGCGCTACGCGGAGGAGGTCCACAAGGACGGCGTGCCCTTCTTCCCGGATGTCGTGCGGAAGGACATGGTCGCGATGGGGCTGGCCGTCCTGCTCGTGCTCGCGTGCGCCGCCGTTTTCGGCCCCTTCGGTCCCCACGGCGTGCCGGACCCGACGATCATCGACACCGCTCCGAAGCCGGACTTCTACTTCCTGGCCCTCTTCGCGCTCTTCGCCCTTCTGCCGCCGTGGACCGAGACAGTGCTCCTGGTGTTCGGTCCGCCCATCGCCATCCTGCTGCTCCTGGCCGTGCCGTTCCTGGCCGGCACCGGGGAGAAGAGCTGGAGGCGGAGGCCTGTGGCGGTGCTGGGCTTGATCCTCATCGTCCTTATCGTCACCACGCTCGCCGGGCTCGGGGTGGTCGTGCCGTGGTCCCCGGTGATGAGCGCCTGGAGCGGTCTGCCCACGCCTGAGGCGTACGTGAAAGGGCGGACGCCGCTCGAGCTCCAGGGGGCCCTGGTGGTCCAGAACAAGCAATGCCGCAACTGCCACAGCCTCGGCGGCGAAGGCGGCCGGCGTGGTCCCGCCCTCGACGGCGTCGCCACCCGCCAGACGCAGGACCAGCTGATCCGTCAAGTCCTCCAGGGAAGCGGGAACATGCCGGCTTACGGCAAGAACCTGACCCCGGCCGAGGTGACCGCCCTGGTGGCGTTCATGCAGACCCTTCGTCCCGAGAACCAGCCCCGAGCCCGAACTTCCATCGTGCCGGCCACGCCGGCGCGCTGAGGGCAACCGCCGTCCACGAAGGTGCTGGTGGAGCTGCCGCGTCAGACCAAGGTCCCATTGCCGGACGGCGCCGGGACTGGTGGAGTGGCGGGCGCGGGAGGGCGATCATGAGCGTGTCACGCAAGGTTCTCGTCTGGCTGTTGCTGGGCATCGTGTTCCTGCCGCTCCCGGCGCTTTCTCAGGACGCGCCGAAAGCGTTCAAGCCCGAGGAGCTCGATCAGCTCGTGGCGCCAATCGCGCTCCACCCCGACGCGCTGGTGGCGCAGATCCTGATGGCCTCGACGTATCCTCTCGAGATCGTGCAGGCGGCGCGTTTCGTCAAGGACAACCCCAAGCTCAAGGACGATCAACTCAACGATGCGCTGAAGCAGCACACCTGGGACGACAGCGTGAAATCGCTGGTCTTCTTCCCCCAGGTGCTCGCGATGATGAACGACAAGCTCGACTGGCTGCAGAAGCTCGGCGACGCGTTCCTGGGGCAGCAGCAGGACCTGATGGCCGCCGTCCAGCGCCTGCGGGCGCGGGCCCAGGCCACCGGCCAGCTCAAGAGCACCCCGGAGCAGAACGTGATCGTCGAGGCCGCCACTCTGACGCAGCAGGCGCCCCCGCCGACGGCGGGCGCGCCCGCGGTGCCACCGCCGACGGTGCAGACGCTGCCGGCCCCGACCACGGTGCAGGTCGTCCAGGCGCCGGCCCAGGTGATCCGGATCGAGCCGGCGAACCCGCAGATCGTCTACGTGCCGAGCTACGACCCGACGGTGGTCTACGGCGCCTGGCCGCCGGCCTACCCGCCCTACTACCCCTACCCGCCGGGCTACTTCGCTGCCGGGGCGTTCACCTTCTTCGCCGGCGCGGCCGTGGGCGCAGCGCTGTGGAGCAACACCAACTGGAACAACGGCGACGTGAACATCAACAACAGCACGTCGAACAACTTTACGAACAACGTGAACAACAAGAACGAGGCCCGCAACCGCGTCGAGCACCGCAACCAGGCCTCGGGCGGGCAGGACCGGGGCAAGTGGCAGCACAGCCCCGAGCATCGCGGGGGCGCGCAGTACCGGGACAAGGCCACCCAGCAGCGCTTCAACAAGGGCGGCCCCGCCAACGCGCAATCCCGCGAGGCGTTCCGCGGCCGCGGCGACCAGGGCGGCGACTTCGGTCGAGCCGGCCAGGCCGGCGGGCCCCAGGCGGGCACGCGCGATCGCCCGGGCGGGCCCGGGCAGCAGCCCGGCGCCGGCCTCGGGGATCGTGGCGCCCAGGCTTCGCAGCGCCCCAGCGGGGGCGTCGGTCAGGGTAGCGGTGTGCGTCAGGCCAGCGCCTTCGAGGGGATGGGAGGCGGAGGCGGCCGGGACGCCCAGAGCTTCAGCAATCGCGGCAACGCGAGCCGCCAGAGCATGAGCCGGTCGAGCGGCGGCGGTGGGGGCGGCAGCCGTGCCGGTGGTGGTGGCGGTGGAGGTGGCCGCAGCGGAGGCGGCGGCGGCGGCCGCGGAGGAGGTCGTCGATGATCGCGCGAGTCCGGTTGCTCGTCCTCGTGATCACCGCCGCGCTGGCTCTGCAGCCCGGCCTGCCGGCCAGCGCTCAGGCGCCGGCGCCCACCAAGCCTGATGCGCCGGCCAAGCCCGACACGCCGGCGGCGGCAACGCCGAAGCCGGCGGCCGCGAAGCCCGCGGTGGTGCAGCCGAAGCGCTTCGCGTCGGCCGAGGAGGCGCTGCAGGCCTTCGTCGCCGCCCTGCGCGCGGGCGATACCAAAGCCCTGGTGGGGATCCTCGGCAGCGAGGGCCGGCCGCTCGTCCAGTCGGGCGATTCGGTGGTCGACCGGCAGAGCCGGGAGAGGTTCCTGGCCGCGTACGACGCGGCGAACAGGCTCGCGGCCGGCGGCGACACCAGGGTGATCCACGTCGGCACCGATGACTGGGCGTTCCCCATCCCGCTCGTGAAGGTCGGCGAGCGCTGGCGGTTCGATCCGCGACAGGGTCGCGAGGAGATCGTCGCGCGGCGCATCGGCCGGAACGAGCTCTACACGATGCAGACGTGCCTGGCCTACGTGGACGCGCAGCGCGAGTACTACGCCGAGGACCGCGACGGCGACGGTCTCCTCGAGTACGCCCAGCATTTCGGCAGCACGCCCGGCAAGCGCGACGGGCTCTACTGGCCCACCCAGCCCGCTGAGCCGCCCAGCCCGCTGGGCGACCTGGTCGTCCGCGCCCGGGCCGAGGGGTACCGGCGCGAGAAGTCTGGGCCGACACCGTTCTACGGCTATTTCTACCGCATCCTGACGGCGCAGGGGCCCGATGCCCCGGGCGGCGAGTACGACTACGTCGCGCGTGGCAAGATGATCGCGGGCTTCGCGCTCGTCGCGTTCCCCGCCCAGTACGGCGTGTCCGGCGTGATGACCTTCATCGTCAATCACGACGGCGTCGTGTACCAGAAGGACCTCGGGCCAGGCACCCGCGCCACCGCGCTGGCCATGCGGAAGTTCAACCCGGATGGCACCTGGGCGAAGACGGAGGTGCCCGAGGTGGGTCGCTAGGCTTGGCGTCGTGAATCCCTCACGCGGCCTGGTCGCCCTGCTGCTCGGCGCGATGTTGCTCGTCCTCGCGCCGCGGGCGCTCGAGGCGCAGGCGCTGGTCCGGGTCATCGGACAGGTCCAGTGGATCGCGGGCGCCAGGATGCAGGTGATGACCGACGGGGGCGCATCGATCAACATCGACCTCGTGCAGGCGGACCAGTCTTCCTATCAGGGGCTGCGCAATGGCGACTGGGTCGTCATCGACGGCGTCGTCTCCTCCGATGGGCGGCGCATCATCGCGCCGGAGATCTGGCGCGACAGCGGCAGAGGATACTGGTCCCAATCCCCGTGAAGCATCTCTCCTTGACGACCCTGTCCCTGGGCCTTGCCCTCGCGCTCGGCCTGCCGGCTTTTGCGGACACCCTCAAGAAACCCGAGCTCGACCAACTG
>Ga0137394_10004924_pt1 | contig 10155 bp, 12 predicted proteins | sample czobulk116metaG_FD_108278 | JGI IMG/M metagenome (GOLD analysis project Ga0137394, IMG submission 108278) | Vadose zone soil microbial communities from Angelo Coast Range Reserve, California, USA - czobulk1.16 metaG | ecosystem: Environmental > Terrestrial > Soil > Vadose zone | place: USA... | reverse complement strand
GGTGCCACCACCCCCTGCAGACTATGTCGCCACGACTTCAAGGCTATTCTTTGCCGCATCACCAATATATTCGTCGGAGAGGCAAATCAATCATGTTGCCAAACTCTTCCTTGTTGTCTCGCAAGCGGTGGCCACCTTACGAAAGTACTATTACCTTTTGTGTCTACAGCTTTCACCCAAATCGGCTCGTTTACTTCCCACCCCCACCTATCTCCCGGGCTCCGAGTCCTCTCCATCTGGAGGACTTGTCTTTAATGGACGGTTTTCTTTCGAAGGGCGTAAATCTGGTGACTACTGCTGGTCTCTCTTCTGTGGTACATACGGAGGGAAAACTGTCCTCATCAAGTTTTGCGAGAGGTACTAGTACAGAAGTCCCCCATCAGATGCTCGCCTCCGCGGGTCTCGTACCATGCCTACACTTTTGCTCGGCGATCCTTGGAGACGGTTTTATGGCGGTGATGGACCTAGTCGATGGCAGGAGCTCTTACCATGGGTTCGAACGCCAGAAACTGCCTCAAACTGTGTTGCGCCTCCCCCGCCTCCCCTTAGGAAATGATGAGGGCCCTGCGTCGGTGACTTGTCCAACCGGAGTTATAGCACGGTACTGGTGGATTCCGCCACAAGTCACATTGGCTCAAATATTTACGTCTACGATGACCCAAAATTTGATCTTCCGTTTCTTCACCTACTTTAACCTCTTATGCAGCAAACGGTAACTTCAGGACGGCGCAACCTTGAGCGCTTCTTCGAAATCAGCAATTATATCGTCGATATGTTCGATCCCTACGGACACCTGCACCAAACATCGCGTTAGCGATGCCTATTTCATCGAGCACAAGAGACGGACTCGAATAAGGTCTGGAGCAACCCCGGATGCATACTGTTCCTCCTCAGTCAGCTGCTGGTGGGTCGTACTCGCGGGATGGATCACGAGGGTCTTTGCGTCCCCGACGTTCGCCAGGTTGCTCGCCAACCTGAGCGAATCGACAACCTTGCTGCCCACCGCCGGATCCCCGCCCTTCACGCCAAAGCTCAGCACGCCGCCGAATGCGCCTCGCCTCAACGTCTTCAGGGCTAACTGGTGCGACGGGTGCGACTCGAGGCCGACGTACGACACCCACGCAACCTTCTCGTGTCGCTCGAGATAGCGCGCGAGCGCCAGAGCGTTTTCCGAGTGGCGCTGCGCGCGGAGCGAGAGCGTCTCGAGGCCCTGCAAGAGGAGGAACGCGGCGAACGGATTGAGAGTTGCGCCCAGATCGCGCAGGACTTCAAGCCGCAGCTTCACCGCGAATGCCTCCTTCCCGAACGTCTCGGAGAACTTAAGGCCGTGGTAGCCTTCGGCGGGAGAGGTGAAGGATGGGAACCGGCCGGAAGTCCAGTCGAATTTCCCTAGAGCGTTGAATGAGGCGGACTCGTGAGATCTCTAGGTGGGGCGACGGTTTCGATCTTACCCGAGTCGATGACCACCCCGCCGATGGTAGTTCCGTGACCACCGATCCACTTGGTCGCACTGTGCGTGACGATGTCCGCCCCGTGTTCAATGGGACGGATCAGGTACCCTGGCATATGCACCTATCAGTCGTTGTTTCACCTAGAGGAACGGGTATGCATACCTCCCATGCCAAGTGTGTTGTCAACGATCAGCGGTATTTTATGCGCATGTGCAACCTTCATCCTACCTCAACACAGGAATAGGCACAAATGCATATACATGACAACGCACCTTGGCTATCTCACTAATCGGACTAACGTTGTATTTTGGGTTTCCGATGCTCTCCACGTATATGGCCTTGGTATTCTCGTCGATTGCCGCAGCAAACGCTGAGGGGTCATCTGAGGTGACAAACTTGACCGCAATGTCGTATTTCTTCAAGAACACTGGGAGAAAAAGTCAGCTCTCTCTATGTGTATGTGTCTATGAAGTAACCAATCTACCTTTGAATTGATTGTACGACTGGAGATCCGGATTAACAAGCGGGAAAACGTTCGCGGGAACCCAAGGGAAACAAACACTCACACCACCGTAGAGATATGACGTGGATACGATGTTATCGCCTGCGCCCGCGATGGTGCTGATTGCCATAAATTGGGCTGCTTGGCCACTGGAAGCCGCGACGGCTGCGACGCCACCTTCGAGTGCGGCCATACGCTGTTCAAAGACGTCCTGAGGGTGTGCACCAGCACTTTCAAAATGACGACGCAAAATGCTTGGGAGAAGGGAGATTCGGAAAACGCACCACCGTCGGGTTCCCGACGCGAGAATAAATGTTCCCGACCGCGCGGAGGCCAAACAGATCTGCGCCGTGCTGATGATGAAGCGAGGTCCATGTAAGCTCCCTGATACATTGCCCTTTGGCGCGACGACGCCTCGACCGCCGTGTGCTAGTACGTACTGCAGAATCGTTGAAGACGAACGAGGTGGATGCGTAAATGGGTGGTGCACGAGCGTTCGTAGCCGGATCGACATCCTGGCCGGCGTGGAGCTGTAAAGTCTCGAATTCGGGCTCTCTAGTAACGAAGGATGGAGGATGAGTCGCACAGGAGGACCATCAACGTCGTCCGTACCTGACAAACTTCAACTTTGAGGTCATGGCGGCATTGGCGGGCGCGCAGCAACGTGGTGAATGGTTTTTATCCGCCTCTCCTTTTAAGTCATCGCCAAGCGAGATGTTGTCGGCCGCGGCTGTGCCCTGAAAGGTACGTATCCGACCAAACGTTGCATTGGCCCGGGCGTCGCGCGACACGATCTCAGGCCGCGGCTCTGCCATCCAGTTTAGCTGCTCAAGTAAATGCCCTTGCTGCTCAACATCCCATACCCCCATATTGTCATCAGCATCACATTCAAGCTCCTGCTCCTGTCCCTCATTAGAGAAAGTGTTGAGCGGCGAGATCCCAAGAGAGGATAGCCAGGGATGCGTCGAGTGGCCCCCTAATCTGTGCCTTGCCTAGGTTCTCTCCCTAATATGCCTACCGTGGCGCCTCGAGCGCCTGAGCGCTTGACCGTGCTTGTCTGTTGGGCAAATATAAGCTACCGCTTTTGGGACCGGCGTTTTCATTCCGAAGTGCGGTACTCAACGATTTCCGCGATATCACAGTGCTCCTTCCGCGATAACAAAGGACTGAGGTAAGCCGACTAGCCAATGCGGCATTTTTTCCTATTGTATCATATTTATAATGATCAACAGGCAGGACGATAATGCTATCAATTTTCAATCTAACGACCGAAGCATCTGTTCTCGGTCTTGTCGCTTTCTGGCGGCGCTGAATGGTGCCATTTCAAGGCCTCAAACAAGTGGGCATCTGGTTGAGCCACGTCGTCTGACTTGTTTCAACCACAAATACCATCCGCGGATGGTCTCGCAAGCGGCAAGTGTGACCGGATGAGAACGCAGGCGATCGGTTAGATAAGATACCCGGCTACACGGCCTAATGGACTTAAGCCCATAGTTCCTGCAGTGGATGGATTGCGAGCACGCTCGTACCAGACCTGTAGATGGTTTCCACCAGAGCATGCCCACGATCGCCCCATGAAAATTTAGTAGGACGTCCTTGAGGACGTCGTATACTAGGCTAATAATATAGCGTCGAGTAGTTTCTCAGCGCCCCCTCAGGCCTCAGTTCTTGTGCCAATCCGCACATGCTGTTACTAAGGTGAGGATGAGGCACATAGTTATAGTTTCATATCACTCCGCTATCACTGTAGTAGTATATGTTATTCTAATCTCAGTTCTCGGTGCCATCTGCGCGTGCTGTACTCAGGCTGCCAGTGAGTACTAGTGAGCACTTGTCATTGCTCGTCTACTACGGACGAGGCCTATTGCGCCGCTTTGCGCGAACTCACCAATACATCGGACCTTAGATTGCATCAGACGGCGGTCTGGTACGTTTCTCCTGACCTGCATAAACTAGTAGCTTATAAACTTTCGCATCGGCCCAATTTTGTAGACAGAACGGCTGAGATGTGATGAAGCGAGAGCACTCAGGAGTTTCCCTATTGGCATGACAGTGAATACTGTTGAAGGAGCGCGCCACCACTTTTTTGTCACTGTCAGGTGGTCGAGATTCTTCACTGGTGCTACGTCTCTGCAAATATCATCCGGATAGCCGCCTGGTGGAGAACTGGAGCATCGACAACGATAATATTTCGTGAAAAACTCTGGTAATACAGCAAGATCTTTCCTATCTTGGGCGCTTTGACGTTCTGATGACCCTTAGATACGCAGGAAATTTACTGTAATCAGGGTCACTTTTTTACCCCTTTTATCATTCGCCTTGATCGATGATCTAATAAGGACATATCCTGCTGTCCTTGAGATCCTATGCGTGCCACTCCTAGTCCTCAATTTCCACTTCATACCCCTGTTTTACTCAGCTCCATCCCAATGCTTTTCTTTTTCTGTTCGACCTAAATTCACCATGTTTTCTGCTTGCGCTTCGCCGCTTTCGTATTATGACTTATTCGTGAATATTTCTGCCAGTGTTCGATATTCTCCCTACAATCTTGGTACTTCACCGTGCTTCCCTTGTGTAGGTGACAGTAGGTGCCCGGGCCGATGGCGGACCGATTGAATCCGCCTGGCCGAATTAGGATATATTGCTCGTAGAATCAATCACAACTGTTCTTCGTCTTTTTTTTTGTATGTTGACAGTAAGTGATATCATGTCTTCTCCTTTTTGGCATCCGTTATTGTCCCTTGGAGCTAAGAATTCCACAGCCCTCCTTGCGACCATTAACGTTAATAAACTACATCACTACGCCAAGGATGGCAAGGAATGTATTGTGTGGCGAAACTCCGAACTTTCACTCGGAAAAAGTGCTGGAAGAACGGGAGACTTCCAGTCAAAGGACAAGACAAGTGGAGAACCGACGAAACTAAGCTTAATATGGGAACCTTCATTCCTGATATGCCGTTGGCCTGCCGGAGGGTCTCTGGTTGAGACTAGTTACATCGAGGAGCGAGCAGCGAGGGGTCATGATCGAGATGATCAACTCTACAACCTTACAATAGCGAGGCTTGCAGGGACTATTCCTCCTCACTTTCCGTTCCTGCCCTGGTGCGGTGTTTCACTGCAGTTACCTATTGCTGAAGCGCTGAAAATGACGAGGCTCCAATCCGTCGTGGTCTGGTAACAACCCTGTGCTTACGTCACTTTCTTTGTTCTCGCTAAGCGTCATTCTAATACAGTACTCCGGCAACGATCAGCTGCTAAAGCAGCTAAAGCCGATGTCGATACGCTCCGGATGATCAAATGACTTTCCTTTTTCTCGTACCACCGGCGCGCTGCTTGCCGACCCGAGATGAAGGACCGATAGCAGAAGCAAATCATTGGACGTGTCATATGTCCGAGGAATCTTCAGCGACATTGAATCCGATACAAGCACATTCTCAGCATTCGTAACTTCGTACGCATCAAGCACCGTACAGAATCATGATCAGGTGTCAGGTCACTGATTAGTCAGAACTGCCAGTCATACGGCCCTCCCAGTAGAGTTACATGCGACGTTTCGGACCTGGGTCAGGTACGCTCGCGTTATGATTCCATTGCATCTGTCGGTCTCAATAGGTCAATACCCCGTCCTTCTTATTACGCGCGACCGAAAGGCAGAATGTACCCTGCCTGCGTCCCCTCTTTCTTACTTCTCTTTAGCCCCCCATGAGCTCTCCGCACCCGCACCCTGAGATGTCGACCACGTCGCCGGCGCAAGGATCCGTTCCCAATTCGCCTCCGCCAGATGCCCCATTGTCCGGCGCGGCACAAACCGTGATGAACTTGCTGGGCCAGGCCACCTCCGCGCGAGAGCAATTGCACAACGCGCGGGAGCACATATCCCATGCACGCGAGCACTTATCAGACCCTTCCACGTCAGCGACCGTCCTGGGGGCTGCACAGAACGTACTCACTCGGCTGACCTCGTCTTCTGCTCACCATCACCCCCACCACTCTCAGGCTGCCAGTCCTTCTGGATTTCAACCCCTTCCAGAGGTGCCTCGAGATCTGTCAGCCGAGGTCCCTGCTTCACCCCACACAGACGCGCTGGCACCGACCGTTCTTCCTCCTACCTCCATCTCTTCCCATGCCGGTACCGGGGGGCGCGCCATCACACCGACGCGTGGTTCGCGCCCCACGCGGTCGTCGTATCCAGCACTTCCCGAAACTGCGCACTCGCGTCCCATACCCGTACCCTTCGGGACTGCCTACCGTCGTTCGGCTGGTCCTTACACCGATAGCGAGACGGTGTGGCACGCTAATGATGAGAGAGAACCTGTGCGTCCCCCCTCGACCACTTATCTGCCCTCAGGCTCATGGCCGTCTCACTCCCCCTCCTCTGCACCCTCCTCTCAGTTCCGCGAAAAGACTGTTGGAGAACGCGTCAAAGCGACCATCGATTCGGCAGAGGATGAGCTTGCGAAGGCTTCGGACAAAGGTAAGGGGTTTAGGTTGCCTGCCACGCCTCTCATTTTACATACTCGTGCTCGCATCGTACAGCAAAGAACACAAACATGGCCCAGAACGTTGCTCTTTCCCTACAAGTTCTCCTCGGTGCGCTCACCACAGCTCTTGGTGCAGCACTGAGCGGTAAAAATGTGCGTGGTATAAGACTCGCGCGCTGCCCCCCGTGATCCACCTAAGATCGATTCTACTATATGACAGACGTCTGTTGCCATCTCAATCCTTGGCGGTGCATCGACGCTTATAGCATCATACTTGGCGCGCACGAAGGGCTCGAATGAGCCACAGCTGTCTCGTCACCGCTCCCAGACACTCAAGCATTTTCTGCGTGAGATCAAGGCGTTTAAGCTGGACCATGGGCATGAGATTGGGGAGAAGTGGGATGAGAGGATTCACGGCTTTCGCCTCGGCCTTGAGAGGATTCTTGGGAACCAACCTGGCAGCGTGGCGATCAATCCAGACGGGGGCTTTAACCCCAATCAAGAAAAGGGCATGGGGGGTGTAGACCTCAATACCGGGTTTAACGGACTCGGAAACGGGTAAGTCAAGCGTGTTGTTTCGTGTGTAGGGGATTTATGACGAACGCGAAGTTATGGCACTGGCAGCTCGTATCCTGGGGGCACAATGAAGACCAAGTCGCCATTGGATGTATAGGGGTGACAATGATACCGTTTGTGTGTTCGTTTGTGGGTCACTCTTTTCACACGATGTCCATTTCTGTGCAATGCAGTACCCTATGCATGTTGTTGTCCGTAGACTACTTTTACCCCCGGGCCCTTTTCTCTCTACACCTATTCGCTATTCCTTAGCTGTATGCACTTGATATGAATGATAATCATGGATCATGTTGACGAACTTGATGCTTCCTATATGAAACTTTCCTACAGAGGTTGTCGACGTGGGGGTGCCAGTGGGACCGGGGCCCCGGGAAAAACTGCATTCTTTCGTAAATCCACGGGCCACCATCCATCATGATACTACTCTGGACGAACAGGCGTTCTCTCCTTTCCGCACTCGTGTGCCAGCCATCACCCGCATTACTTCCGCGGACATGGTATTCCCAACGATTCATAACAGCTTCGACGGTACAGCTGGACTTTCATTTTACACGATCGATTGTGTATTAATAGATTAAACTCCCGATTCGGAAACGTCAAGGATCAGCCGAGAGCCACTGTCACGGGTACCGACTGTACTGTATTGTAGCTTCGTAGCCTTCGCCTCACGGAAAAAAGAAGCCCTGTCGCGACAATTTAGGAAACACTAGGGCCGCTCAACTGCCCTTCCTTCGCCATAGAGGTTGTGGAATCGTGGCAGTAGGACAATGAAAATGTAGAGCACCCAAGTCTCTTTCAAGTCCGTGAGGTCCAGGTGGCCTGTCGTGATCGAGCAGTGGACATGCCAGTGGCAGTTCCCGCCTCGACGACAAAGCCCAAGGCGGCCGACGGACCCGACGTTACTGTATCCTATAATTCAAATGTCAAACGGCATCATTTCATGAAATTATGAAGGTCGTGTAGTGAAAGCGATGAATCGGAGGGCCTGCCATATTGTCATTCCGGGAATTCAAAAACGGGCTTTTTGCGTCCGTAATTCATGGCAATTGCGTGTTACCGTATCATGACGTACTGAAGAGGCGGGACGTGCCCTATGGAGCAGTGCAGTCTTTCTCAACTGCGCGCGACAAAACAAAACGCGTATCACCCTATACTTGTATACTGACTTGTGCGTGACTTGTCGTGACTCACCGGCGCCAAAAGGGTCTGACCCTAATAGACAAGTCGTCCTCATGTTCGCAGTTTCCTATTCGGAAGCATCATTCTCGAGGGACGGCTGACCGTGGGATGTTCAACGTCCATCAGTTGTTGATATCGATCTCGGAGCTAAGGTTGTGTCTTCATAAAATGACAGATCCATCGAAGAGACACGGGAATGGACTCAAAGACCCGGATCTTCCGTCGCTTCGAATTCCGTCAAGTTGAGTCAACACCCCGTATTAAGGGACTTGAACTGAAGTAAATATGGTATCGCATTGATGGAATTAATATCTGCTTCAGCACCAGCGCAAAGATGTCAGAACGCGGTTATATTACAGCACTCACGTGAAAATGTAGTATCGAGCGACATCATCATCGTTCCAGTCATTTAATTTCATGTTTGGTTGTGCCACAGCCTGAGTGAAGCCTGAGTGAGACGTCCTCTCGATGTGGAAGGCATCCGGGCCGGCTGCCTCCTGCAACCGGCGACCGGTTAACTGCAACTTGCCGAGGATTCGACCTCCGCCAGTCCTCCGCCAATCGTCGACTCTCAACCTGCTTCTCACCTCTCAGGTCATTTTGGGTTTCCGGTTTCCTCACTTGCTGGCCTCCATTATGTGGGACTCACAAAGAGCTTCATTGTCTTCGGTCCTTTTCCAAATTGACCCCATTATTGATCCCGCAAATGAACCTCAGATCGCACCTTCAGTTCTGGGTACTGTACCTTCATTTTGGATGCGGTGGCGTGATCCACAACAACACCTGGTACTGAGCGCCACACTCTCTACCGCCCACCCCACGGCTGCGTGCAAAGTGGCGGGACCAATTCGGGACGGCGCTAACACGTTCACTGGCAATCCTTCTTCAGATTTTTTCAGAATGGTGGCGGAATTGCCATGGCCATCTGTCACTTCTAAATTGCCTTTGACGTCTCCATCTTCCCACCCCCTCTCCCCTTCTTAGATGGGTGGCGTTCACTTTGCCCAAGGGGCTCATCCTTCCAATGCCCTAGATTGAAGTTTAAAATTTCCCTTGACAAAACTGATACTCTTGTGCATGCCGTCATCCAGGTCCACCGGTACACTACCGCAAGAGGTGATGGTCCGCCGGTACTCCGGCAGTTTACAGCCATGGTATCGCACAAACCAGAAGTCGCATGCAGAGTTAGAGATCAAGACATGCAATTATCCATAATGGTCTCTCTCTCTTTTCCACCTCGCCTCGCAAAGTGCTACGATGTCCCCTCTCGTTCGGCACACTTCCGAAGACATTCCGGAGATGCTTCGGGCGCCCGTAGCATGTGTTAACGCCGCTATCTGGCCTTCTACGCCGCTCGTAGAAAGTTCTTTGCGTGTCGGCTTGTTTTTTAAGCGCGCTCGGATTTCGTCGTCCTGACGATTTGTGTGTGTGTACTTGTCTCAGAATCGTGTCGGAACAAACACGGGGTTTTGTATCGGTGCTGGGACAGCATGAAAAATGGCGCAACTCGAAATGGGGACTTGTCGCGATCGCGACGATCCATCTTTCTCTTGCCATTGTTCGCATATCCGAGCTGGTCCTGGTCAAACGTGAGTGAATTCAGGGACGCGTAATGAACGGCGTCCTCGTCGACCTTCTCGATTCCCTCTGGCTGGCGGTAGCTTCCCCATGTTCTTTCCTCCGGTAAAGTAATCCTCGTGCGCAAGTAGCATAGTGATAGTGCATAGCATAGCAAAGTCGGCAAGCGCACGGGAAAAACTTGGGCACGGGCTCGTCCAGTCCCTGGAACACTCCTTAGGGTATGGCGCGTCCGCATGGCCACAGGGTGGCAAGGCACATAAGCTCTCGCCTCGAGCTGGCACAAACAGGGGCGCAGTTGTTGGCCGCATAGCCAAAAAGTGTTTCTTCCACGCCACTGTTCATACTCCTGCGAGCTAGTGTCACGTCCCCTCTCAAATAAGGTTGT